>OGRI01001396.1_pt1 | contig 20639 bp, 20 predicted proteins | sample 1553391 | NCBI WGS metagenome assembly OGRI01 (sample SAMEA2580052, study PRJEB22360) | human gut metagenome | reverse complement strand
AACCTCCCAAAAGGCTTTAATATAACCTTTAGGAGGATAAAAAAATTGTCTAAAATAAATTTACAAACATTAGGATTTTCCGCTAAATTCGCTGAAGAAGCAGCCAGTTTTGGCTGTTTCCCTGTCGGACGCGTTTCAGCCCAGTATAAGGATCTTTACCGTGTCATAACCGAAACCGGAGAAGTATTGGCAGAGGTTTCAGGCAAGCTGCGCTTTAATGCCGCCGCACTTTCAGATTTCCCTGCCGTCGGTGATTTTGTTCTGCTTGACCGCACAGATACTGTTGAAGGAAGAGCGATCATCCATCATATACTGCGCCGCAAAAGCGCGTTTATCCGCAAAGCTGCCGGTACAGGTAACTCTGAGCAGGTAGTCGCCAGCAATATCGATACGGTATTCATCTGTATGTCATTGAACAGCGATTTTAATCTGCGGCGTCTGGAACGGTATTTAGCCATTGCCTGGAGCAGCGGCGCACTGCCGATAGTTACTTTAACCAAAGCTGATTTATGTGATGACGTAGCTGCTAAAACAGCAGCGGCTGAGTCCGTTGCCATCGGCGCTGAAATACTTGTCACTTCTTCACTGGCCGATGCCGGTCACGAGCAAATACTTCCCTACTTGAAGTGCGGCAGTACGGCTGCCTTCATCGGTTCCTCAGGCGTAGGTAAATCAACTCTTATCAACCGTTTGGCCGGCACCGAATTTGCTACCAATGGTTTGCGAAACGATGATAAGGGTCGACATACAACAACCAGACGCGAACTCATCACCCTTACAAACGGGGCTTTAGTCATCGATACTCCGGGAATGCGGGAACTGGGTTTAGAAACGGCTGATTTATCCAAAAGCTTTGCTGATATCGACGAACTGTCCCAGCACTGCCGTTTTCGTGATTGTACCCATACCCACGAAACAGGCTGTGCCGTTCAGCAAGCTATCACAGACGGAATACTTGCCGCGGACAGACTGGCCAGCTATCAAAAGCTGCAGAAGGAAGTACGCTATGAAGGCCTTGATTCCAAACAGATCGAACTGGAAAAATTCAGTACCATGTTCAAAAATATTGGCGGTATGAAAAAAGCCCGCAAATTTCTGCATGACAACGACAAGCGCAGACGCTGAAAACTGTGCCGGTAATATTATCAACCGTAAATGACCGACAATAAAAAGAAACCAGCGTGTACTATAAAGTACACGCTGGTTTCTTTTTATTGTTCTTTAAATTTTACAAAGTCACCGATTCCCAAACCGGGAGTGACCATCGGCTGTACCATATTTTTAGGGTCAAGCGCAACTTCGATGATATAAGGCGCGTCCAGCTGCATAGCTTTTTCAACTGCTGCTGCCAGGGCTTCAGGCGTATCGACATGCTCTCCGGCTACGCCAAAGGCTTCGCCGTATTTGACAAAATCGACATAGCCGGGCATTTCGCAGGAAGTAAACCGTTTATTGAACTGCACGGTCTGCAACTGACGAATCATGCCTAAGCCGCTGTTATTAAAGACTATCGCCGTCACCGGCAATTTATAGCTGGCGATCGTAAACAACTCCGAGCCGGTCATTTTGAATCCGCCGTCACCGCTGATACTGATCACCCTGCTTTTGGGGCGGGCCAGCTGTGCGCCCATAGCCGCCGGCAAGCCAAAGCCCATCGTTCCCAATCCGCCTGAAGAAATCCACTGGCGGGCAAACTGGATCTTGATATGCTGAGCAGCCCACATCTGATGCTGCCCGACGTCCGTAGTGATAATATAATCCTTATCTTTGATAACCGGGTTCAGGGCCTTGAAAAACTGCGGCGCAGCTTCGCCGCCGAAGTCCTCGTCCATACTGGGCCAGCTTTCGATCAGCTGCCACCAGGCATCAAGATCATGCTTGACGCTGCCTGCCTCCAGCATTTGCAAAGTTGTGTTCATATGACCGGAAATACCGATACTGGAATAAATATTTTTATCCAGCTCCGCCGGGTCGATATCTAAATGGATAACAGTTTTATTCGCGCTATAACTGCTGCGTTCACCGGTAACACGATCGTTAAACCGGCTGCCAACAGCCAGGATCAGATCGGCTTCCTTAACGGCGTTGTTGGCGCGTTCGTGTCCGTGCAGTCCCGTCATCCCTAAAAACAGACTGCGGTAGGCACTGATAGCGCCTAATCCCATCAGGGTGCTGACAACCGGGATACGCAGCTTTTCGCATAAATGCATGGCATCATATTCCGCATCGGCATTGATAACACCGCCGCCTACAAGCATGACCGGACGCTGCGAAGCATTGATTGCCGCCACTGCGGCAGCTATCTGTTTTTCTTCCGGCAGCTCTTTCGCCAGCGGTTCCAACTCGCCCGGCTCATAATCAAGCAAAGCGGTCTGCACATCGCGCGGCACATCTACCAGCACCGGGCCGGGACGGCCTGTTTTCGCCAGCTGGAAGGCCAGCCGGATCGTCTGCGCTAAATGTTCAGGACGCTTGACCAGGAAATTATGTTTGGTGATCGGCATGGTGATACCGGTGATATCTACTTCCTGAAATGCGTCGCGTCCGATCATTGCCACCGGCACCTGGCCGGTAATCGCTACGACAGGTATCGAATCTAAAAAAGCATTGGCGAGCCCCGTAACCAGATTGGTCGCTCCGGGGCCGGAAGTCGCTATACAGACGCCGACCTGACCGCCTGCACGGGCGTAACCGTCAGCAGCATGGGCAGCACCCTGTTCATGTGCCGTCAGGATATGCCGAATGTCAGCCGCTTCACGCAAAGCGTCATAAAAAGGCAGGATCGCCCCGCCGGGGTAACCAAAAACCGTAGTAACTCCTTGCTCTGCCAAACATTTGACCATTACTTCTGCGCCGGTCATCTGCATAAACTCACTTCCTTCCAATACTCAAAAATACATCAGGCCAGTTCTGCGGCGATCAGCTGCCCCATCTGCGAGGTCGAAACTTTAGTCAGACCTTCACCGCAGAGATCAGGAGTGCGATAACCTTTTTCCAAAACTCTGTCAATTGCCGCTTCGATAGCATCGGCAGCAGCATCCTGATCCAAGGAATAACGCAGCATCATAGCTACGGAATAAATAGTTCCCAAGGGGTTAGCGATGCCCTGCCCTGCAATATCAGGAGCACTGCCGTGAATAGGCTCATACATACCGGTGCTGTCACCAAGGCTTGCAGAAGGGAGCATTCCGATACTCCCGGCAATCACTGACGCTTCATCCGAAAGGATATCGCCGAAAATGTTATTGGTGAGCACTACATCGAACTGGCCTGGATTGAGCACCAGCTGCATAGCACAGTTATCTACATAGAAATTATTCAGTTCGATCCCGCTGTAATCCTGCGCCTGCATTTCACCAACTATACGGCGCCACATCCTGGATGAAGCCAATACGTTAGCTTTATCGACGGAAGTTACTTTACCGCGGCGCTTTTTAGCAGCTTCAAAAGCAAATCTGGCAATGCGTTCTACTTCCGGGCGGGTATAGATTTCAACGTCAGAAGCCGTCTCTACGCCATCAGCATCAGGAGCAGCTTCATTTTTAGCGCCGAAATAAATGCCGCCGGTCAGTTCGCGTACGATCAAAAGATCAGTGCCGCTGACGCGTTCATTTTTAAGCGGCGATAAATGTGCGACAAAACGGGAAACCTTGATCGGACGCAGGTTACAGTACAGACCCAGCGCTTTACGAATTCCGAGCAGCCCCTTTTCAGGACGGATCTCGGGAGCAACATTATCCCATTTAGGTCCGCCCACAGCACCTAGAAGCACGGCATCAGCAGTTTTTGCAGATGCAATAGTAGCTTCCGGCAGCGGTACTCCTGATCGTACGTTCCTCGTGTAGCGTCGATAGCAGCGCCGCCGATCAGCTGTTTATCATATTCTATAGTCATACCGAATTTTTTGGCAGCGGCATCAAGTACTTCCACAGCGGCGTCAACAATCTCGACGCCAATGCCGTCGCCCGGCAGTAAAGTGATCTTCATTCTTGGTGTTCTCCTTTGACATAGTTGATAAGGCCGCCGCAGTCAGCGATCTTTTGAATAAATTCCGGCAATGGTTTGGTTTGGATAGTAATGCCTTTGTTAACGATTTTGATCTTGCCAGCAGCCATATTTACATCCAATTCATCACCGGCTGCAATTTTTTCAACATCCTTGCCAATTTCCAGCACCGGCAGCCCGATGTTGATTGCATTGCGGTAAAAAATACGGGCAAAGCTGTCGGCAATAATGCATTTTACGCCTTTAACTTTGATAACGACAGGAGCATGCTCGCGCGAAGAACCACAGCCGAAGTTTTTGCCGGCAACAACATAGTCGCCCGGCTGCACGTTAGGAGCAAAAGTAGTATCGATATCTTCCATAGCGTGCTCGGCCAATTCGTCAAAATCAGCAATATTCAAATAACGGGCGGGTATGATAACGTCGGTATCGACGTGGTCGCCGTAACGCCATACTTTACTCATTTCATTACCTCCTCTGGGCTTGCGATATAGCCTGTGATCGCACTGGCAGCCGCCACATAGGGGCTGGCCAGATAGACCTCGCTGTCGACATGACCCATACGTCCGCGGAAATTACGGTTGGTAGTCGAAACAGCACGTTCGCCAGCAGCCAGAATACCCATATAACCACCCAGACACGGTCCGCAGGTAGGGGTAGAAACTGCCGCACCGGCATCGATAAAGGTATCAATATAGCCCAAACGCATAGCTTCTTTATAAATTTCCTGAGTAGCAGGAATAATAATAGCGCGGACATGCGGATGTACCTTACGCCCCTGCATCACCTCAGCAGCCTGCTGCAGGTCTTCCAGACGACCGTTAGTGCAGGAACCGACAACGACCTGATCGATCTTGATATGGCCGGATTCAGACGCCGGATGTGTATTTTCAGGCAGATGCGGATACGAAACGACCGGCACCAGATCATCTAATTTGATAGTGAGCACACGGTCATATACTGCGTCAGCATCGGCAGTAACCGCTGTCCACTGACGGCTGACACGACCATTGAGATAGGCAATAGTTTTTTCATCGACCGGGAAAATACCATTTTTGCCGCCGGCTTCGATCGCCATATTGCAGATAGTGAAACGGTCGGACATTTCCAGTTCGGCAACGCCGTCGCCGCAGAATTCCAACGATTGATAACGGGCACCATCGACACCGATCATACCGATAAGCGTAAGAATGATATCTTTGCCCTTGACATATTTAGGCAGTTTACCGGTCAGCTCGACTTTGATCGTGGCAGGCACCTTGAACCAGGTAGTGCCGCTGGCCATAGCCGCACCAATATCGGTTTGACCCATGCCGGTGCTGAGTGCGTTCAGAGCGCCATAAGTACAAGTATGAGAATCGGCGCCAATAATGATCTCACCGGGAGCAACAAGACCGCTGTCAGGTAAAAGCGCATGCTCGATACCCATGCGGCCAACTTCAAAATAATTGGTGATTTCATGCTGACGTGCAAAATCGCGCATGCGTTTACACATAGTTGCCGACTTAATATCCTTACACGGAGAAAAATGGTCCGGAACTAACGCGATCTTATCCTTATCAAAAACAGGACGTCCGATTTTTTCAAATTCAGCTATCGCCGGCGGTCCGGTGATGTCGTTAGCTAAAACCAAATCCACCTGGGCAACCAGCAGATCACCTGCCTGGACCGCATCGCGGCCTGCATGTTGGGCCAGGATTTTTTCCGTCATTGTCATACCCATAACTATAACCCTCCTAAGTTTATACGAAGCAGATCGCGGGGCCTCAGCCCCGCTCTGCCTAAGGTGTGTACTGATTATTTTTTCATCCAGCTCATCATGCCGCGCAGATTTTTGCCGACTTCTTCGATCGGATGCTCGGCGCCTTTGCGGCGCATAGCATTGAACGCCGGACGGTTAGCCTGGTTTTCAAGGATCCAGTTCTTAGCAAAGGTACCGTCCTGGATCTCGGCCAGAACCTGTTTCATAGCAGCTTTAGTTTCGTCGGTGATGATACGTTTGCCGGTCACATAGTCGCCGTATTCGGCAGTATCAGAGATGGAGTGGCGCATTTTAGCCATACCGCCTTCATACATCAGGTCAACGATAAGTTTCATTTCATGCATACATTCAAAATATGCGCTTTCAGGTTTATAGCCTGCTTCTACCAGAGTTTCATAGCCTGCAGTGATCAGAGCGGTAACACCGCCGCAAAGCACAGCCTGTTCGCCGAAAAGATCTGTTTCAGTTTCTTCGCGGAAGGTAGTATCGAGCACGCCGGCACGTGTACCGCCAATGCCTTTGGCATAGGCAAGCGCAATGTCGTAAGCTTTGCCGCTGGCATCCTGATGCACAGCTACGAGGCAGGGCACGCCTGCGCCTTCAGTAAAGACGCGGCGTACGAGATGACCTGGTCCTTTAGGAGCGACCATGAACACATCGATGTCAGCAGGAGGTACGATTTGCCCAAAATGGATATTGAAACCATGCGCAAAAGCAAGAGCAGCACCGGCTTTCAGATTAGGCGCGATATCTTTTTTATAAGTGGCAGCCTGTTTTTCGTCAGGAATCAGCATCATGACTACGTCGGCTGCTTTAGCTGCATCAGCCGCAGTCATAACAGTCAGACCTGCCGCTTCTGCCTTGGCCCAGGATTTGGAGCCTTCATAAAGACCTACGATAACTTTAGCGCCGCTTTCTTTTAAGTTAAGGGCATGTGCATGGCCTTGAGAACCATAGCCGATAATGGCAATAGTTTTACCATTAAGCATTTCCCAGTTTGCGTCTTTGTCATAATACATTTTTACCATTGTGTCTACATCTCCTTTTTGTTTACCAGATTTATTTAATTTTGAGAACTGACATATTACTAAATAGCTGAAGGTTTACAACTGCTTTCAGGCCAGGAATAACGCGATTTGCTGACATCCATAGCCGCATCGCCCCGTTCCAGCGCCACAAGGCCGGTCTGTACCATTTCCAGGATACCGTAGGGACGCATCACGTCGACAAAAGCATTCAGCTTATCATCGATGCCTGTAGCCAGAAAGATAAGCGATTCCCCGGTCACATCGACAGCGTGGGCCCTGAAAACATCTGCCAGCCGCAGCAGCTCGAGCCGTTTGTCACCGGCGTGCACCTTGACCATGACCATACTGCGTTTGGCACTTGCCTTAGGCGGCAGGACTTTCACAGCCTCTACCTCGACCAGCTTGGCCAACTGTTTGCAGACCTGCTTGATAGTTGCATCGTCAGCCTGCATGGTAACAGTCATCCGCGAAAATTCAGGATTCTGCGTAATGCCGACTGCCAGACTGTCGATATTAAAGCCGCGCCGCGAGAACATGCCCGCGACCCGCATCAGAACACCGGGCTGGTTACGCACTACGATAGATAGGATCTGCTCCATTTTGCCACCTCCCATGGAAAATTGGTATAAAAAAACGCCCCCACCTGCTTAGCAGATAGGGGCGACTTTCACCGCGGTACCACCCTAATTTGACCTCATTGTCTCAGAGCCTTCGCTCTAAACGCCTAACGCTGCGCCGGCGTCGTTTCCTACTGCTGGTTCAGAAACGCGGCTCCCGGGTGAGTCTTATCGCTGTACCGCTACGGCTTTCACCAACCGCCGTCTCTCTAAAATCGGTAACATCAGCAACTTTGTTCCCATTCAATGCCTTTATTATCAAGTTGTACAAACAAAAGCTAATTTGTTCGTGCTATGTTTTACATTATGCCAGCATTTTCTATGCTTGTCAAGATTTTTTTGTATCATTCTTTTGTGATTTTTCTGAATTTTGTTTTTCTTTTACAAAAACACTGGACTAAATGTCAATAATATCATATTCTATAATATTATAAGAAAGTAAAAAGTTCGAGGTGCTTGTCCATGAAACTGCTCAAAGAAAAAATCATGTCCGAAGGCTTGGTCTTAAACGACGCTATTTTAAAAGTCGATTCTTTTTTAAATCACCAGATCGACCCTGAATTGATGATGGAGATCGGCAAAGAATTCCACCGCCGTTTTTCAGGCTGCGGCATTACTAAAATCTTTACGATCGAGTCTTCAGGGATCGCCTGCGCCCTGCCTGCCGGTCTGTGTATGCATGTACCGGTAGTATTCGCACGCAAACAGAAATCGGCGCTTATGAGCAGCGAGGCTTACAGCACCAAAGTATACTCCTTCACCAAAAAAGTCACCAGTGATGTGACCGTGCTCAAAAAATTTTTACCGGCCGGCGAAAAAATCCTCATCATCGATGATTTTCTGGCTAACGGCGAAGCGGCCCTTGGTCTGGCTAACATCGTCCAGCAGGCCGGCAGCGAAGTAGTAGGTATCGGCATAGTTATCGAAAAATCATTCCAGCCGGGGCGTCAGCGCCTTATCGACGCCGGCTTCCGTGTAGAATCACTGGCCCGTGTCCAGGCCTTTAAGGACGGCAAAGTGATTTTTGCCGAATAATTTATCGGATATAGATACTAAAATACCCGTTACTCAATGAGTAACGGGTATTTTTTTAATCGTTACGCCGTTTATATTTGATGAACATATGGCAAACAGCAAGTCCCATCACGATATATGCAAGAAGGTTGATATCCTCGTTCAAGTCCTTAAAAGCGACATAACCCATCAAAACGACGATACCAATTTCTCTGTTGAAGCTCGTAATCACAGTTTTACAAGGTTGACCTGCAGGATACCGTCGAGCCCCTGCAGAAGTTTCAGTGTTTCTTTACCTACTTCGCTGTCCACGGTCATAAACATCATGGCGTTACCGTCTTTAAGATTACGGCTGACCTGCATGGTCGCGATATTGACCTTGCTCGCACCTAAAAGCGTGCCGATCTGCCCGATCATACCGGGTTTATCCTGGTTGCGTGCCACCAGCATGAACGGAGCCGGAGTAAGGTCGAACTGGTAACCGTCGATTTCGATGACGCGGATCTCTTTTTCACCAAAGACAGTACCGGCTACGGTAAAGATATTACCTTTAGAATGGATCTTGACCTCTAAAAGATTATGTTTGCCTGCATGTTTGCTCTCTATAACGTCGACTCCGCGGCTTTCTGCAGTCAGCGCGGCATTGACATAATTAACGCGTTCCTTGAGGATGGGTTCAAAAACGCCTTTTAAAACAGCACGCGTCAGCATACCTGTTTCCATTTCTGCAACCTCGCCGGTATAGATGATCTCTACCTTTTCGACAGCTGCTTTTTCCAGCTGATAATAAAGCTTGCCCAGATATTCGCCCAAGGTCAGGTAGCCCTGCATTTCTTTCAGCTCTGTCGGCTGCAAAGTCGGCAGATTGACTGCATTCGGCACCATTTCTCCATGCAAAGCTGCAATGACCTCTTCTGCAATGGCAATACCCACATTATCCTGCGCTTCTGTTGTATCAGCACCAAGATGAGGCGTTAAGACACATTCCGGCAGATCGATCAGCGGCGAGATCGGTTTCGGTTCGTCTACCAGTACGTCGATACCGGCGCTGGCAACGATGCCTTCCTTGATAGCTGCCGCCAGGTCATTTTCATTGATCAGGCCACCGCGGGCGCAGTTTACTACACGCACGCCACGTTTGCATTTTGCAAATTCTTTGGCTGTAATCATATCAAAAGTTTCTTCCGTTTTAGGCGTATGGATACTGATAAAATCAGCTTGTTCCAACAATTCATCCAGTGTTTCACATTTTTCGGCGCTGTATTTACGGAAACGTGCATCGGCAATATACGGATCATAAGCTACGATCTTCATCCCGAAAGCCTGCAGTCTGGTAGCCACCAAACCGCCGATACGGCCAAGGCCGATGATGCCCAGAGTTTTACCAAGCAGCTCGCTGCCTTTTAAACCGGTACGGTCCCAGACCCTGGATTCGATCATTTTATGAGCTTTGACGACATTACGGGCAGAACTCAGCAGCAGACCGATAGTATGCTCGGCAGCCGATACGATATTAGATTCCGGGGTATTGACAACGATAATACCGCGTTTAGTCGCCCCTTCCATCTCAATATTATCAACACCGTTGCCGGCGCGGCCAACCACCTTTAAATTAGTGGCGTGCTTATAAAATTCTTCATTGATCTTAGTAACGCTGCGAACTACGATCGCATCATATTCAGGAATGATCTTCAGCAGTTCTTCCCTTTCGATATCAAAACGCACGTCTACATCAAAATCCGGCACTGCCTGCAGCAAAGCCACACCCTTGTCGGAAATTTTTTCAGTTACAATAATTTTCATTGTCCATCGCTCCATTCACCTGTAAAATAAAAAACTCCCGGCTTGATCAATTACAATCAAGGACGAGAGTTCTACTCACGTGGTGCCACCTTTTTTCGCCGCACAGCGCGGCCTCATTGCCGATATATCGGTCGGACCCGGACAGGTTGCTACCCCTGTCTCCTCCGGAGCGGAATTCAGTTTTTAGACGTTACGGCTTGCACTGACCGCCGCTTCTCTTTGCCGCCTGCCAACTTACTTTTCTCCATCGTCGGATAAATGAACTATGTAATTTTCAAGCTTGTATCAATTATAGTCCGACACTTTTGGCTTGTCAAGCAGCACAAAAATGTTTTTGTGTAATACATCTTACAGTTTTTCCAACATTTTTATCAAAGGATAAATACCAACTGTCAAAGCAACAGCCATGCTGACACTGTCAATATCTATTTTGCCAATGTACAGGCTGTTCAGCCCTGCAGCAAAGATCATCGTCAGCCAGAACATAGCGTACAATGCCACAAAAATCTGCACCCACCAGGGCTGCTCCTTATAAAGCGGCTGTTCCTGTTCGTTATTATTCTCGTTCATGCAAAACCTCCTCCTGCCACTCCAAAGTATCTTCTTCGTCTTTCCTGCCGTCAAGACGTTTATTGATTACACGGCTGCGTCTGGCTGCAGCGTCGATATGCCCGCTGGCTTCCTGCAGTTTCTTTTTTGTTTTATCGAGCAATAAGCTGAAAGTCACAAAATCCTGCTTAACGGCAGCGATCGTTCGCCAGACTTCACCAGTACGTTTTTCGATAGCCAAAGTTTTAAAACCCATTTGCAGACTGTTGAGCAGCGCTGCCAAGGTAGTCGGCCCTGCCACGCAAACGCGGTACGTTCTCTGCAGCTCATCCAGCAGTCCCGGCAAATTTACCGCTTCGGCAAACAGCCCCTCGATCGGCAAATACATGATCGCAAAATCAGTCGTCTGCGGCGGACACAAATATTTATTCTGGATATCCCTGGCTTCACTTTTCAGCCGCCGTTCAAGCTGCTTGAGCGCAATATCGGCAGCAGCTGTATCAGCCTGCTCGCGCGCCTCCAGCAGGCGCTGAAAATCCTCCTGCGGAAATTTAGCATCAATCGGCAGCCATACCGTTTCATCCTTGCTGCCCGGCAGCTTCAGCGCAAATTCAACCCTTTCCGCAGTGCCCTGCTTCACAGCAACATTTTCAGCAAATTGCTCCGGTGCCAGCAAATCACGCAGCAAAACTCCCAGCTGCATTTCGCCCCAGATACCACGGTTCTTTACATTAGAAAGGATGCGTTTCAAATCGCCGACACCGCCGGCCAGGGTCTGCATTTCACCTAACCCTCGATGAACCTGCTCCAACCGCAGGCTGACCTGCTGAAAGGATTCTCCCAACCGCCTTTCCAAAGTCGACTGCAGTTTTTCATCAACAGTCAGGCGGATCTGTTCCAAATTAGCCGCAGTGCTTTCCGTCAGCTTTTCCAGTTTTTTATCCAGCTGCTCTCCCAAACGGTCAGAAGCTGCCTGACTTTCCATTCTGGCCGCACGGGCCAGAGTGTTTTGTTCGCTGCGCAGATCGCGTACATTCTCATAAAAACGTCGTTCCAGGCTTTCCAGCTGACTGTTCACCTCAGCTCCCAGTTCTTGTCCCTGCTGCCGCCGTGTCTGCAGAAGCCGCCACAGCATTATGAAAATCACCGCCTGCATTAAAACCAGCAGCAATAATAGTATCGTTTCCACTGTCATAGCCAAACTCTCTTTCCTTGATATTTATTAATTTATTATAGCAGATTAGCAAGTATTCTACACTGTCTTTTCTTATTTTTACATATTTACGTTACGATCCAGTTGGTGATATAATTATTAATAATTAATTGTTTAATTAATATTCAAAGGAGTGTTCTATATGAATCCAGTTGAAGCATCTGCCTCTTCAGCAGAAAAAATTCTTTTAGCAGCAACCGATTTATTTGCAGCTAATCACTTTAATGGCGTTTCCATCAAAGAAATCGCAAAAAAATCCGGGGTCAACAGCGCTTTGATCTCTTACTATTTCGGCGGCAAAAAAAATCTTTATCAGGAAGTTCTCAACGAACAGTCAAATTTATTTTTAAATCTGATCGCCCGAGTCAGCAGTAAGGACATAGCTCCTCTGGCTAAGCTGCGCGAATATATCACTGCAATTTCCGAGGTACAGAAGCTGCATCCTCACCGTATCCATCTCATTTACCGCGAGCTTTTGACCCCCACTTTTATGTGTGACAGCTTTATTAAAAACCGCTTATACAAAATCCATAAATTTATGTCCGAGCTGGTTACAGAAGCCATAGCTGACGGCAGTATCCGTAATAATATGCAGCCTACACATGTAGCTTTTACTTTGGAAAGCATCATCGTTTTCTTTTTTCTCACACATGATCAGATCCGTGATCTGGGACATTTTGAAAATGGTACTGAAAGCACTTATTTGGAAGAAGCTTTAAACACTTATTTGTCTTCCATTACCAATTAGTTCAGGAGGGCACCGACATGTCGATCAAAGAAATTTTCAGCAAGCTTCCATTTACAAAACGTCATTTGTATATTTTGGCAGCAACAGTGGCTATATTGCTGCTGTACCATATAATCAGCAATGTTTTAGCCAAGCCCGATATCGTAAAAGAAGTTCCTTATGTCCGTACTGTAACCGTCGGTAAAGAAACTGTCGATAATACATCTTCCTATCCCGGCGAGGTACGCGGTCGTTATGAAAGCGATCTGGCCTTTCAGGTTGCCGGTAAAATCATCAGCCGCAGCGTCAATTTAGGCGATACAGTAAAAACCGGCGATATCCTGATGCAAATCGACCCCAAAGACATCGAGCAGAGTTTTGAAGCCAGCCAGGCAGCTGTAACAGCCGCCGAAGCCAATTATAAGCTGGCCCGCGACAATGCATCCCGTTACACGGCCTTATACAACAGCGGTGGTGTCAGCAAAGCCATGATGGAGCAATATAATACGCAGATGGAAGCGGCCGCTTCCAGCCTGCGTCAAGCCCAGGCCCAACTGATCACCAACAGTAACCAATTATCCTATACGCAGCTTATTGCAGACCATGACGGCGTAGTAGCCAATGTAAGCGGCGAAGTGGGTCAAGTAGTAGCTGCCGGAACTCCTGTTGTGACAGTTGTCCAAAGCGGCGAACAGGAAATCCAGATCTATGTCCCTGAAAACCATTTGGATAAAATCTATCCTCAACAGTCAGCCAAGATCAATTTCTGGGCTTTAGAAAACGTTTCGGCAGATGGTTATATCCGCGAAATAGCACCAATGGCTGACAGCGTTACCCGCACCTACAAAGTTCGTGTAGCCATACCGCAAATGCCTGCAGCAGTCAAACTGGGGATGACTGCCAAAGTACACCTGCAAAACGGTACTGACAGCAGTATTTTGCTGCCAGCCACCGCCATTTATCAAACAGGAGGAAACCCTCAGGTCTGGCTCGTTACCAATAATAAAGTACATACCCATGAAGTTTCTATCGGCGGTTATGAAGGCAATAACGTCAGGATCTCTGACGGTCTGCAGCAGGGAGATATCGTCGTTGTCGGCGGTGTCAACAAACTGGCAGAAGACCAAAACGTCCGTCTGGAAGCTGGTGTCAGCCAATGAAAAACAACTGGGCCGCCTGGTCGATCAAACATAAGCAAATAATTTACTTTTTTATGTTTCTCTGTCTGGTCATGGGCATCTATTCTTATAATTCCTTAGGCCGCAGCGAAGACCCCAGTTTTACTATCAAGCAAATGGTAGTTTCGGCAGCCTGGCCGGGAGCAACCGCTAAAGAGGTAGAAGAACACCTGACAGACAAGATCGAAAAACAATTGCAGACAGTACCTAATATTGACAGGATAACCAGCTATTCACGTCCCGGAACTGCTGTTATCAATGTTTATCTGCAGGATACAGTACCGGTCAAAGAAATCAAACAGCGCTGGCTGGAATTGCGTAATATTGTCAATGATGGCAAAGGTGACTTGCCCGATGGTGCTTTAGGACCGTTTTTCAACGACCGTTTTGACGACGTCTATGGAAATATCTACGCAGTCACCTCTGACAGCTTCTCCTATGAGGAAATGCGCGTAGTCGCCGAAAATATCAAAGATAAATTTTTTCAGATACCTGATGTCAAAAAAGTAGAACTGGTAGGAGTACAGCCTGAAAAAATCTATATCCAGATGTCTAATGCCAAGCTGGCACAGCTGGGCATACCGATCGATACACTGGCTTCTACGATCCAGGCAGAAACAGCTGTCACACCGTCCGGCATGGCTGAAAGTGACAGCACTAATACCTATCTGCGTCTGACCGGTTCCCCTGATACACTGGCCAATATCAGCAATATTCCGATCCAGGCTAATGACCGTACCTTCCGTCTGGGTGATATTGCCGAAATCAAACGCGGCTATGCTGAACCGGCTGAACCGAAAATGTACTTTAATGGTCAGCCAGCCGTAGGTATAGCCATTTCTATGGAAGACGGCGGTAATAATATCAAATTGGGTGCAAATCTTGATCAGGCTGTTCGGCAAATCCAACAGGAACTGCCGCTCGGCTTCGAACTGGGACAAGTCGCCAACCAGCCGCAGGTAGTAAAAAACGCCATTGGTGAATTTACCGACAGCCTGCTTGAAGCCATCCTTATCGTGCTGGCAGTAAGTCTGCTCAGTCTGGGACGGCGCTGCGGCTATGTCATTTCGGTCTGCATACCGCTGGTACTTTTAGGAACTTTTATCGGCATGTATGCCATGAACATCGATCTGCACAAAGTATCTCTGGGAGCGCTGATCATTTCTCTGGGCATGCTGGTAGACGATGCGATCGTTGTCGTCGAGCTGATGGAAGTCAAAATGTCAGAAGGCTGGGAACGCACTAAAGCGGCCAGCTATGCCTTTGAAACCTGTGCCATGCCGCTGCTGACAGGTACACTGATTACCTGCACCGGCTTTATGCCGATATTTTTCGCCAAATCCAGTGCCGCCGAATTTGCTTCTTCACTTTTTCCTGTTATCTCAACAGCACTGCTGCTTTCCTGGGTCATTTCAGCAACCGTAGCGCCTGTTTTGGGACACGCCTGGATCAAGCCTAAACAGCTCATTAACGAAAACGATGTTTACAATACTGCTTTTTATAAAAAGTTTCGCAGCGTCCTTTCCTGGTCGATGCTGCACCAGAAAATAGTTATTCTGAGCACGGTCAGTATCTTTATCGGTTCCCTGTTATTAGTCCCGCTGATCAAGCAGGAATTTTTTCCGGCTTCTGTGCGTCCTGAACTTCTGGTAGAGCTCAATTTACCTGAAGGCAGCAGTATCAAAGCCACGGATGAAGCCGCCCTGAAACTGACCAATATGCTGAAGGATAATCCTGATGTTGAAAGCATCGGTTCTTATGTTGGAAAAAGTGCTCCGCGTTTCGTCCTCGTAATGGACCCTGTCCAACCGCGCAACAATTATGCACAGCTGGTAGTAGTTGCTAAAGATATTGATGCCCGTAAACGTTTAGAACCGCAAATACGCGAGCTTGTAGCAGCTAATCTCCCCAATGTCGTCAGTTATTCACGTTCTATCCCGCTGGGTCCGCCGGCAGCTTATCCTGTGATGCTGCGTGTAACCGGTCCGGATGACAATATTGTTAAAGAATATGCCCAAAAAGTACGCACAGTTATGGCTCAGAATCCAGCCGTGACCATGACGCGTTTCGATTGGATGGAGCAAAACGGAGCTGCTAAACTTACCATCGACAACGATAAACTGCGGCAGATGGGATTGAGCCGTAAAGAAGTCGCCACTGCTTTGCAGGCCGAAATTTCCGGTTATACCGTAGCTCAATATCTGGAAAGAGACCAGGCTATTGACATGGTTTTCCGTCTGCAGCCTGTTGACCGCTCTACCGTCACCGAGCTTGAGACCTTAACTATCCCCACATCTGCAGGTGCGGTGCCGTTGTCACAGGTAGCCCGTCTCAGTTACGAATCAGAAAACGGTATGATCTGGCGCCGTAACCTGCTGCCGACAATCACAGTCTGCGGCGGTATCGGCGAAGGCGTTACCGGCAACGATATCACGCAGCAGGTTTACGATGACCTTGCAGAACTGAGGCAAAATCTTCCGAATGGCGTTACGATCGAAATCGGAGGCAGTTTGGAAGACAGCGCTAAAACTTTAGGTTATCTGTTAGAACCTGTACCTGTAATGCTGCTGCTCATGATGATACTCCTGATGCTGCAGCTGAAAGATATCCGCAAGCTGTTTATCATTCTTTGTACAGCACCGCTTGGCGTAACAGGCGTTATGCTGGGATTGATAATTTTCAACGCACCGCTTGGTTTTATGGCCGAACTTGGTATCCTGGCCCTGACTGGTATCATCATTCGTAATTCCGTCGTGCTGATAGATCAGATAGACCTGCATTTGCAGGCCGGCAGATCTCCCTGGGAATCCGTACTGGAATCAGCTATCGTACGTTTCCGCCCTATTATGCTGGCTGCACTTACAACGATCCTGGGACTGATCCCGATGTTTCCCAGCCCCTTCTGGAATTCGATGGCCGTAGCTATTGCCTGTGGTCTGTCCGCTGCTACATTGCTGACCTTGATCGTATTGCCGGTCATCTATGCGGCTGTTTTTAAAATCAAACCCGAATAAATAAAATAAAGCAGACTGCGAGCTATAGCTCGCAGTCTGCTTTATTATTGCAACAGCTTTAATCCTTTTTCAAAATAACACGTGCCAGTTTGCAAATAACCTTTAATTCTTCCATATCGGCTCTTTCAAGCACTGTTTTCAACTCATCATTAAAAATAACCTGACTGTTGCTGACAGTATCACTCAAAAATTCATCAACAGAAGTGTTCAAGGCATTAGCTATGGCAACCAGTGTCTCCAGTCCAATTTTAGTATGAGCAGTTTCAATATTGCTCATATGCGGTTTGGAAATACCGATCTTCTCTGCCAGATCTTTCTGCAGAACACCTTGCTTGATCCTCGTCAATTTGATTCTTTTGCCGATGGAACAGTAATCAATCATCATGAATAAGCCTCCCCATATATTTTCCTAATATTCATATTAGCATATAAATTTCACTATCAGGTATGCAAAATTTGCTATGCATAAATTATATAACATAAAATTTAATTTTGTAAAGTTCTTGAACCCTATTTATTGTTTATTTTTGATGTTTATATACTAGAGTATATTGAAATTAACAAAAATTAAAGCACAACCCAGTTGTGCTTTACATCTTTTACTTCTTTTTCAGTTTTTATAAGCTTAACCCTTTTCCGCCAGCGCTCTGAGCGCTAAAGCATAACCCTGGAAACCCAACCCGCATATCTGCCCCAGGCAGGCAGCAGCCGTTACTGATCTATGCCGAAATTCTTCCCTGGCATGGATATTGCTCAAATGCACTTCTATCGTTGGCAAAGCCACTGCTTTTATAGCATCCAGCAAAGCTACACTGTAATGCGTCAATGCCGCAGGATTGATAACGATACCGTCAAATTTTCCATAAGCCTGCTGGATCAGCGTGACTAATTCACCTTCAAAATTACTTTGCCTTACTTCTACTTCCACATTTAATGCCGCAGCTTCCTGCCCGATATATTCACACAAGGCTGCATAATCCTGTTGACCATAAATATTTTTTTCACGTACGCCCAGCATATTGATATTCGGACCATTCAAAACCAAAATTTTTTTCATCAGCTTTCTCTCCTTGCCAACTCCAGTAATGCCTGTAACGCTGCTTCCCGCTCACCGTTATTATCTATGATATGATCGTGATACCTGCGGTATAGTTCGATTCGTTCCGCATACAAGTCAAAAACTTTCTGCCGCCCTGCTGCTAATAAAGGGCGGCTTTCTGTATCTATGTCCTGTACAATTTTTTCTGGCAGCCTGTCTATAAAAACGATAATGCCGCCGTTTTTTAATACCTCGATATTCTCTGAGCGTTTGACTACACCGCCGCCGGCAGCGATCACACACCCTTCCAATTCTGACAGATGCCTTACTGCCCTGGTTTCAGCATCGCGGAAGCACGCTTCGCTGACTGCGAACAGCTCCTTGATAGTCTTGCCTTCCAGCTTTTCAAGCACATTATCAGCATCATAAAAAGGACGCTTCAGATGCTGCGCCAACAATCTGCCCAAAGTTGATTTCCCGCAGCCCGGCATTCCGATCAAAACGATATTTTTCATAGCTGTTTTTCCATCTCAGCGGCAACTTTTAAAATGACATCGTTTGAAATTTCTCTTTGCAGCCAGATCTCCTCTGCTGCTACAGCCTGAGCTACCAGCATAAGCATCCCGTTCACAGCCTTTTTGCCCAGCTGCTCTGCCTGCTGCAAAAACAAAGTTTTAGCGGGATTATAAATCAGATCGACCGCTGTTTCAAAATGCGCGACAGTTTCCAGACCTACCGGCGATACATCGGTCTTGGGATACATCCCAACAGGAGTGCAATTGATCAGTAAATCACCGGTATAACGCTCTAAATGTACGTAATTGACGAATTGCGTCGGTACATTGCTGCACAAGGTTTTCATATACGGAGCTATACTTTGAGTATTACGGGAAACTAAAAATATCTTAGAAACACCGTGATCGATCAAATATTGAAGTACAGCTCTTGAAGCGCCGCCCGTACCTAAAACAGCCGCGCTTTTGCCCTGTACTTCGATGCCGTTATTTTCCAGCAAACGCCCAAAACCTGCATAATCGGTATTATAGCCGCGAATTGCACCGTTATGAAAATGGATCGTATTAACGGCTCCAATAGCCTGCGCTTCCATACTTAAAGTAGTCAAAGCAGCCATTACATTGATCTTGTGCGGAATGGTTACATTGACTCCGCAGTATTTACCACGCAGTTCATGCACGCTCGCATATAATTCTTCAGGAGGTATCTCCAGCAGATCATATGTTCCTTCGACACCCAATTCTTTAAAGATCAGCTGATGTATCTGCGGTGATAAACTGTGTCCCAAACGCGCTCCAATCAAGCCAAAATGAGCCATAACACAAACCTCCTATCTACCATCGGCAGGATAATTGCCTAATATCTTACAATATGCACAGCTGTCGGAAAGCTGTTCTAATGCCTGACGTACTCTTTCTTCACGCAGGTTGCCTACCAGGTCGATGTGGAAGAAATATTCCCATGATTTACCTTCGATCGGCCGGGATTCCAAATTCATCATATTTAAACCGCTGTGATAAAAATGTCCTAAAGTCCTGTATAATGACCCCGGTTCATGTTTTACTGCCACTACTACCGTAATTTTATTAGCATTAGGCGCCTGTTCCGCTTCGTTAGAAATGACGATAAACCGGGTATAATTATTGGAATTATAGTTGATATTGGCGGCAAGAATCTGCAGCCCATACATTTCCGCAGCCTGCTTACCAGCCACCGCCGCCAAATGCTTATCCTGCTTTTCCCTCACTGTTTCTGCACTTTTAGATGTGCTGAAATAAGGCACTAACTCCATCTGCGGATACTGATGAAAAAACTCTTTACTTTGTGCAAAGCCCTGCGGATGTGAATAAACAGTAGTAACATCTTCGAGCTTAGCACCTTGAACGCCCAAGAGATTGTGCTCTATTTTCACGCACTGCTCACCAACAATAGAACAATCGTGATGCCGCAGCAGATCATAAACTTCGGTAATACCTCCGGTCGAAGAATTTTCGATCGGCAAAACACCGTATTTGATCTCACCGTTTTTGACCGCCTGCACTACATCCTCAAACAAAGCATAATGATGTCTGTTTATATGCTGCCCTGCAAAATATCTCTCCAAAGCCTGATGACTGTAAGACCCCGGCATTCCAAAACAGCCAACCTCCATGACCTCCTCCTGCGGCAGAACTCGCGGCTCTGCCAGCAGTACATGCTCCAAAGCCCTGCTCTGCTCCATGATGGTCGTCATCATCGCTGTAACAGCCGGTGCATACTCTTTATGCTGTAAACGCATACAGGCCTTTGAGAGCACCTGAGCTTCCCGAGCCGCATCAAGCACAGGCAGCCCCTGCTGTTTTTTATAGGCCGCAACTTCCAGCACTGCCTCCATCCGTTCTTCCAACGCCGCAACCAGCTGGGCGTCGATCTTGTCGATACGGCGGCGGATCGCCTCTAAATCCAATTTTTCCATGCTCACACCTCACCGTCAATATCCGCAGTCAACAGCATATCTAAAACAGTCCAGGCCGTAACACCTTCCACGACAGGTACTGCCCGCTGCACGATACAGGGATCATGACGACCTTTAATTTCCAATACCGTATTCGTATGCTCAGCCACATTTATCGTTTTCTGCGGCAGGGAAATCGAAGGCGTTGGTTTGAACCCTACCTTGAATACAACAGGCATGC
>OGRI01001393.1_pt1 | contig 20668 bp, 18 predicted proteins | sample 1553391 | NCBI WGS metagenome assembly OGRI01 (sample SAMEA2580052, study PRJEB22360) | human gut metagenome | reverse complement strand
TCCCTGCGTGCTGACCATCGAAGGCAAGAGCCACAAGCTCGCGGAAACCATCGTCCGGAGTACCACCGGGAAGAAGCAGAAGGTGCTGACCATGGACTCCATGCAGTCCATGACCTCCAAGGATGCTGCAAACGGTGCTACCTACCTTTCCGTGATGGAGCAGAACCTTTCCGTGCTGAAAGAGGCACTGGGTTAAGGAGGCAGAATGATGGGTCAAAAGCTCTGCGTCGGCTACGATGGGAAGCCCGTTCTGCAAGACTTGAGTTTCCAGGTCTTTGCGGGCGACTACCTCTGCATCGTGGGAGAAAACGGCTCCGGCAAGAGTACCCTTATGAAAACGATCCTTGGCTTGCAGGCCCCCATCAGCGGCAGAATTTTGACGGGCGACGGGCTGAGGAAAAACGAGATCGGCTATCTGCCGCAGCAGACAGTGGTACAGAAGGACTTCCCGGCATCCGTGAGAGAGATCGTTCTCTCCGGGTGTCAGGGGCGCTGCGGAAGCCGCCCCTTTTATAACAAAGAAGAAAAACAGCTTGCCGAAGAAAACATTCGGAAAATGCAGATTGATAAGCTCTCAAAGCGGTGTTATCGAGAGTTGTCCGGCGGGCAGCAACAGCGGGTATTGCTTGCCCGTGCGCTGTGCGCCACACAAAAAATGCTGCTCTTGGACGAGCCTGTTTCCGGGCTTGATCCCAAAGTGACAGCGGAAATGTATCGTCTGATCGACGAACTGAACCATCGGGACGGTATCACCATTATTATGATTTCTCACGATATTGCCGCCGCAGTCAAATACGCCAGCCATATTCTGCATATTGGCAACACCGTTTTCTTCGGAACAAAGGCAGAGTATCTCCAAAGCCCGCAAGGGCGGCTATTTGCCGCAGAGAAAGGCGGTGATGAACAATGACCGCAATCTTGGAAAAACTGACCCTTTATTGGGCGTACCCCTTTGTCCGCTATGCGCTGGTGGTCGGCGTGTTGATTGCGCTCTGTTCCTCTCTGCTGGGCGTAACGCTGGTGCTGAAACGGTTTTCCTTCATCGGTGACGGACTTTCTCATGTGGCGTTCGGAGCCATGGCGATTGCCGCCGTGCTACAAATCACCAATGAAATGCCGCTGGTCATGGTCATTACAATCATCAGCGCCGTGCTGCTTCTGCGTACCGGGCAGAACACGAAGATCAAGGGCGACGCCGCCATCGCCATGATCTCGGTGGGGGCACTTGCTATCGGCTATCTGCTGATGAATTTGTTCTCCACATCCTCTAACTTGTCCGGCGATGTGTGCAGTACGCTGTTCGGCTCGACCTCTATTCTGACGCTGACGAAAAGCGAGGTCAGGCTGTGCGCGCTGCTGTCGGTGGCGGTCGTGGCGGTATTTATTCTTTGCTACAACAAAATTTTCGCTGTGACCTTTGATGAAAACTTTGCAAAGGCTGTGGGGACAAAGGCCGATTTGTATAACTTACTGATTGCCAACACGATCGCCGTTGTGATCGTGTTGGCAATGAACCTTGTCGGCTCACTGCTCATATCCGCCCTTGTTATTTTCCCGGCGCTGTCTGCCATGCGGGTCTACAAAAACTTCCGTGCGGTGACGATCTGTGCGGCCGTCCTTTCCGTCTGCTACGCCGCACTGGGCATTCTGATCTCCATCCTAGCTGGAACGCCGGTCGGCTCGACCATTGTGGCCGTGGACATTTTTGCATTTCTGATTTTCTCGGGAATATCCCGCTTGGGAGGCATCCGCACATGAAACAGGCTTTGTTTATTCTCGCCGTCGCGCTTTATCTGGTTTCCCTCTGCGCCTGCGGCGATCAGAAGATCCAGTCCAAATCGAAGCAGGGCAGTGCGACCCAGCAGGTCGTTCAGGAGCAGATGGCGAATGCCACAGGCGAAACGACCGCTCCGCCGACTGCAATTCCGGAGCAGCAGCCTGCTTCGGATGAAACTACACCGGAAACATCCGTTCCGGAACCAGAGCAGATGCAGCCCGCCGAAGCGCTTCCGGACTATGAACCGGCACAGGCCTCCGGCGAACTGGATGTCGATCTGACTACGCTCAGCAGCACGATGGTCTACTCCGAGATCTATAACATGATGTACGAGCCGGATCGGTATGTCGGAAAGCGCATCAAAATGAATGGGCAGTTTGCGGTCTATGAGAATCCGAACACCGACGCGGTGTACACGGCCTGCATCATCATGGACGCGACTGCCTGCTGCTCGCAGGGGCTGGAATTCGTCCTTGCGGGCGAGCATAGCTATCCTGCCGACGATCCTGAACTGGGAACAGAAATTACGGTCGTTGGCACATTCCAGACCTACGAAGAAAACGGATATATGTACTGCCATCTGGTCGATGCGGAGATGACCGAGTAAGAAATCGCATCTAGCAAAAAAATAGGCAGCTTTCCACCGAAGCCGTATTTCTGCGCAACGGTTGACGAAAGCTGTCTGTTTTGCTATATTATGCCCGTCAGTACAGAATATATCCGATGCGTGGCTTCCTGCATCAAGCGAGCCGGGTGGTATTGAATAGCGCTTTACAATCACCCGGCGGTTATCGCCCTAAAATGTAACTTTTCTGCGAATACAAGCTGATTTTCAGTTTCTTCAGTGTCGAACATACTCTGCATCGAAATACCCACTTATCGACTTTGCGGTTTTGCGGGATATTTTGCACGACCGCAAATATACACACGCCCCAGCGAATGGTGTTCACCCCGCAGCAATTCACTGTTTCACAAAGGCACTGCACAAAAGCGATAACTATTTCACCTTTTTCACTGCCCTTGCTTTACAGAGACGGAAATTGGTGATTTTCGACCCTTAGATGTACAAAAACAGGCGGCATCCAGCTGAGTGCCGCCTGTTTTTTGTTGTCCAATCCTGCCTGGCAGATGCCTATTTTGTAGTTCTCTCAAATTAATGTCTTACCTGATATTATTTTTTTGCAGAATTCGTCAGAACTCGCCAAACGAATCTGACACTGTTTTTCATTCCGTTTCAGCCGGATTTTTGCCGAAAATTTGTCAAGGATATAGGGCCAATTTCCCCTCCAAAATGGCCTTCTGTAAACCCATTTTCCCACCCATTAGGCTCAAAAATAGGCCGTAAACCCATGGTAAACCCATCAAAATGGGCTAATTTGAAGTCAAATTTCCTCAAATTTCACCATCGGAATCAGGTGATTCTAGGCATAGAAAAAGTCCGGAAATGGCGTATTTATGTGCTTTTTTAGCATTTTTAAGCTGTAGATTATCGCTTGCTGAACTGAGGTGCGCGACGAGCGGCTTTGAGGCCGTACTGCTTCTGCTGGCTAAAGATCTGGAGGAAGCATACGGCTTCCCGGTGCTGGTGGTGCGCCCCAAGGCGATGTTCACCACCTGCTACGCTAATGTGCCGGAGGAGATCGAGGAAGAGTTTCTCTCCAAGTATGGCGATTTTGTACGGAACCTCTATGATAATACCGTGACGGTCAATCGTATATTTACAGGTAGGAGGAATCGAAGAAGTCTTTTAATGTAATTCCCAAACCCTAACAAATTCTTTCAATCGTCTCTACGCTTAACTGCCCTCCTCGACGGGCAGTACTTTGGATTGTGGAGTACGATATCCCGCATTTTTTTGTCAACACACATAGATTCATATCACGCTCTTGCATCAAATCCTGAACACGCTTGATCGTATCCACGAAAACTCCTCCCATCTTTTTAGTTCAAAACTTTTCCAACAACCTCGAATCTTTGCTCTGGAGATATAAGGATCGGCGAATATTTGGTGTTAAGAGAAACCAAAACCGGTTGGTTATGCACCACGCCATAGCTGTCGGTAAGGAACTCTGCTTGGGATTTGTCTGGGGTATGTTCATCGTATTTTTTCAGATATCCACAGTCATCATATACGAATATCCCGATATCCCCGCATTCAAGTTCTTCGCAGCGCTTCACCCATACGATTTGTCCGTCATGATAACGCGGCTCCATACTATCGCCACTAACGTATATCCCAAACTCAGTCCCTGCCGGAACGCTACTGGCAGGCACCTGTATCTGTTGAAACATTTCACCTTCAAGAAAAGCTCCTAGACCTGCCGATACTGGCAACTCTGATACTGGCATCGTTATGCAGTCGATTTTCGCAGGCTCTTCTGTGCCTGGCTGGTAGCGCCGAGATGCAATCAAGTCCATTTCGTACTCGGCGACTTTTTTTTGCCCGATGGCATTTAGAAGGGCGGGTTTCTGAAAGGTCTTTGTAAAGTAGGAAGGTCCTTCCTTGATGTTCAATGCGTGGCAGATCGCAACCAGTTGGTAGATGCTGGGAGTGGTGTATCCTTTTTCCCATTTACTGATTCCCTTGTCACTGACATCGACGCCATAGTGGCGGAGAAGTTCGGAGAAAGTTACAAGTGAATAGCCATTCCTTTTTCGTACAGCTGCGAGAATCAGACCAACCTCATTACTATCCCTTGCGGCGACTGCATCATAGCACACCGTAGATGGGGCTATGTGCATTTTGGTGAGCGCAGTTTTCTTTTTCATAGCAAGAACACTCCTTTGTGATCCGGTAGCTCTATTATAGTATAGAAAAGATAAGAAATCAACAAGAAATCTCCAAAATGGCGATAAATGCGTAATTGACATCTCCATAAAGTGGGTGTATAATCGAATCAAATCCACGAATAACAGCTTTTTGGTGTTAACACTGCGCCGAAAATGTGCTTGTTTGGTGTTTTCTCTGAGAGGTGATATTATGAAAAAAGAAAATGTAAGATGCCCAATGTGCGGAACCATGAATTATGATGTGGATCTTGATGAAACCGGTGGCTGGACAAAATGCCGTCTGTGCAAAGCAGTGACCTGCTCTATGGATGAGTGGAAAAAACATACAGTGTCCGTTCCGCTGTTGAACGAAAAACAGCTCGTGGCACGCAGTATGATTCGCAAGTAATGCACGCCGTGTTTTGATAAATCCGCAAAAAGGAGGAATTCTGATGTGTGGTGATTACAACCTTCGCCGTGAGAAAAGATACGTCGAAGTGGATGTTCGTTTTACTCCTGACGGCAAGATGCATCCAATTCAAGTAATCCAAGCGTTCAGCTTCTATCCGCGATAGAAGCCTGACTGCATAGAAATTGTCATCTACCTCGAAGCGAACTTCCTCTCCGGGTTTGACTTCAAGTTTTTCCAGAACCGCATCTGGGAGTTTTACAGTTCCATCTTCACCGACTACAATATTAAATTTCTTTTCCATCGCACACTCCTAAAATCACGCAAAGTTCCTTGCATCCAGTGCCTTTACTCCCGTAAGAATACCATAAGCCCCTTCCTTTTACAAGACAATGCGCATTTCCATTCGCACTGTTACATAGACCAGAGTTTTCTCGCAGAAAGCTCTGGTCTTTTTCTATTGAAAACATTTGTCCATCACACCAGCTACGGCTGTATGGTCTGGTTCACGAATGCTAAACAAGCAAATATCCGTAGGGAAACGTACACTTCCCAGCTAATGAAAGGTGGGCATTTTACAATGAACCTTCCACTTTTCATTAGCTCTGCTAATTTTCTGCTAATGAAAAGCCTTTTACTCGTTTTATTTCGGGGTTTGTGTTCTTTACTCAGATTGACAGCGCAACAAAAAATCAATTGATAAAACGTTACTTGTTTTACCTACTTTTGCCTAGGATTTATGGCTTCAGCCCCTACTCCTAAGCCTGAGGCCCCCGGTTCGAATCCGGGCGGGGACGCCATTTTAAGAAAATGCGAAGGTCATTTTTCCATGTGAAAGACGATCTTCGCATTTTTCATTTTGAACCTATCACCAAAATTAGCCAGCTAATGCCATTAGCAGAATTTTCGGTTTCAGCTAATAAAATCAGGCTTCCAGCTAATTGAGGCCAAAATCGCCGTTTTCTATGCTTTATGCAACTTCACAGCATAAGAAAACCTTTTGGACATACAAAAAAGCGCAGAAGGCTTCCTTTGAGAAACACCTTCTGCGCTTTTCTGTTTTTACATTGCGATCCAGCCCAGAGCATTTGCCACAGAGCTGATCAGGATAATGGCCGCAAAGATGGGGCACAGATACTGGATCATGAAGTTGAAGATCTTTTTACGGCGGAAGGGCTTGCCGCCCAGCGTCACCTCTTCTTCGATCTTCTGCACGCCGATCACGCGGGACACCAGCAGGCAGATAGCAATGGCTGCAATGGGCATCATGACAGAGTTGGTGAGGAAATCGAAGAAATCCAGAAACTGCATTCCGAACACCGTCACGCCCGCCAGCGGGCCATAGCCCAGTGCCGAAAGGCTGCCCAGCGCCACCATGATCAGGCCGATCAGTGCCGTTGCGCGCTCGCGGCTCCAGCCCAGCTCGTCCTCAAAGGTGGAGACAGCGCTCTCTGTCAGGGCAATGGAGCTGGTCACGGCTGCAAACAGCACCAGCAAAAAGAACAGGATGCCCACCACATGGCCAAAGCCCATGCTCTCGAACACCTTGGGGATGGTAATGAACATCAGCGCCGGGCCGGCCTGCAGGGTGTCCGGGTCGCCGCCGGAGAAGGAGAACACCGCCGGAATGATCATCAGGCCCGCCATGATGGCAATGGCCGTGTCAAACACCTCCACGTTCTCGGTGGATTCCTCAATGGAGACCTCCTTCTTCATATAGGAGCCAAAGGTGACCAGAATGCCCATAGCGATGGACAGCGAATAGAACATCTGGCCCATGGCCGTGACCACCGTCATCCAGGAAAAGTTTGCCACGTTCGGCACCAGAAAATACTTCACGCCTGCCAGTGCACCCGGGCGCGTGACCGAATAGCCCGCAATGACCACCGAAAGCACCACCAGCACCGGCATCATCACCTTGGAAACACGCTCCACGCCGTTGCGCACACCGGCAAAGATGATGGCCAGCGTAAAGGCCGTGAAGATCAGAAAGCACACCTCTGCCGACAGTCCGCTGGAAATGAAATTGGAAAAATAACCGTCCTGCGAAAGCTCACTGCCATGACCGCTGATATACTCCGACAGATAGCGGATGACCCAGCCGCCGATGACCGAATAGTACGGCACGATCAGAATGGGAATGACCGCATTGATCCAGCCGCCGAACCGCAGGCCGCCCTTTTTGCCAAAAGCTCCAAAGGCACCCACCGGGCTTTTGTGGGTCATGCGGCCCAGTGCCGTTTCGGCCACGATCATCGTGTAGCCAAAGGTGACGGCCAGCACGATGTACACTAGCAGAAAAATGCCGCCGCCGTATTTCGCGGCGAGGTACGGAAACCGCCAGATGTTGCCCAGACCCACCGAAGCGCCTGCGGCCGACAGCACAAAGCCGATCTTGCCGGAAAAGGCGCTGCGCTTTTGTTTTTGCGTATCCATGATTTAATTCCTCTTTTCCTATATTCCTATACACAAGCGGCCTTAGTGTACCATATCTGTCCGTCAAATACAACAGTCCCGCCTGTTTGCGTGCAAAAAACAAACAGCGCCCCGCAAGGGAGCGCTGCCTGTTTTTTATAAGAGGTATACGCGTTGATCTCAGAAGATGCTGTAGCCCAGCAGCTGCGGCAGGGCGGTAGTAAGCGGGCCCCACAGGCTGATGGAGATCAGAACGATCACGTTGCAGATCACGTAGGGCGCTGCACCCTTGAAGATCTCGATGATGGGCATACGGTTGATCTTGTTGCAGGCGTTCAGGCACATGCCGACCGGCGGAGTGACCAGACCGATGGCCAGACCGGTGATCATCATGGCACCGAACTGCAGCGGCGAGAAGCCGTACTGCACCATGACCGGCAGCAGGATGGGGGTGAGCAGCAGGATGGCCGGGCTGACGTCGATGAAGGTGCCGATCATCAGGATCAGCACATCAAAGATCAGTGCAATGGCCCATGCGGGCATGTTCAGGGACATGAAGAAGGCACCCACCGTCTGCGGCACCTTCTGCATGGTCAGCACCCATGTAAAGATGGTGGTAAAGCCGATGATGAGCATGATGGAGGAAGAAGAGATCAGGGTCTTTTTCAAAGCCTCCCAGACACCCTTCCATGTCAGCTCCTTGTAGACGAAGAAGCCCACCAGCATGGAATACAGCACGGCCACACCGGCACTTTCGGATGCAGTGCACACGCCGAAGGAAACGCAGATGATGATGAACAGCGGCATGATGAGGGCAGGAATGCCGGAAAGCAGGCTCTTGGCGGCGCGCTTGCCGTCAAACTTGACCTTTTCCGGATGCCAGCCCTTCTTGGCGCTGATGATGTACACCAGCACCAGCTGGGTCAGACCGATCAGGATGCCGGGCACGGCACCTGCCACGAACAGCGCACCCACCGATGCACCGGAGATCATGGAGTAAACGATCATGGGGGTGGAGGGCGGGATGATCATGCCCATGGTGGAGGATGCCACCGTGATACCGGCAGAAGCTTCCGGCGGGTAGCCTTCCTTCTCCATGGCGGGGATCAGGATGGAGCCCAGAGCTGAGGTATCGGCCACAGAGGAGCCGGAAATACCTCCAAAGATCATGGAAGCCACGATGTTCACTTCGCCCAGACCGCCGCGGATGGGCCGCAGCAGCTCCATGCAGAAGTTGATGATGCGCTGGGTGATGCCGCCGGTGTTCATCAGTTCGCCAGCCAGCATGAACAACGGCATAGCGATCATCAGCTCACTGTAGGCACCGTTCCACACGCGCTGCGGCAGCATGGTAATAAAGGTAGGTGCATAGATCAGGATGTAGGTCACACAGGAAGCGCCGATGGCGAAAGCCAGCGGGATGCCCAGCGCGGCAAAGAAGATCAGCAGCACCAGAAGGATGAGCATTGCCATAGTTGTGTATTCTCCCCTTTCCGCTTATGCGTCGTCACGGCTCAGCGCCTGATTCTTGGGCGCAAAGTAGGAAATATCGGCCTTGTACAGGGTGATGATCTTGATCACGACGCAGATGGCACAGATGATGCCGCACACCGGCATGATGCCGTACATATACATCATGGGGATCTCCATGCCCTGACTGATCTGCTTACCGGCAACGCCCACATACTTGAAGCCCTGATAGGTGAACACCAGCACCACGGCCAGCACGATGAGGTAGTTGATGATGGCAAGCCAGCGCTTGCGGGCAGGCTTTACGCCGTCGTAAAGGATGTCGATCATGACGTGCTCGTCCTTGATCACGTTGATGCCCATGCCCCAGAAGGTGGTAAAGGCAAACAGGGTGGTGTTGAACTCTGCCAGCTGCTTCCAGCTCAGGGAGAAGCAGTAGCGCGCAATAACGGTAAAGATCACAAGAGCTGCCAGCAGTGCCATGGCGATCACGCCGATGGTAAAGTATATGTCAAACAGCTTCTTGCCGATTTTTTTCAGTTTTTCGATGGTGCTCAGCCCCTTTCGGTTATTTTACAACTTTTTCCATCGGCCTGTTACAGCAGAGGGCAGCCCGCAGGCTGCCCTCTCGCCTTTACCGTAACATGGCCGTTCTAGCCTTTGGTCATTTCTGCTTATGCCTTTGCGACGATATCCTGCATTTCCTTGATCTCGTCGGCGGTGCAGATGCCCTCGGTGACACACTGGTCGTACACGGACTGCACAGCGGTCTGGAAGGCCTTCAGCTCATCGGCAGAAGGCTCGTAGACTTCGCAGCCGGAATCCACGATGGTCTGCTTTGCGGCGCTGGAGTTCTTGTCGATCAGCTCGTCGTTGTACTCGCCCATCTTGGTGGCGCACTCGGTAATGATATCGCGGTACTCCTCGGGCAGGCCGTTCCACCATGCTGCGTTCACATAGAAGGGGTCCGGATGGAACTGGTAGTTGACCTCGGTGAAGTACTTCTGCACTTCATAGAACTTCATGCCCTCCACGTTGACCCAGGGGTTCTCCTGACCGTCTGCAACGCCGGTCTTCAGGCCCATATACAGGTCGGAGTACGGGATGGTAGTGGTGGTAGCACCCATTGCCTGAAAGGTCATGTCAATGGTCTTCATGCCGTTGGTGCGCATCTTCAGGCCCTTCAGGTCTGCGGGAGCCTTGATGGGGTGCTTGGAGTTGGAGAACTGGCGGTAGCCGCCTGCATCGCACAGGTTGATGATGACGGTGCCCGTCTCGCCTTCGGCCTCAGCGCACACCTTCTGTGCCAGATCGCTCTGCAGCAGAGCCGTGACCTGCGCACGGGTGTTGGTCAGGAAGGGCAGGGTGAACATCAGCAGACGGGGGCTGAAGTCGAACTGACCGCCGCGCATGCCCTGCACGGTGCCGGCCACGACCTGCTCCAGCATCTCCTTCTCGGTGCCCAGCTGGCCGTTGCCGTAAACCTCGATTTTCACATGGCCGTTGGTGGCCTCTGCCACATCGGCGGCAAACTGCTCCATGGAAACAAAGCGGGGGTTGCCTTCGGGCTGTGCATGACCCACGGTCATGGTGAAATCGCCCAGAGATGCAAACTTGTCCTCACCGGCTGCTGCGGCACTTGCTGCAGTGCTGGTGGATGCTGCGCCGGAAGCAGCCGGGGTGGATGCACCGGAACCGCCGCAGGCTGCCAGAGCACCTGCAGCTGCCATTGCACCAGACACCTTCAGGAAATTGCGACGAGAGATCTTTTTCATAATCTTCTTCCTCCTTGTTTCAGGGGTACCTTTTTACCTTATACGCTAGCAAAGTTTTTGGCGGCCCCTGTATACAGCATTTTCATTGCACGCTAATCGTAACAGAAAATTCACATCCGCACAAAAGCCAAACTTCACCAACTTCGTAAAGTTTCTTTGTGCATAACTAACAATCTTATCCGTTTCTCGTGGAAACTGTTACAATCCGGCGACACTATTTGGTTCATTTTCATCTGATATATCAATTTTTGTCAGATATGATAAATTTCGGAGCTTTTCCTATACTTGTATACAGGCTATTGTATACTTCATTCTCATACGTTGACAATCTCTTTTTAGCAGGCTAAAATAGAAATGTCTTATCATCAACTATGTAAATGGAGTGTGAGCACATGGCTGAACAGCTGCATCCAGAGGACATCTACCAGACGCTGGAATATGAGATCGTTACGCTGAAGATCAAGCCCGGAGAGACCATCAGCGAAAATCAGCTGTGCAAACGGTTCGGCATTTCGCGCACACCAGTGCGCGCTGCCCTGCAGCGGCTGGAACAGAACGGCTTTGTGCAGATCATTCCCTGCAAGGGCACCATCGTCACCCCCATTGATCTGGATATCGTGGATCAGATCGTATACCAGCGCACAGCCGTTGAAAGCACGGTGCTGCGCGATTTCATTCAGGTCTGTTCGCCCAAAGAGTACATTGAGATCAAGCACAAATATGACCTACTGGAAGAGATGGCCCAGACCATGACCGACCCGGACAATGTGGATATCAATGCCTTCCTGACGCTGGATCTGGAAATGCACGCCATCTGGTTTTGCAGCATGAACAAATGGTACATCTGGCAGAACCTGACAAAGCCGCAGCCAGATTATTCCCGCTTTACCCGTCTGGATGTGGTGCGGGCCAACAATGTGCCGGATGTGCTGAGCGAGCACCGGGAAATTTTGCGGGTGATCCGGGAAAAAGACCTGGATGCCATTGAACCGCTGATCCGGCGGCACCTGTACGGCGGCCTGCGCCGCATGGGCACCCAGCTGTACGCAGAAAAGTACAGACCTTATTTTACCGGCATCTGAACCAATGAAAAACAGGCGCATCCGCCAGCCTTTCGGCCTTTGGATGCGCCTGTTTTGTTTTTTGTATAATTTACTGCTTGTGGTACTTGCGGTCCTCTTCCTCGTAAACAGGGTCACAGGTCAGGTACATTCCCAGCCGGTTCAGGGTGCTGGTATCCACACCCGAAAGCAGCACGGTGGAGTGCACATCGCAGCCCTTGAGGTTGGGCAGCTGATGCATGGCCGCTGCAGCCTGCTCGTTGGAAGCAGCCGAGCTGGAAAGCGCGATCAGGATCTCGTCGGTGTGCAGGCGGGGATTCTTGCCGCCCAGATAGTTGGTCTTGAGGGTCTGGATGGGCTCAATGGAAGCCGCACTCACAAGGTCGGTCTCCTGCGGGATACCGGCCAGCACCTTGAGAGCATTCATCAGAGCAGATGCTGCTGCACCCAGCAGCGGACCGGTCTTGCCGGTAACAACGGTGCCGTCCGGCAGCTCAATGGCGGCAGCAGGGGCCCCGCCGGTGCTCTCGCTGCGGGCATGAGCCTGCTTTTCCACTTCGCGCTGGCCCACGGTCAGGTCGGCCTGATTCATCAGCAGTTCCAGCTTGTAGCGCTCGGTCTCCTTGACCGTGCCGGTGATCTTCTGCTCACACAGGCACTTGAAGTAGCGGCGCAGGATCTCCTTGCGGGAGGCTTCGCGGCAGACCGCATCGTCCACGATGCAGTTGCCTGCCATGTTCACGCCCATGTCCGTGGGGGACTTATACGGGCTTTTGCCAGCGATCAGCTCAAACATGGCGTTCACCACCGGGAAGATCTCAATATCGCGGTTGTAGTTGACGGTGGTCACGCCGTAGGCTTCCAGATGGAACGGGTCGATCATGTTCACATCGTTCAGGTCGGCTGTAGCAGCCTCGTAGGCCAGATTCACCGGGTGCTTGAGGGGAATGTTCCAGATGGGGAAGGTCTCGAACTTGGCGTAACCGGCCTTCACGCCGCGCTTGTACTCATGGTACAGCTGGGAAAGGCAGGTGGCCATTTTGCCGCTTCCGGGGCCGGGGGCCGTGATGACCACCAGCGGGCGCTGGGTCTCGATGTAATCGTTCTTGCCGTAGCCCTCGTCGCTGACGATGCGGGCCACATCGTTGGGATAGCCGGGAATTTTGTAGTGGCGGAAGGTGCGGATGCCCAGACTGTTCAGCCGCTTTTCAAAGGCCTCCACCTCCGGTGCAGCGGCGTACTTAGTCACGCACACGCTGCCCACATACAGGCCTACTTCCTGGAAGGCATCGATCAGGCGCAGCACATCCAGATCGTAGGTGATGCCGTAGTCGCCGCGGATCTTGTTGCTGATGATGTCCTCGGCGCTGATAACGATGACCACCTCGGCCTGATCCTTCAGCTGCAGCAGCATCTGCAGCTTGGAATCGGGCTGGAAGCCCGGCAGTACGCGGGACGCGTGGTAATCATCGAACAGCTTGCCGCCGAATTCCAGATAGAGCTTGTTGTCAAATTTCTTGATGCGCTCGCGGATATGTTCTGACTGCATCGAGAGATATTTGTCGTTGTCAAATCCAATTTTCATCGTTCGTTTCCTTTTTCCTCTTTGCTGTGCCCGGCACACCGCACCGGAACTTTTCCATAACAGAAACAGTATACCACACTCAAAAACCGGGTGCAATCCAAAAGGGCGGCTGCAAAGCTTTTTCCAGCAAATGCGGTGTTTCGCGCTGTTCTTTGCTGCATTTTTTGTGAAAATGGTTCTTGCCGCGTTTTTGACAGCGGGTGTATCATGTTATATCCGATTGGATTGGAAGTCGTGGGCGGTTACTTTTTCTTTTTATCCTTCTGATCCTTCGCGCGATCCTGCGTAATACAGCAAGCCCCCGGGTCTCCCCGGGGGCTTGCTGCAGCTTTATGAAGTATCTCGAATATGGAGGAAATGGCGTTTATTCTGCGTCGGTACGGTTTTTCTTGAGCAGGCTCAGGATCACAGCACCCAGCACGCTGCCCACAGCCAGCGCCACACAGTACAGAGCGGTATGGTCCACGACTGGGAACACGAAGATGCCGCCGTGCGGTGCACGCAGAGCGCAGCCGAAGGTCATGGAGAGCGCACCGGCCACCGCTGCACCGGCCACGCAGCTGGGCAGGACGCGCAGCGGATCTGCTGCTGCATAAGGGATCGCGCCCTCGGTGACGAAGCACAGGCCCATGACGTAGTTCACGATGCCGTTGCGGCGCTCGTCGGCAGTCCACTTCTTGGGGCAGAAGGTGGTGGACAGGGCGATGGCGATGGGAGGAACCATGCCGCCCACCATGACAGCGGCCATCACCTCATAGTTGCCGGAGGCAAGGGCTGCCGTGCCAAAGACGTAAGCTGCTTTGTTGAAGGGGCCGCCCATATCAATGCTCATCATACCGGCCACGATGGCACCCAGCAGCACCTTGGAGGTGCCGCCCATGGCGTTCAGGCAATCGGTCATGGCAGTGTTGATCATACCCATGACCGGGTTGATGCCGCACATCACCGCGCCGAGGATGAGCATACCGCCCAGCGGGTAGATGAGCATGGGACGGATGCCATTCAGGCTGGCAGGCAGCTTTTCGGTGATCTTTTTCAGCAGCTCGACGATGTAGCCTGCAGCAAAACCGGCCAGCAGTGCAGCAAGGAAGCCGCCGGAAACACCGGTGGTCTCACCCGCTGCAATGCCTGCAAAGTTGGTGCCGTTCATGGCCAGCACACCGCCCACAAAACCGACCGCCAGACCCGGACGGTCCGCGATGGACATGGCGATGAAGGCAGACAGGATGGGCAGCATGTAACCGAAGGCTGCGCTGCCCACCGTCTTAAAGAAGGCAGCGACCGGGGTGTTCATGCCAAAGTTGGAGGGATCGATGGTGTAATCGTCCAGCAGGAACGCCAGTGCGATCATGATGCCGCCGCCCACCACGAAGGGCAGCATGTGGGAGACACCGTTCATCAGGTTCTTGTACAGAGTGCGGCCAAAGCTGTCCTTGCCGGAAGCATCCTCGGCGGCCTGTGCGCCGCCCTCGGCGTGGTAAACAGGCACCTCGCCGTGCACGATCTTCTTGATGAGCTCCTCCGGCTTGTGGATGCCATCGTCCACCCGGGTGAACAGCACCGGCTTGCCGTCGAAGCGGGCGGTCTCCACCTTCTTTTCTGCTGCCACGATGATGCCATCGCAGTTTGCGATTTCTTCTCTGGTGAGGATGTTCTTGGCACCGTCCGAGCCATTGGTCTCCACCTTGGTGGGCAGGCCCAGCTTGTCACCGGCCTTGGTCAGGGCTTCCGCTGCCATATAGGTGTGGGCGATGCCGTTGACGCAGGCGGTCACGGCCAGAATGCGGTAGCCGCTCTGGGGGATCTCCTGCTGGGTGAAGCTCTCCGCGCCGAACTGAGCCTCCTCCTGTGCATCGATGCAGTCAAGGAACTCTGCAGGGGTCTTTGCGGCCTTCAGCTTTTCTACAAAGTCCTCGTTCATCAGCATCTGCATCATACGGGCCAGCATGTCCACATGCAGGCTGCCGTTTTCCGGAGCCGCAATGGCAAACAGCAGGTCGGTGGTACCGTCGTCCTCGGCATTGTACTGCACAGGGCTGCTCAGCCGCAGCGCCGCCAGACTGGGCCGGGTGACTACATTGGTCTTGGCGTGGGGCACCGTGATGCCGTTGTCCACATAGGTGGAGCCCTCCGCCTCACGGGCATAAAGGGCCTTTTTGTAGGCATCCTTGTCCGTGATGTTGCCATGGGTGGCCTGCAGCTCCACCAGACGGCTGATGATCTGCTCCTGATCGGTCAGAGCCTCATCCAGTGCGATGGACTGCGCGGTGAATAATTCCGTAATACGCATGATTTTTCTCCCTTCCTGTATAACTGCAACCCTCTCCGTCACAGAGGGTCAGATTTCCTTCATCAGTTCGTCGATTTTTTCTTTGGTGGCAAGGCCAAGGCTGAACGCCGTTGCACTGCCGCAGGCTGTGCCCAGACGCAGTGCAAAGGAATAGCTCCGGGTCTGCATCCAGCCAGCCACAAAGCCGGCCACCATGCTGTCGCCTGCGCCCACGCTGTTTACGACCTTGCCCTTGGGGCAGCCGATGCGGTGCACCTCGCCATTTTCGTCCACCAGCAGGGCACCGTCGCCCGCCATGCTTACCAGCACGTTGCGAGCGCCCTTTTGCTGTAGGGTGCGGGCCGCAGCAATGATCTCTTCGTCCATAGTCAGCACCCTGCCCACGATCTCGCCCAGCTCGTGGTTATTGGGCTTGATGAGGAAGGGGTGGTACTGCAGCACGTTCACCAGCAGGTCGCGGGTGGCATCCACCACAGCACGCACGCCCCTGCCCTGCAGCCGGGCCAGCAGCCGCTCGTAGGTATCCTGCGAAAGGCTTGCCGGGATGCTGCCCGCCAGAATGAGGATATCATCCTCGTTCAGGCTGTCCAGCTTCTTTTCCAGCTCCTGCATGGCGCTCTCCGGAATGTCGGGGCCCGCGCCGTTCAGCTCGGTCTCCTGCCCTGCCTTGATCTTGACATTGATGCGGGTCATGCCCTGTTCCAGATGCACAAAATCGGTCTTTAAACCCTGTGCAGCAAGACCGCGTTCCAGCCATGCGCCGGTCTCACCGGCCACAAAGCCCAGCGCCACGCTCTCGCAGCCCAGCTGTGCCAGCACACCGGACACATTGATGCCCTTGCCGCCCAGCACGCAGTCCTCGCCTTTGGCGCGGTTCACCTCGCCTACTTCCAGCGGTGCATCCAAACGCACCACATAGTCAATGGCCGGGTTGAATGTTACGGTATAAATCATACTTCCGTCTCCTTTACCAGCGTGAATTGTTTGTATTTGGGGTTGGGGCAGCGGTTGGTGAGAATGGCACCGCCCTGCAGGTCGGCAATGACTGCCGGGTAGATGCGGGAAAACTTGGCATCATCCACAAGGAACCAGGCTTCCCGTGCACGGTGCACTGCCGCTGCTTTCACGGCAGCTTCCTCGGGGTCCGGCGTGGTAAAACCGGCATCCAGCGCCACACCGTTGGCACCCATGAACGCCTTGGTAAAATTGTAGCGCTGCAGGCTGGTGACTGTGGGTGCACCTACAATGGCTTCGGTCTCGGGCCGCAGCAGTCCTCCGGGCAGATACACCCGGCAGCCCTTTCGGGCCAGTGCCCGGGCATGGGCCACGCCGTTGGTCACATAGCTGGCTTTGAGGGCATCCCCCGCCAGTGCACGCACCAGCTCCAGCGTGGTGGAGCCTGCATCGATGAACACAAAATCATCGGCGTTGATGAGCTTTGCCGCCGCCTGTGCGATGCTGCGCTTCTGCTCCACAGCCTGCGACTCCTTGGCCTCCATGGTGGGTTCATCCGCCAGAAAACGGCTGTCCGGCAGGGTGGCACCGCCGTGCACCTTGTTCAGCTTGCCCAGCCGGTCCAGCTCGGTCAGGTCGCGCCGGATGGTGGATTCGCTGGTGTTCAGCGCCTCGCACAGTTCCTGCACCGTCACGGTGCGCTTGCGGTTCAGCTGTTCCATGATCAAGCTGAAGCGTTCTTCTGCCAGCATCGGCATCCTCTCCTTTGGTTTGATCTTATCTTTGACGGTTTATGACCGTTTGTGCGCTGTTTTGGTTGATTTCATCTTTATTATAGCAAATACAGTGCCAAAATCAATCGCTTTCAGTCAATTTCATTCATTTTCGTTCACAAAAAATTGTCTTTAAATTTGTGCAGGGAGCACAAAAGCTGGGATACAAGCATTTTGTGCAAACAAAAAAGCCGCCGTGCGTACCAATCGCACAGCGGCCGGAGAGATGGCTTATTGAGGAATCACTCGGCAGTCCAGTAGAAATCGTCGCCGGGCATTGCGCCGCCCACTGCCTTGGGGTCGGCATCAAACAGCACCTGCAGATAAGCGGATGCGTTGGTCTTGAGCTCGTCGCCGGTCAGGCAGACGATGTTGCAGTTGGGCAGGGCCTTCTTGGCAATGGCAGCCTTGGCCACAACACCCTGCTCCTCGCACAGAGCGGCAGTGCCGTCCAGATCGGTGTTGGCAGCTTCCACGCTCTTGGCGTAGTCGGTAAGGAATGCGGCCACAACATCCGGGTGTTCCTCGGCATACTCCTTGCGCACCACGGTCACGCCGGTGATGAGCTGCGTATCCGCGACCTTGTTCCATTCCTCGGTCAGGTCGAGGGCCACACGCAGGGTGTCGTCCTGCAGGCCGGCTGCAGTCACATAGGGCTGGGGCAGAACTGCAATGGCATCCTCGGTATTGGCCATCTGGGCCGTGACCTCGGTGGCCTCGCTGTAGTATTCAATGGTCACGTCCTTGTCCGGGTCGATGCCGTTGGCGTTCAGAAGATAGCGCAGCACGTACTCCGGCGTGGTGCCCTTGCCGGTGGACAGGATGGTACGGCCTGCAAGGTCTGCCATGGACTGGATCGTATCGCCGCCTTTTTCCACTACGTACAGCACGCCCAGCGTGTTGACGGCCACAGCCTGAATGCCGCCCTCCGTCTTCTGATACAGGGTGGCGGCCAGATTTGCCGGGATGGCAGCCATGTCCAGCTCGCCCTTCATCAGCAGCGGCACGATCTCATCGGCAGCGCCGTAAAGCTGCAGGTCGTAATCCATGGAAGCGGTGCCATCCTCTTCCATGCTCAGCAGGTTGACAAGGCCCATAGTGGTGGGGCCTTTCAGGCCGGCAATGCGCAGAGCATCGGTGGTGGACAGTTCCTTTGCTTCCTCACTGGAAGCGGCTTCCGAAGCAGCCTCGGGGACAGCTTCGCTGGAAGCTGCACTGGATGCAACAGAGCTGGATGCCGCACCGCCGCAGGCGGCAAGGCTCAGCGCAAGGGCCAGAGCCAGCAGCATGGATGTCAGTTTTTTCATGCAGGGATTCCCTCTTTCCTCACAAGACCGCGCCGTTTTGTGCCTGAAAATTTTGCACAGAACCATGGGTCGGTCTTTTCATATTTTTTACAAGGCAAATTTGCAAAATCATTTGCTTTGCGGGTCTAAGTTTACTATAATAGAGTCAAAAATACCGTTGCATGTGCAACGGAATTGCAGGAGGGCTGTGGGAAGCCGGATCTTTCCCACGGAATTGTGATGAAAAACTTTCTTCCGCTGTTATGCTCCACCTCTTTATTCAATGGTCTGACCCCTGAAGAGCTGCAGACCCTGCTGGCTCAGCTGGGTGCCGTTATGCGCAGCTATGGCAAAGGCGAAGCGCTTGTTCTGGCGGGCGAACCCAACCGCAGGGTGGGCATCGTACTGTCCGGTGAGCTGGAAGCCTACCGTCCCGGGCCGCAGGGTGCGCGCATTCCCATCACCCACATGGAACCGGGCGGCGTGTTCGGCGATGTGCTGAGCGGTTCCAGTCTGGCAAGCCCGGTCACGGTGATGGCTTCGGTGCCCTGCGAGGTGCTGCTGATTCCCTACGAGCGGCTGCTGCTTTCGGATGGCAGTCCGGCGCACCAGCAGACATTGCGCAATCTGGTGCGCACCATCAGCGATAAATATTTTTCCCTCTCCCGCCGCATCGACCTGCTGGTGCTCAAAAGCCTGCGGGCCAAAGTGTGCGCCTATCTGCTCAGTGAAGCCGAGCGGGCTGGCAGCCTGACCTTCAGCATCCCGTTCTCCCGCATCCAGCTGGCGGATTACCTGAACTGCGACCGCAGTGCTCTCTCCCGCGAGCTGAGCCAGATGCAGCGGGACGGCCTGCTGGACACCTACAAAAGCAGCTTCAAGCTGCTGGAGCCTGCGGTACTGAAGCAAATGGTGCAGTGACCATTTGAATAGCCGCCGCGTGCGCTTTGGCTGTATTCAGCTGAAATTTTATTTTTATATTTGAGTTTTAGAAAAATCTACGGATTTTTCTAAAACTCTTTTTCACTGGAAGGCCGTAACCGTCAGCGGCATCATCTTGTTATTTTTAATATAGGAGTATTTTTAAATATGTCAAAACCGATTTTATGGATCGTGATCCCCTGCTACAACGAGGAGCAGGTGCTGCCCATTACAGCTCCCATGTTTCTGGAAAAGATCAGCGGCCTTGCCGCACAGGGCCTTGTGAGCGAGAAGAGCCGGGTGCTGTTCGTGAACGACGGCTCCAAAGACAAGACATGGGAACTGATCCAGAGTTTTGCCGCACAGGACGAGCACTACATCGGCATTTCCCAGAGCCGCAACCGCGGCCACCAGAACGCCGTGCTGGCAGGCTTGATGGAGGCACTGCACAGCGGCACCTGCGATGTTACCATTTCCATCGACTGTGATGGTCAGGACGACATCAACGCCATGGACGAGATGGTTAAAAAGTATCTGGACGGTGCCGAGGTGGTCTACGGCGTGCGCAGCCGCCGCGATACAGACACCTTCTTCAAGCGCTTCACCGCCGAGGGCTTTTACCATGTGATGAACGCTCTGGGCGCAGACATCGTGTTCAACCACGCAGACTACCGCCTCATCAGCACCCGTGTGCTGGAAAGCTTTGCCGACTACAGGGAAGTGAACATTTTCCTGCGTGGCATGGTGCCGCTGGTTGGCTTCAAGAGCGATGTTGTCACCTACGAGCGCCATGAGCGCCTTGCCGGTGAGAGCCACTACCCCCTGAGCAAGATGCTGGCACTGGCCTTTGATGGCATCACCAGTCTTTCCAACAAGCCCATCCGCCTTATTACCGGATCTGGCATCTTTGTGAGCCTGATCAGCTTTATCGGAGTCATCTGGGCCATCATCGAAGCTGCCATGGGCAGCGTGGTGGCTGGCTGGGCCTCCACTATCTGCATCGTCTGCTTTGTGGGCGGCGTGCAGCTGGTGTGCTTAGGCGTGATCGGCGAGTATATCGGCAAAATTTATATGGAGACGAAAGCCCGCCCGCGCTACATCATCAGCGAGCGCACCTGGGCACCCTACGAAAGGAAGTATCACGGATGAGCAAACAGAGCTGGCGGGGCAGCACCCTGCTGAA
>OGRI01001336.1_pt1 | contig 21328 bp, 42 predicted proteins | sample 1553391 | NCBI WGS metagenome assembly OGRI01 (sample SAMEA2580052, study PRJEB22360) | human gut metagenome | reverse complement strand
GGCGGTGCTGATGCCGAGGCGCTTGGACACGTCGGTGACGCTCAGGTATTTGATGGTCATGTCAGTCCTTCCTTCCGGCGATGAGCGCGAAGACGGCGCTGACGATGGCGCATCCGGCGGTGAGCGCGAACGGCCAGCCGAACCATGCGCTGGCGGCGGTTCCGAGCGCGAATACCGCGCTGACTATCGATTCCGTTCTCATGATGTTCCATGGCATAATCGGAGGTATGGGGTTCCGGCCCCCAGGTCTGGCCGGAACCCTTGCTCACTTCCTCTTCTTCGGTTTCCGTCTCATCTCCTTGATGAGTCCGGTCGCTGCTTTGATGAGGGCCGCGATGCTTGCGACGAGAAGCGAGATGCTGGTGATTATCTCCGATGGTGTCATGTTCACCTCCTTTCCTTGATATAAACTATATTAGCATAGTAAATAAAGTATTGCAAGCCGAAACACAAAAAAACAGAGAAAAAATCAACGGATTGATAGACTTGATGCCACGCAAACGAAGGGGCGAGCATGGCCTACACGATCCGCCAATATGAGACCAAAGCCGGAAAACGCTACGAGGTGCGCTACCGCAAACCTGACGGCAGCGCGACCGGCAAACGTGGCTTCCGGCGCAAAATGGACGCCGACGCATGGGGAGCGGCCAACGTCACCACCGCGAAAAGCGTCGGCGCGTACATCGACCCACAGGCCGGAAGAAGACTCGTGGAGGACTTCTGGGAGCCGTGGATAGCCGCAAAAAAGACCAAGGCCAAGCCAAGCTACGTCAAGTCATTGGAGGATGCTTGGCGCGTGCATGTCATGCCGCAATGGGGTGTGCGTGAAGTCCAGTCCATCACAAGGGGCGAGGTGCAGCGGTGGGTCACCGATCTGGCCGGCAGGCGCAGCGCGTCGGTGACCATCCGCGCCGAAAACCTCCTGCGCAACCTCTTGGAGAGGGCGAAGGAGGACAAGTGCATCCACGACAACCCATGCGACAACATCGAACTGCCGCGCAAACAGCGCAGACGACACGTGTATCTGGCAGCCGACGAACTCTCGCGTGTGGCGTTGCATTGTGGCTGGCGTGAGCCTATCGTGCTCACTCTCGGACTGTGCGGCATGCGTTGGGGCGAACTCGTCGCCCTGCGTGTGGAGGACGTTGATCTGCAGCGATGCAGGCTCCATATCTGGCGTAGCATCACCAGACTGTCCAGCGAGATGGTGGAGACAGATCCGAAAACCCATGAGGGGCGCGTCGTCATGTTCCCACAGATTCTCAGACCATTGCTTGCCAGGCAATGCGACGGACGTGGCCCGTCGGATTTTCTTTTCACGGCTCCAGGCAAGCCGTTGGACGAGCCCATGACGAACGGTTGGAATCCGACCAGGAGCGATGGCTGGTTCGCTGTCGCGCTGCGCAGGGCCGGCATCGAGCGCGGGCATATGACGATCCATGACCTGCGGCATACCGCCGCGAGCCTCATGGTGCAGTCCGGCGCGAACGTCAAGACCGTGCAGCGGCAGCTCGGCCACAAGTCGGCCGCGATGACGTTGGATGTGTACGCCGACCTGTTCGACGAGGATCTGGACGACCTGTCGGAGCGCATGGGCGGTCTGCTGTTTTCGCAGGATGTGGGCAAAATGTGGGCGCAGACCGTCGAGAATGTTTCGGAAACGTTGGAATCGGTGGGGGTTGACCGTTGAACGATTGCGGGTTCGATTCCCGCTGGCGGCACTTTTGGAAACCCGGCTAGTATGCTGGGTTTCCTTGTTTTTCCAACGGTTCCCGCATGGTTTGCAATTCACTGCAATTCACTGCAATTCACTGCAAATACCGGAAAAGCGTGGGCAAAATGTGGGCACGGATTGGCGTGGCTCACCAGACCATCGGCAGGTTGAGGCATTGGCGCGCCCACCGTTCCACCGCCAGATTCTCCTCGTCGTCGCCAAGCAGGAGCAGGAAGCCCGCGTTCTTGCCGAGCGAGGCGGGTTCCAGCTTCTTGATCACGCCACGTTCCTGTAGCCATACGGCGGCGTCGCTGAATTGCTTCTTTGCGTTGAGTTCGCGCTTGCGCATGATTTTGTCGGCGTCTTCGCTCATGGCTTGCTCCGGAGTGAGCATCACCATTCCGTGATCGTCGGAGAATGAGCGCCAGCCGAGCGTGTAATAGCGGCATGGCGCGTTGACCTTGCGCAGCTTCTCGGGTGGCTGGTTGCGTTCGCGGTCCCAGTCGTAGGTTTGGTCGCACATGTATGCGAGTACGAGTTGCGCCATGGCGTAGACTCCGATGTTGTCGCCTCTCTGGTAGGCGAGGCGTCCTTTGCTGGCGAGCTCGTAGAAGGCGTCGGTGTTCTTGTATCCCATTGGTTTCATCGTCTTTCCCTCCATGCCTCGCGGTATTCTGGTGCACGGAGAATCGTCCTAGGTTTTCCTCGCCCGCGTGGTTCTGACCAACCGCGTGGGCTTTTATTTAATGTTTTGGACTATAGCACCACTCAAGTGTATAATCAAATTTATACAACGAATATAACGAAAGTAACAGAAAACCGTTGCTGCGGTATTACCCACGTTATACATATACAAGACGTACTAGTTATCAACATTCTTTTTATAAGGCGGCAATATAAAAAAGCCCCACATTTGTGGGGCAAATGGAAGAGAACGTCACTGCTTGGTGAACGTGCCGCAATTCTGGAGCTTGAGCTGTTGTCCATCGCTCACCGTCACCTGCGGATAGCCACCGCCAGGAATATCGTTCTGCACGATGTCGTCGCCTACGGAGATCTCCCAGTAACAGCGGTCCGTGACGGAATTGTTTGCGCGATACGTTCCGGCGTCGATGTCCTTGCCGACCTGCCACACGCCATCGGAGGCGCTGGTTCTCTTGGCGTTGTCGACCTGACCGGTCAACGATTCGATTTGCGCCTGCAGATTGTCCCGCGTGGTCTCCATCTTCTTTATGTCGGCCTTCATGCCGTCAGCCTTGTCTATCGTCTCCGTCGCAGTGTCGTAATCATCCGACAGTGAGTTGTATTCGTCCACAAGCTTGTTGTATTCGTCTATCAGCTTCGAATAGTCGGCATTGTCGGCTTCGATCGTCTCGGCGGCTTCCTTGACCGCGGCGGAATGGACGCTGGCGGCATAGGTGGCCGCTCCGACGGCCAACGCCACTGCGCATACGGCGGCAATGCCGGAGCAGACCGCCGACTTCACTTTCACGTCCTTGCCGAGCCACGCCTTGAGCTTGACCAGCATCGCATTGTTCTGTCTGATTCTCATTGGTTCCTTCTCTCTTCCCGCCAAACAAGGGGGATGCAGTCGATTCTACGCCGATGCGAGCGTGCTCCGGTAATCCTCCAACACCTGCGTGGTCACGTTGAGTTCGTCCGCGATCTGCCATTCGTACTCGTACATGCGTTCGAGCATTGCGATCTCGGCGGGATTGACCAATAGGAGCGCTGTCTGCGTGCGGCAGCGGCGTTCCTGCTTCGAGCAATCGTTCGAACAGCCGATGTCGCCATGACGCCAGTGCAGCAGCTCGTGCACCAAAGTGCAGCGCTTCGCCGTGTACGTGAGCCTGCGGTCGATCAGTATCACCTCGGTCGCGGCGTCGTAGCAGCCCCAAAGGCCATCGGGGAGAATGGCGCTGGATACGGTGACCGGCAGTCCGATGATGGCGCGGCGCATGGCGCCGTATGTCATGCGCCGGTCGATCGGCAGGTCAGGCAGGCTCGTCGTAATCCGGCCCAGCCTCTCCGTTGATGGCCTCCTGCTTGCCGGCGGCGTTATAGGCGGCAAGACCATAACCGCCAGACCGCGCTTTTCTCTCGGCGGCTTCGACGGCATGGCGTTTGGAGTCCATCACGATGTCTCCGATGGATACGCCGGTCACTTCGCTGATGCGTTCCAGGTCACTCAGGTTGAGCGGGAGGCTGTAGTTTGCCCTCGTGTACCAGTAGACCTCACCGAAGCCGCAGGCCTTGGCGAATTCCTTGATGGTCATGCCGCTTTGCTTTTGGAGTCTGACGCATTCGTCCATGACCTGCTTGGCGAAATGCGTGACCTCCTGTGCTTTTCTTCCCATGCTTCAAATTATAGCTAATTGCGTAGTCATATGTGCATAAATCGTGAAGACTACGTAATTACGAATACAAGAAACTTCGTAATTACGTATATTAAAAACGTCGAAAGGAAAAACGAGATGTTGAGCACCAAGAAGACCAAGACCCCCGACCACTACCCGTGCGGCCACATGCGCGGCCCCGGCTGGCACGACTGGCGCGCCTGCCTCGCCAAACAGGGAATCGAGGAGGATGAATGGCCGGTCTGACGGAAACAGCCACCAGAAACCTCAAAGCGGAACTCGCAAGACACGACAAGACACCGAAAGACCTAGCAAAAGCATGGGGCCTCGAAATCAGAGCCGTAAACAACAGGCTCAAAGGCCACACGCCACTCTCGACGGACGAAATCGAAAAAGCGGCATCCATGCTCGACATGGAACCAGAAAACCTCGTCATGCTCCTCATCCAGCCGATCGACAGCATCAAACAATTCAAAGCCTGAAATCCACACCAAAGGAGCATCCGATGGACAGCAAGACCTACAACAAAGACCTGCGCAAGACCTGCGTGGAAGCCGTCTTCGACGAATTCGCCGAGCATGGCGACATGATTCGCCCGCAATACGCGGAACAGTGGGATGAAATCGACGCGAGCCGATTCCTCGGCCACATCACCGGGCCGATGGACATCGACGTGCCCGACCTCGTGGACGTCATCATCGACACGATCGTCAAGGAAGCGCAGAAATGACCAGCCAACTACTCGACCCGCCAAAACCGCCGACACTCCACGAAACCGGAAGCCTGCTGCTCGCATCAAGCGGCTTCTATATCCGCTTCCATGAGGATGGCAGCGCCAGCCTCGTGGACGGCATCCAAGACGTCACCCTCGCGGACTTCACCTCGGCGGAAATCGAAGACATCGCATACAACCTCTCCAACAAGATCGGAGCAACAAGATGACATTCCTGGAACGACGAGATCAGATCCTCCAGAATCTGCGCACCCTGTTCACGCAGCTCAGCGAGGAGACCGACGAGACCAGGCGCGTGCACCTCGAAGCGGAATGCCGCAAACAGCTCGACCTGCTCGAACTCAACGACGGTGAAAAGGACGCGGAATGAGCTGGATGGACGACGGCGGATTCGTGATGCAGTCCTTCACCGCCCAGGACGGCAGGCCGATGGCTCGAATGATCTTCAGCGGATCGACCGGCCAAGACTGCTTCACCCTAAGCAAAACAGAAGTGCAACGCGTCCGCCGCGAATGCGGGCGAATCCTTAAGGAAATGGAGGAAACCAAATGACCAGCCACGACAGCAACCACGAAGTCAGGAAGCCGAACTACACGCTCCGCCGTATCAAGACCCTGCTCGCCATCATCGCATGCACAGCATCCGCAACCCTGCTGTTCACTTGGCGGACGGCGGACTCGCAGACCGCGACCATCCTCGTGAGCGTCATCTACATTCTGACCGGCCTATGGCTGACCGTGCGGTTCGCCCCACGCGAATAAAGACTTCCCACCAGCCGATAGTCCAACAAAACAAACCAAATCTGGGATGTTTTCGCGGACATCCACGTTCACCGTCGGCTGGCGGGAACCATAACTGAATATCGATTATTATCCACGCGCCGACCACATCTTGCTTTCACATACACTGTCGGCGCATTCGGCTGGGCGACGGTTCGCCCGTCCACGGATTCCAATCTTCTTCTCTCTAACTATCAAGAAGCAGGCATTCCGGTGCTTGCAGACCCTTTCAAGTCCGCCTGACGGCCAGTCGCCGTCGGCCACGCCACCGGCCGTGAACACGTTCAGGTCGCGTTCCAACAGTCAAAGGGGCGTTCGGAACCCAAGGACGGCATCGGTTCGACACCGACGCCAGCCACTCAGCCCCATCCACTCGTCAGGGTGAGGCACACAACGTCAACAAGCAAAGGAAAAACAATGAACAATGAAATCCAGCCTTTTGAGTTCAGGTGCGCATGCATGACCACATTGGACAAGTCCATCGAAGCGGATACCGGACATGAGTGATCTGCTCACGCCAGCCGAACTGGCCACCATGCTCGGCATGAGCGTGCGCACCCTCGCCAACTGGCGGAGCGCAGGCAAGGGGCCGCCATACGTGAAAATCGGCGTGGAACCGCCAGAAGGCCATCAGGACAGGCGCAAGGTCCGCTACGAGCTTCAAGTCGCAGAAAAGTGGGCCACAGCACACAAGTACCAGAGGACGGTGGCGAGATGAGAAACGGCATGTTCGTTCCGGCGACACAGTGCAAAAGCCACCCAGACGTCAAAAGCGATGGGAAGGCACGCGTCGACACCGGCAAGCCGACCCTCACCCAGCAGGGGATGGACGTGGACGCTTTCATCCACGACAACAGGCGATTGATCGAAAGACTCAGGAAAGGAACACGTTGAAACACGAATACACAGCCGACGAGCTCGCCGAGCTGAAAAGCATTTACGACGAGTCGGGCGAAGCGGGACTCGACATCACGGAAATGCGGGCGCTGCGAAAGGTCGGACTCCTCACGCAGGGCCTGCCGGCGAACCCGTCGAAACGAGACTGCATCCTCGCGCACTGCAGGAAACGCATCGACCAAGGCCAACCGTTCGACGGCAAGGAAACAGCCGAAGCGCTCGGCATGAGCCAGAAAACAGCCGGCAACATTCTCGGCCAACTCCGCAAGGAAGGACTGCTACCGGCTTTCGACAAGCATTCGCCACGCAAGACAACACGGAAAACAACCACAAGCGGAAAGAAGAAAGAAACCATGACCACCACATCGAAAATCACGGCAAACGACGTCACCACCGGAACCATCAACGTCAAGCCACAAGCCACAGCCGACCCACGCGCCATCATCTCCAACGCATTGACCGGCATTTTCGACGCCATCAGCGCATTGCAGCGAACCGCGTTCCAGACCAACGACAAAGTGGTCTACGGCTTCGCCACGAAACTCCTCAACGGCGAACTCATGGACATCAAAGCCAACTACTCGAAGGACGTGGCGAAATGAGACTCAATTTCGACAGCAAGGATGGCGTTTTCGCCATCAAAGCCGAAAGCGAAGAGGAAAAAACCGCGCTCAAAACGTCGGCACCTGCCATCTGCAATCTCATCATCGATTTTTTTAACGGTGAAGTCCAGGAAATGGAGGTGGCGAAGGAATGAAACGCATCCCACTCAAGGACACGGAACGCTACACGATCGAACGGTTCCGACAGTGCAAGAAAACGGAACGTCATCTTGCGTGGCTGAAGAGCCGTAAGGCCGGTGTGGGCGGCAGCGATATGAGCACGATTCTCGGCCTGAATTCCTTCAAGACGCCTTACGAATTGTGGCTTGAGAAGACCGGCCGCGTGGAGCCGGAGGACATTTCCGACAAGTGGGCTGTCATCCGCGGCAATGCCTTGGAAAACGAGCTCAGGAAGCGTTTCCGTGCCAATCATCCGGAAATGCTCGTCACGGACGGCACCGACAAGCAATTCATCAGCCGCGAAAAGCCCTACCTACGCGCTTCCCTTGACGGCATCCTGCAAGGGAAGGGCGGAAGCTTTGGAATCCTCGAAATCAAAACGGCGAGCAACCGTCGAGCGGGGGACTGGCATGACGAGGACGGCAACCTCCGAATCCCGCCATACTACTTGGCTCAGGTCGAATTCTACGCGCTTGTGTGCGGCTGGACGTGGGGCTACGTGTACGCGGCCATCGGAGACGACGAGCCGGTGGAGATCCCGTTCCAGGCCGACGTGGAGGACATGGCCGCGATCGACGAAGCCGCAGCCGACTTCTGGCGTTTCGTCACCACCGGCACTCCACCGCAGTTGACCGGCGGTGACGTGCAGAAGGCGTTCCCCGAGCCGACGCCGGACATCGTGGACGAAAGCGACGATGACGACCTGTACGACCTGCTCGCACGATACGAGAGCGCCACCGGAATGCTGAATGACCTGAAGGCCACTCAGAAGGAATTGCAGGAGCAGATCATCCTGCGCATCGGCCCGCATACGGGCGTGCGCTGCGGCAACCTACAAGCCACCTACAAGCCGACGACCCGCAAGGAATACACCGTCAAAGCCGCCACATACCGCAAATTCGCATTCAAAGCCACCGAAGAAAAGGAGCAATAATCATGGGACAGATCGCACAGCAGGCACAAGGCCGGCAGATGGTCGAAATGACGCCGAAAAAGAACCTCCAGATGCTGATGAAGAAGAGCTGGCCGCGCATCGCCAGCGTCGTCGGCAACAACATCAGCCCCGACCGCCTCTACCAGATGTGCGTGTCCGCGATCAACAAGACACCGAAACTCGCGGAATGCTCGCCGCAAAGCGTGCTCTCATGCTTCATGACCTGCTCAGCGCTCGGCCTTGAACCGTCCAACGTTGACGGATTGGGACGAGCCTACGTGCTTCCCTTCTACAACAAGAAATCCGGCGGCATGGAAGCCACGTTCATCATGGGCTATCGCGGCATGATCGATTTGGCGCGACGCAGCGGCCAGCTCGTGGACATCAGCGCCCGCGCCGTACACCAGGGAGACGAATTCTCATACTCGTATGGCCTCAACGAGGAGCTGCACCACGTGCCATGCGCCAACCCCGGCGAACTGACCCACGTGTACATGGTCGCGCATTTCAAGGACGGCGGACACTACTTCCTCGTGCTGAACCGTCAGGAGATCGAGCAGGCGAGGGCGCGTAGCAAGAGCGGTAATTTCGGCCCGTGGAAGACCGATTACGAGGCCATGGCGAAGAAGACCGCCATCCGTCGTGCCGCCCCGTACCTGCCTTTGACCGTGCAGGCGCAGACCGCCGTCGCCGCCGATGACATCACGCCTGACTACGGCGACGTGTTCCAACCGGTGCTCGATGACGATAGCGCCTACGAGGCCGATGACGTGACCGCCGAAGTCATGGAAGCGGATACGCCGGAGGATACCGAATCCGACGCGAAGGAGGCCGAGTGATGGCAGTGGAGAAGAACCGATGCCACGATGACATCGTAAATCGGCTCAGAATGGCGCGTGAGCTTGAAGATGATTGTCTGAGGCAGCTTGTCGATGCCGAGCCCGACGAGGACGGCATCTACCGTGACGCGCAAGGCGCTTTATGGGTGCACTGCATCGATTCATGGAAGCAGCTTTTCGTCAGCTATGGCGCAAGAACCCTCGATTTGGGCATAGCCAGGACTTGGAAGTCTCTCGTGAAGGACTGCGAGCCGACTGAAAGAATGCCGTTTCGTTTCATCACGCCGCTTACCGAGGAAGAGAACTTCTGATGGCCGGAGAAACCGTTATCACGATAGTCGGCAATCTGACCGCCGACCCGGAGATTCGCACCACTGGCAGCGGCGCATCCGTTGCCAGCTTCACGATCGCCAGCACGCCGCGCTCCTGGAACCGTAATACGAACCAGTTCGAAGACGGTCAGGCTTTGTTCATGCGCTGCTCCGCTTGGCGTGACCTCGCCACTCATTGCGCGCAGAGCCTCGCAAAGGGCATGCGTGTGATCGCGCAGGGTCGTTTGCAGCAGCGTTCCTATCAGGCGCAGGACGGTTCCCAGCGCACGGTCATCGAGTTGCAGGTGGATGAGATCGGCCCATCGCTCAAGTATGCAACCGCTCAGGTGCAGAAGATGCAGTCAGGCGGATACCAGGGCGGCAACACTAATGGCGGTTTCGGCGGGAATGGCTATCAGCAGCCGCAGCAGGCACAACAGCAGTCGCAGGCTCCAGCCGATGATCCGTGGGGCGCGCCAGCCGGAGAGCCTGACTTCTGATGCGCGAATGGTTGGAACCACCGGACGTGGAACCGGTATGTCCCAGGCACGGGTGCGCGCTGTATCCGGCGCGCCCCATCCCATGCCCCGAATGCGAAATCGAAGCCGAAGAACAGGAGGCCGACAACTATGAGCGATATTGACCTCGCCATCAGCAAGCCACTGTGGTGGACACAGAACCGTCGAAGCCGCAGCTGGGCGGTGCCATACCGGAGGAAGAAGCTGGTCAAGACGATGAGCCTGCTCACCTTCAGCAATCTCATCAACAATGGCAAGCTCCAAAAGCCCGAGCATTGGCCGGTGCATGTGACAGCCATCATCCACCCATTGACCCACGGACGCTTCGACCCGGAAAACGCGGCCCCAATGGTCAAGGCGATACTCGACGGCATCACCCAGTCAGGCTACTGGCCCGACGACAACGCGAAATACGTGGTCGGCCCGGACTACAGGCTAGGCGAGCCAAGCACCGAAAAAGGCGTCTACCACATCACCATCAGAATCGAAGAGGAGGAACACTAGCTATGGCTACGAATGTAACCGAGAGAGACAAGGCGCTCAACGAGATCATCGACTGGGCGAAAAGTCGCTGTCATGAAGCCGGACTTTCCAGATTCGATGTCCGCAGAAAGAGCGACCGAGACTTCTATGACGGCCAAGTTAACGCATTCCATGAAATGCTAGAGCTTTGCCGTTCCATGCTCGGCGACACCGGTTCCACGCCTTCAGAAGCGCCGAATCAAAGCGAGGAATGATGTCAAAAGATAGCGAAGCCCTGTACGAGTTCGCTCATTGGCTTAGCGAGAAGGGTCGTGAGGCTCGTGAGGAACTGGTGTACAAGCAGTACACGACATGGATTGATGACGTGGCTCTTGGCCGTCTCGAAGCATACGACGAGGCATACAAGCATTGCAGGGAGATGCTAGGCAATGCCGACTCGATATTCTCCCCGAAATTCGACAAGGAGACCAAGCAAGGCGAGGACACGAAATGAGCAGAGCTGAAACTACAGCCATGCTGTCTGAGCTGGTGGAGAAGCGTCTGAAGAACCGCGTCAGCTTCTGGGCAAGCGAGGTGAATTTCGACTTGGGCACCTCGAAAAACAGACGAATCGACTTCATGGGATTCAAACCGTTCACGCCCGGCTATGTGCTCATGCCTGCAAGTGTGGAACTTGGCGAGTTCTCCTGTTACGAAGTCAAGTCCTGCATGGCGGATTTCAAATCGGGCCATGGGTTGACGTTCTACGGGGACGTGAACTACCTCGTGACCACAAGGGAACTGGCCGAGGAACTGCGAGTCAACTACCTGCTGCCACGCAATATCAATCAAGTGCTCACACCATCGAAAAAAGGCGACAAGCTCGTACCGCTTTTCGACGTGTCCGGCAAGTGCCCATCCTACAGGTGCCGCGCCGCAAGCGAAATGCTGTACGCGATGATCGAAGCGAACGGAAAGAGAACGAATTGAGCATCGTATACGTCGAATGCGCCCACTGCGGCGAGACCGTCGGCGCATATTACGTCACCTGCCCGTACTGCGGATACCGCCTGGTGTCCGCTCAGCAGGCGGTCATGGATGGCTTGGCATGGTGACGCTCGACCCGGCACCCGACATCGTGGAAATCGCCGAAGCCCTGGACGCGATGGCGAAACCACACGTGGGAAGCGGCTGGAAGAACACCAACTACACCGACCTGCCCTGCACCACGCCACGTCAGGAAGCAATCTGGATGGAATACAACGGCATCACAAGAGGAGATTGAATGAAATGGGCTATTTCCAGATTCCGGTCTCATGGTATCGAGACGAAACAATGTTGGAACTCATGAGAAAGAGTCCGGCATCAATTGGCCTCTACGTGATGATGATTTCCTGGTGTTCCGACAACAGGAGCTACGGTGATATTCCATACACTGTCATCCGGTACGTTCTCGATGGCGAAGACGATGAATTACAGGCGATTATCGACGCGGGTTTCCTGACGAAGACAGACAAGGTTCGTCTTCGAGAACCCGTCTACCACATCAAGAGCTTCAGACGCTTCGACCCACGGTCAAGGGAGCCGATAAGCAAGAAGCTACGCAAGGCGGTATACGAGCGTGACCATTACCGTTGCGTCGAATGTGGAGCAACTGACCACCTGAGCTTGGACCACATCATTCCGTGGAGTCTTGGCGGCGAGGACACCATGGAGAATCTTCAAACCATGTGCCGCTCCTGCAATTCAAGGAAAGGGAACAGGTTAGATGTGGTTCAAGGTGGATGATTCCTTCTACTCGAATCCGAAGACCGCCATGCTGTCGGACGGGGCCACCGCATTGTGGCTCCGTTCAGGCTCATGGTCGGCGCAACAGCTGACTGGCGGGTTCGTTCCGGCTCGCATGGTGCCGATGTTCCGTGGCTCCGACGATTCAGTGCGAGAGTTGTGCGACGCGGGATTATGGGCCTACGACGAGCAGAAGGACGGCTACCAGTTCCACGATTGGAGCGACTACCAGCCTGACGGTGAGGAAGTGGACGCTCTGCGCAAGAAGCGTAGCGAGGCAGGAAAACGTGGAGCCAACCGTCGATGGGGCAAGCCTGAGAATGGCAAAAATGGCAAAACCGATGGCAAATGCCATAGCAAACCTATGGCAAACGCATGGCAAACCGATGGCAAGTCGATGGCAAACTCATGCCCCGTTCCCGTACCCGTACCCGAAAAGAAAGAGAAAGAAGAATATTCTTCTTCTTTCTCCAAAGAAATCGGCGTAAGCGATTTCGAGCTAATGACGGAGAAGGCCCATGCCAATGCCGCCATAATCCGCGACTATCCGAATCTCGACTTGTCGGACGCGTGGAACGCGTTCTTAAGCCGACATTATGGCGAAAACCGCACGATAGCCGACTGGACGCGCCTGTGGAAGGGCTGGTGCCAACGTCGAGCCAGAATGAGCGGCATCCCACCCTCGAAACGCCACGTGCACACGTGGAAATGCTCTCACGTGCTCGAAGCGCTCGGACGCGACGAAGAAACGGCGCAGGCAGACGAAAAGGCCTGCGAATTAGCCGACAGACTCAACAAGGAGGAATCATGAAACACGATAAACCGGAAACCATGTACAGCTTGGAATGGTTGGAACACGAGCGCCGCAAGGCATGGCAGGAAGGCTACGCCGCAGGATGGAAAGACCAGGAATGCGATTTCCCGCAATATACAAGCGAAAACCCATACAAGGAGACCATCGAATGAAACACAACCCGTTTGAAATCGCGTTCGGCATCGTGTTGACCGTCTGCCTGTGCGTCGCACCGATCATCATATTCACAATCGGTTAAGGAGTTCCAAAAAATGAGTGACAACGTCAACCACCAGACAAGGAAGGAAACACTCGAAATGAGAAGAAAACGCAAACCACTCGCGCCCGCCGGCATCGGCCTGACCGCCATCACCATGTTCCTGCTCACACCGGTATTCCTCCTCGCGCTCGCGGGATGCGGGAGCGCATCCAAGACGTCGACCCCGGCCCACGCCATCGCCGCCACCGGCACCACATGCTCCAAAAGGTCCAGCGACAACATCAAGGAATGCATCGTCACACTGTCCGACACGAGGCAAGTGGTCTGCGTTGTCTACTCGGGCTACCAGAGGGGTGGCCTGTCATGCGACTGGGACCATGTGAGCGGCGCGGACAAGGAGCCGGCAAGATGAGCTACAACGTCGTCACCCGGCAAGGCGTCAGAACGTTCGAGGACATCGACGATGCTGGCGACTACGCGCAGGCCATGTCCTTGAGGACTGGCGAACCGGTCAAGGTGTTCCATGCCGATACCGGACTGGCCGCATTCACAGTCAAAACAAAGAAGGAAACGAAATGAAAGTGAAGAAAACCCTCATGGACATGATCGTCAAGTGGCATCAGGCCGGCTATGCGCTCGACGAGATCGCGCCGCTCGTGCCGCAAGTGCCGAAAGCGGAAGTCGCCGCGATCATCCACCAGCACGACAAGGAGACCCGACTTTGACCGACTGCCAGCACTGCGGCAAACCCGCCAGCGGCACGCTCTGCGCCAAATGCACCGCCGACTACTGGGCCATGATTTACCAGCTCGGACACATCCAGCTACCGACCCTGCGAAGCATCATGCTCCGTCAGGCGCACATCGGCACCCCAGAACACACGCCAAACAAAGGCAACGCGCCACTGCCCATCGACACCCATGCGCAAGACCTCATCGCAGACAGCGAGGCATGGTTGGCCGAACAGGCAGGCAAAATACGCGCCGCATACGCCGCATACGATTGGCGTAAAGCATGGTATGCCATCATCAGCAACCGGCACACCATCCTCAACATGAGCACAGCAGCAGACGACTACGCCGCCCTGGAACACATCATCCGACGCAACGAACGAGCATTGACCCCGGAAGACGAGCTCATAATCCTCGGCACCTGCCCAAAATGCGACAGCATGCTCACCGGCACGCCAGAAGCAGAATCGGTCACATGCCAAGGCTGCCACAGGGAATGGGCCGCGCCAGCAATCAAAGCAGCCCGAGACGAAAGACTATGGCAAATGCAAATCACCGGCACACCCAGCGACGCGGCCAAGGAGCTGAAACGATACGGCCTGACCGTATCACGCAACCTCATCAGCCAATGGCTCAAACGCGGCAAACTGTCGCACGCCACGCCGACGGAACACAAGCGGCAGTACACGTTCAACCTCGGCGAGTTGGCCGCACTACTTGACTGTCACCGTTGAAATGCTATACTGTCGTACAGTAGTAAAATGGTTCAGCCGGAAACGGTTGGACCATTATTCATATCCAGCTGCATTCGCTATAATCATCTCTGTCCGGCATGGAGCCACTAGCAACCCTTGGAGCCGTCGCACCGAAGGACGTCGACCATGGCGGCGACACCCGTTGTGTCGGTAGCCCATGAATCGGGGGTGGCCAGCTGGGGGACCTTCGCGGGAGACGTACCCCAGACATGCCGGACATCACAGCCATGGAAGGCGGCAAGGCCACATGAGTCTCCGCAGATGCGCCTGGCACAACTGCCCACAACTCGTCAAACAAGGCACACGCTTCTGCGCCATCCACACACACGCATACGAGCGGCAGCGTGGCAGCTCAACAGCAAGAGGGTACGACGCAGCACACCGCCACCTCCGCAGGGCATGGGAGGCACGACTGGCCACAGGCGAAACACACACCTGCGCCAAATGCGGACAGCCAGTCACAGCCACAGACCAATGGGACCTCGGCCACACAGACAACAGACAAAGCTGGACAGGGCCAGAACATCGCAGCTGCAACAGGAAAGACGGCCAACACAAAGCAGCCGCAAGCATCGAACACTGGACGCGACACCAAGCCAAGCCACAGCAGCAACCACAGTCGCAGCCAACAGGCAAACCGCAGACACAAACACGACACGACACAACACAAACGAACCAAACACAAGCGGACAAGCCAAACAAGCACACGCAACAAAAACAACAAAACACACGCCAAAACAGGAAAAAATACGATCAACCAACCCGCCAACACCCCTAGGGGGGTACCCCGAACGGCAAGGCCAAGACCGCCGGTGAGGGGACTCGCAAGTTCGCGGATAGTTCAAGATTTGACGGACTGGCCGAGACCGTAATTTTTCCGGTTCGAGGATTGGAGGTCGCATGGCGACGCATGGCGGCGCGCGCACACGCTCCGGTCCTATGCCGGATCCGTCCAGCGCCCGGTCGGACGCGCGTGGTCTTGGCGCTGATATTCTTCCTCTTTCGGCTCGCGGATACCATTACCGTCCGAAGGCTTTTCCACTGTCCGAGTGGGTGATCTGGGACACTTGGAAGGATGATGACGGTTTTCACAAGGAGCGCGACGAGACTGCCACGGAGTCGTGGAATCGGCGTGAGCGTGAATTGTGGCGTGACCTGTGGCGGTTGCCGCAGGCTATCGCATGGCATATGCCGCGTTATGGATACATGTTCACGACGATCGCGCTTTATGTGCGCCAGTTCGTACTGTGTGAGTCTTCGGAGGCGAAGGCCGCTGACCGTGCCACATTGGCCAGATATGCCGACACCATAGGCCTCACACCACAAGGCTTGAGGCTCAACGGCTGGACGATCGTGGACGACGAATGCGAACCTCCGAAGCCTTCGCGGTCTTCGGCGAAGGTGATTCCATTCAAAAGCGCCAAGACGCGTTATCTAGAGGAGCATGGTGATTAACGAGTCGCGGATGCGGACGATGCGTCAATACAATCTTCCGCTGCTGGAAAATGTGCGGACGGTTGGCCGATACGACATGCCAATGCTTGCAAAACAGGACGTCACCCCCCCCCGACACGTTGATGGGCTTCAATTACGTGACCGGCAAAAAGACAGTCAAGCATTGCGGAATCCATTTCTTCATCGATGACTATCAGTTTCAGAGGGTCTGGAACCAGCCGGACAGATACATCGCACCGCTCAAACGCTTCCAGTGTGTGCTGACACCTGATTTCAGCACATACATGGACATGCCGGAAGCGATGAAGATCTATAACGTCTTCCGAAGCCGTCTGATCGGAGCATACTGGCAGGCCTGCGGGCTGAAAGTCATCCCAACACTTCAATGGGCGGGCCCAGAGTCATTCCAGTACTGCTTTTCAGGCATTCCAAACAACTCCACAGTCGCGGTAAGCACGGTCGGAGCGAATAACAATCCGACGGCAGAACTTTATTGGCGACTCGGCATGCGATATGCGCTCGACAGGCTCGTACCGGAAAAGATTCTCCTCTACGGAGATGCCATTCCGTTTTTCGACTTCGGTGGCACCGAAGTTATCGCATACAAAAACAGCAATACGGAAAGGATGAAGAAATGGGCGGAAGAGGATCAAGCTCGGGCGCAGGCCGTGGCGGACATGGCGGAGGAGGGGGAGGCTCTGCCACTGACCTCTCATCCGTAAGCGACTCTGATCTCACCAATATGATGCGCGATGCGGGAAAACGCATGGATGCCGCATCGGAAATCATGCAGAGGACCGCGCACGGAGCCACGCAATACAACCAGCGCATGCCGGAAAGTGTGTTCCCGGAGGCGACCAAGGCGAACTACGACAAATACCAAGAGGCTTCCAAGGCATTCCGCACCGCCAGAGCACAGCGCGACAGAATCTCCGACGAACAGATCCGCCGCCAACCAACGCAACAAACTGAACACGGCAAAACGTTCGTGAACTCCTTCGGCGAGGCGACGAAGAGGGAAATCACCAACCAGACATACACGAGGGCGCAGAAACGCATATCGCGGGCGGTCTTGAGAAACATGGGACACTGACCGATTCGAGGTGATGGCTGATGCCAGGGACGCCGGAGATGCCGAAGTCGCTTGGTTTTCTGTTCGCTGACTGGATTGCTTGGCATTGCGTGGTCCCCAACGGCTTCGACCTGGGCAAGCCGTTCGAACTGGTCGGCTGGCAGCTGGATAACGCCATCGATTTTTATCGGGTGAAGCCTGATGCGGTGTATGATCCGTCGCGCCCGCGTCAGGCTGCGGCGTTCAAGTGGCGTCGTGGTCAGATTGTCGGCGGGCAGAAGCTCGGCAAATCGCCTTTCGGCGCGGCCGTGGCCGCGTTTGAAGGTGTCGGCCCATGCGTGTTCTGCGGATGGGCCAAGGGCGGCGAAGTGTTCCGCTGTTCGGACTGGGGTTGTTCCTGTGGGTTCGCCTACGAGTATTCGGCTGGTGAGCCGATGGGTATGCCTCGTCGTACAGCTTTGATTCAGCTGCTCGCCACTTCTGAGGAGCAGACTGCGAACGTCTACCGTCCTTTGCAGTCGATGGTGCGCAACGGACACCTGTCCGACCTGATGAAAGTCCGTGAAGGCTTCATCCGCCTTCCGAACGGCGGCCGTATCGACCCTGTGACAGCTTCGGCACACTCGAAGCTTGGTAATCCGGTGAACTTCGTCCTCGGTGACGAATCCGGCATCTGGACTAGGCGCAGTGGCATGTTCGAGGTCGGCGACACGGTGATGCGTGGCGCTATGGCCATGGATGGAAGAATGCTTGAGCTGACGAATCCGTGGGATCCGATGGACGCCAGCTTTGGCCAGATGACGTACGAGAGCACGGCGCCAGACATCATGAAGTTCTTTCCGAAGCATGACCCCTCATTGGATTTCGCGGATCCGAAGGACAGGCGGAAGATTCTTGAATTCGTCTATTCCGGTTCGCCGTGGGTGCCGCTCGATCAGGTCGAAGCGACCGCGACCGAGCTTATGGCCCGTGACCCGGCGCAGGCTCGACGTTTCTACGGTTGTGAGATCGTGCAGGGTTTGGGTTCGTATATGCCTGAGCCGCTTTACGATGGCACGATGGTTGACCGTCAGCCACCCGAGCCGGGGGCTGAGATTTGTCTTGGCTTCGATGGCTCGCAATCCGGTGACTGGACGGCATTGCGTGCGGAGACCGTGGATGGCTGGCGTTGGACGCCGACGTACGGGCCGTCAAATCGTCCGGCGTATTGGAATCCGGTTGAGTGGGAGGGTCGCATACCGCGAAGCGAGGTCGACGCCTGCGTGTCAGAAATGTTCGACAGGTACAAGGTGCAGCGCTTCTACTGCGATCCGCATCCGTGGGAGTCGCAGGTGGACGAGTGGGCATGCCGCTTTGGCGAGGACATCGTGGTGCCTTGGCCGACCAATCGCATCGGGCGCATGTATGACGCGCTCACCCGCTTCATGGAGGACACCGCCGACCACAGCACGACGCATTCCAATGATCGCATGGCTCGGTTGCACATGATGGCGGCGCGTAAGGTCGCGAAGCCAGGCGACAAGTACGTGCTCGGCAAGCCGAGCGAGAATCAGAAGATCGATATAACCATGGCCGACATCCTCGCGCACGAGGCGGCGTCCGACATGAGGGCGCTCGGCTGGAGCGCAGGCGGCTCACCGGTCATGGTGTACGGCTGGTAAGGAGGCTCTTGTGGAGCTGATACAGGCATCGAGGCTTTCCGACGATGACGCGAAGCTCATCAGGAGCCTCACCTACCGGCTTGCACGACTGCGCAAGCCTCATAGGCAGTGGGATGATTATTATCGCGGACGGCAGGTCATCCAGAGCATCGGCATCGCCGTGCCGGCTGAACTCCGTTCGTTCGTTTTTCCGCTGAACTGGCCGCGCATCGTGGTCGATAGCGTCGTACAGCGCCAGCAGGTCAAATCCTTCTCCGTGCCGAATGACGACAAGGTGTCAAACGAGCTGCGCGATCTTTGGGAATACAACAACATGGAATCGCAGCAGGTGCTTTTGCACACGGAGACACGCGTGCAGGGCCACGGCTTCGTATGCATCGGTGCTAACCCGAAGGACAGACGGCATCCACTGATCACCGTCGAATCATCCAGGAACATGATCGCGCGCATCGACCCGCGCACGAGAACCGTCGAATCAGCGCTCCGCGTCTATTTCGACCCTTGGGAGAACGGGACGCCGGACTACGCGACGCTGTACACGCCCGAATACACGCTCTGGCTGGAGAAACAGCACGGCAAGTGGGTCATGACCGGCCGCGACGACCACCACCTCGGCGTCGTCCCTGTTGTGCAGTTCCTCAACCGTCCGCGCGCCGGCGACTTCCTTGGCGAGAGCGAGATGGCCGACGTGGTGCGGCCGACAGACATGGCCGCACGCGCCATCCTCGACCTGCAGATCGCCATGGAAACTCACGCGGTGCCAGGCAAATGGGCGATCGGCGTCACACACAACGACTTCATCGACGCGAAGACCGGACAGCCGGCATCGGCGATAAAGACCTATTTCAACTCGATGCTCACCTCCAAGAACGCGAACGCGAAATTCGGCCAGTTCACGGCATCCGACCTGTCGAACTTCAAGACGGTCATCGACCTGCTGAGCGAGCAGATGAGCGCCATCACCGGTCTTCCGATGCGTTATTTCGGAATGAACACCGCCAATCCAGCAGCCGAGGGAGCCATCCGCGCCGACGAGCTGAGACTGGTGAAGAACGTCGAGCTGAAGAACGCCGTTGACGGCGATGCGTGGTCGCAGGTCATGGCCGTGGCGCACAAGCTCGCCACCAGCGACGACATTAACGCGAACCTGGTGCGCTGCGACTGGGAGGATCCGAACACGCCTACCTACGCTCAGCGTGCTGATGCGATCACGAAGCTCATGGCGTCCGGCATCCTTTCCCGCGAGGGGGCATGGGACGAGCTTGGCTGGAGCGAGGCCCGCAAGGACAAGGAGCGCGAGTACTTCGCCAAGCAGATCAGCGAATCCTATGGCCAATTCATGAAGGACGTGGACTATGGCGGCGACGATGGCGGGGCAGACGCTTCCACGGGAAGCGACGGCGCAGAACCGTCTGCTGCGCAGCCGAAGCAACCGGCTGGCCGCGACGGTGCTCAGACTGTGGCATAAGCACGCGCAACCAGACTTCGACACCGCCTTCGCGGACATGATGCCTGAACTTTTCCGCGTATTGGACACGGCGCAATACCACACCGCCGCCGACGCGATCGCATCGACGCCGAAAATCATGGAACGCTTCGACGTGAACGCAGCACACCCGGAATACAAGCCGGACCCATGGAAGTGGGTCGGCGTGAACGGCAACGGCATGGATACCGTGGACACGATGTGGACGGCGATTACCATCGGCAAGCGGGCCGTATCCAACGGCGCTCCGGTGGACGTGGCCATGGACCGCATAGGCGTGACCTTGGTGCTCAGGACGCGCACCATGCTGGCGGACACTCACCGGTCGTCCACAAGCATGACCGCTCGCGGCATCTGCTACCAATCCACCTACGTGCGCGGCCTGACACCGCCGAGCTGCGGAAGATGCGTCATCCTCGCCGGACAGCCATGCGGCAAGACGCCTTTCGAAAGGCATCCGCACTGCGACTGCATCGCCGTCTACACCGGTCCGAAAGCACCGGCAAACGCATGCACCAGTCCGAACGAATACCTCGACAGTCTCTCCGACGACCAGCTCGCCAAAGTCCTTGGCGGAAGGGCCAACGCCCGAGCCTACGCGGACGGAGCCGACCTCAACCAGCTGGTTAACGCCCAACGCGGCATCCGCACCGCCCAGATCGACGGGCGGAACATCAAGTACACGACTGAGGGCACCACGCGCCACGGACTCGCCGCATCACGCATGATCGACTCCGGATACGCCAAGGAATTCGTCAAGAACGGCGGCCGGTACACAAAGGTCGACAGGCCGCGTCTCATGCCCGAGACCATTTACGCACGCTGCGGCGACGATCATGAGAAGGCCTTGGGCATGCTCTACAAGTACGGCTGGATCCTCTAGCCGAAATCGAATTTTTCACCGGCATCGCGATGGTGTCGGCGCCGGCACGCGATGTGACGGCCAAGGAAACCACAAGGAGAAAACACAATGCATAGGAAATGGTGGAATCTCATCCGCATCCGCACCATCGAGACCGGTGCCGAACCGGGCGGCGGAGA
>OGRI01001325.1_pt1 | contig 21485 bp, 18 predicted proteins | sample 1553391 | NCBI WGS metagenome assembly OGRI01 (sample SAMEA2580052, study PRJEB22360) | human gut metagenome | reverse complement strand
TGTCATTTGGAGCAGCAGGTATTCTGCATTAGCCCCGCCGTAAATGCGGCAAGGTTTGTTCCCGATTTGCATTGTCTGTGCAGTCACTGCGGCGTCCTCCCGAAAAAATTTTGATAAGCCCAGTATAGCAACTGAAAAATCATTTTGCAATTCAAAAGGCGTTCATAGCCGTAGCAAGCAGTGTCTTCGTATATACAAAGACCATTTTGCGTTGCAAAATGCTTGTTGGGAAATCCCAAACCCTTGAACTACATCCGATGGATGCAGGCTACGCGTTTTTTGCAAAACGCTCTTTCAGCACACCGCAGGAATGCGCAGCCATCACGGAATTGTGATGATTACAGGGATTGGGATTGCATCCCAACAAGCGAATGAACACAGCAGAATTTTAATTCTGCGTGCGAATTTAGCCTTTGTGCGCACAAAGGCTCTGCTTGCCACGGTTATGGTTCTGCGAATGCGATTGAGAAACTTTTCATTCGCATTGCAAACCGGGTGGCACTTTTGTATAATTGGTTCAATGAACACACGCATAAAATCGGAGGGGCTGTCCGATTAAAAAATTCTAAAAACGCCCTATTGTAGGCCACTGGGAGGAATAGCATGAACAAGCAGCAACTCGCATCGAAAATCTGGGAATCTGCCAACAAGATGCGCTCTAAAATCGAAGCCAACGAGTACAAGGATTACATTCTGGGCTTCATGTTTTATAAATTTCTGTCGGACAAGGAAGTCAAATGGCTGAAAGAGAATGACTGGACAGACGAATATCTGCCGGATTTGACCGAAGACGATGCCGAAACGCTGGATACCGTTCGGAAGAATGTCGGCTATTTTATCGCCTATGAAAATCTGTTTTCCACATGGATCAGCAAAGGCAGCGACTTCAAGGCTGACGACGTAACGGTGGCATTACAGGCATTCAGTCGACTAATCGACCCGCACCACAAAAAGGTGTTTGACGGTGTCTTTGCTACGCTGCAAACCGGCCTGTCCAAACTGGGTGAAAGCTCCGGCGCGCGGACAAAGGCCATTCGCGACCTGATCTATCTCATCAAAGACATTCCCATGGACGGCAAGCAGGATTATGATGTTCTCGGCTTTATCTACGAATATCTGATCAGCAACTTTGCAGCAAACGCAGGCAAGAAGGCCGGCGAGTTCTACACGCCGCACGAAGTTTCGCTGCTCATGTCTGAAATCGTGGCGTATCACCTGAAAGACCGGGAAGAGATCAAAATTTACGACCCCACCAGCGGTTCCGGTTCGCTGCTGATCAACATTGGTCAGTGTGCCGCACGGTATATGGGCAATGGCAACAACATCAAATACTACGCACAGGAGTTGAAGGAAAACACCTACAACCTGACCCGCATGAACCTTGTCATGCGCGGCATTCTGCCCGACAACATTGTAACGCGCAACGGCGATACGCTGGAGGAAGATTGGCCGTACTTTGAAGAAAACGACCCGGTCAACACCTACGACCCGCTGTTTGTGGATGCGGTGGTATCAAATCCCCCATATTCGCAGGTGTGGAATCCGAACGACAAAGAGAACAACCCGCGCTTTTCGGATTACGGCCTTGCCCCCAAAGGCAAGGCAGACTACGCCTTTTTGCTGCACGACCTGTATCACATCCGCAATGACGGCATTGTGACCATCGTTCTGCCCCACGGTGTTCTATTCCGTGGCGGTGAAGAAGGTACAATTCGCAAAAATCTGATTGACCACAACAACATTGATGCAATCATCGGTCTGCCCGCCAATATTTTCTTCGGCACAGGCATTCCCACCATCATCATGGTGCTGCGGAAGAATAAACGGGATTCGGACGTTCTGATTATTGATGCGTCTAAGGGCTTTGAGAAGGACGGCAAAAACAACAAGCTGCGTGCCTGTGATATCAAACGCATTGTGGATGCTTACAAGGAACGCCCGGAGAAAATCGAAAAGTTCGCACGCAGAGTATCCCGTGCGGAGATCGTTCAGAACGATTACAACCTGAACATCCCCCGGTATGTGGATTCCTCGGAAAAGGCTGAGAGCTGGGATATCTACGCTTCCATGTTTGGCGGCATCCCCGAGGCCGAACTGCAAGACCTGTCTGCCTACTGGACAGCATTCCCGCACCTGAAAGCGGCTCTGTTCAGCCCGGACAACGAAGCCTATTGCCGTCTGAATGTGGCCAATTTGAAGAATGCTGTTCTGTTCCACCCGGATGTGGTGGCGTTCAAGACCGCTTTCCAGAATGCTTTCGGTGACTTTGATGCCTACTTGAAGTCCGCACTCATCGACGGCATGACGCAGCTGAATGCTGCCGGCGAGGAAGAACGCCTGAGCCGGGAGATCTTTGCCCGGCTGGCAGGAATTCCACTGGTTGACCGCTATGCAGCATACCAGCTTTTGGACGACGACTGGAAGAAAATTGCCATCGACCTTGAAATCATCCAGACCGAGGGTTTTGCCGCAACCAAGCAGGTAGACCCCAACATGGTGCTGAAAAAGGATGCCGAGGTACAGGACGGCTGGGTGGGTCATGTGCTGCCCTTTGAGCTGGTGCAGAGCGTTAAAATGCATGAGGAAGTGGCAGCACTGCGGGCAAAAGAGACTCGCTTTGCCGAAATTGCAGGCGAGTATGAAAGCTATCTGGACGAACTGAGCGAGGAGGACAAGGAACAGGATTTTGTCAACGATGGTGCCTTTGTTGCGGCTGAGGTCAAAAAGGCCATCAAGGCGCGGGAGGTAGAGCCAGCTACCTTGAGCATCCTGAAAGATGTGGACGCGCTGTTCGCCGAGGAAAAGACCCTGAAAAAGCAGGTCAAGGACGACAGTGCCGCCCTCCACCAGCGTACCAAAGGCGTGATTGAACGCCTGACCGATGAAGAAGTGCGTGACCTGCTGCATCGCAAGTGGATCCTGCCCCTGATGGAAAATCTGAACAGCCTGCCGGATGCCGTTCTGGACGATTTTGTGAAGCAGGTGGATGCCGTCTGCAAGAAATATGAAACCACCTTTGAGGACGTAGAGAGCCAGATTGCCGATACCGAGCACGAATTGCTGGGGCTGCTGGACGATTTGCAGGGAAATGAATTTGACATGAAGGGCATTGCAGAACTCAAAAAGTTGCTGGGAGGTGAATGATTATGCAGGATAACGAGAAGAAACCTGCCCTCCGGTTTAAGGGTTTTACTGACCCTTGGGAACAGCGTAAGCTGGATGAAGCGTTTGATTTTACAGTTCCAAATAATACGCTTTCCCGTGCTGAACTAAACCAAGAAAGTGGCTCTGTTCGGAATGTCCACTATGGCGATGTCCTGATAAAATATGGCTCTGTGTTAGACGTTCAGAACGATGAACTTCCGTTTATAACCGGGAGAAGCAAAGACGATTTCAAAGGTGCACTTCTGCAAAACGGAGATATCATCATTGCTGATACTGCTGAAGATGAAACGACCGGAAAAGTCTGTGAAATCGTCAATATTCAGGATAAAGATGTTGTGGCAGGACTTCATACGATGGTGTGTCGTCCCAAAAACAAAACAGCAGAAGGCTATTTCGGCTACTACATGAATTCAAGCTCCTATCATCACCAGCTTTTACCGTTGATGCAGGGCATTAAAGTTCTATCCCTTAGTAAAACCAATGTTCAAAAAACAACGGTGAAATACCCGAAAGATAAAGCAGAGCAACAAAAAATTGCAGATTGCCTTAGACGTATTGATACCCTTATCACCCTTCATCAGCGTAAGTATGAGAAGCTAGTGAATATCAAAAAGTCCATGCTGGACAAGATGTTCCCAAAAAATGGGGCATCTGTACCGGAAATTCGCTTCAAGGGTTTTACTGACCCTTGGGAACAGCGTAAGATTTCTGAATTGGCTGAGAAAACCTATGGTGGGGGAACGCCTACAACATCCAATGAAGCATTCTGGAACGGTAATATTCCGTGGATACAATCTTCGGATATCGTTGACGGCAAGCTGATGGGTGTGGAGCCACGAAAGTATATAACACAGACCGGTTTGAATAGTTCTGCAACACAACTTGTACCAAAAGATTCAATCGCAATTATCACGCGCGTCGGTGTTGGAAAACTCGCATATATGCCGTTTTCCTATTCCACAAGTCAGGATTTCTTGTCGTTGAGCAAGTTGAATACGGAGCCGTTTTTTACAGTTTATGCTTGTTATAAGAAATTGCAGTCGGAACTTAACACGGTACAAGGCACATCAATTAAAGGCATAACCAAAGATGAACTTTTAGCAAAGACAATATCGGTGCCTGTATATTCAGAGCAAAAACAAATCGGTTCTTTCTTCACTCAGCTTGATACCCTTATCACCCTTCATCAACGTAAGTTGGAAAAGCTGCAAAACATCAAGAAATCCTGTCTTGAAAAGATGTTTGTATAAAAATAAGTGGTGCAATTTGCCCATAATCAGAAGATGGACGTATCGTCGTTTGTTGTTTGGCTAAGGAGCAACGCAATTTCTCTTGCCCGTTCAGAATATGCAAAACAGGCTGATGAATAAAAATCAAGGCAATGTCAAACGCTTGGAACTGCTGTGTTTTAAAGCTATCGGGAGTCAAAAACCAAAATTTGAGCCGAATACGCAAAACCGAAAGTGAAATTTTCAGCGAACATTCGGTAGGCGGTGGAAAATAGCTGCTGAAAGTGTGCATTTGCTCCTACTTGGGAACAGCGTAAGCTGGAAGAATATCTCGAAGTTTCAGGTCAAAAGAACTTTGAAGGAATATATACCAAAGAAGATGTCTTGTCCGTTTCGGGCGATTTTGGAATTGTGAATCAGATTGAATTTCAGGGACGTTCATTTGCAGGAGCATCCGTTGCCAATTATGGTGTGGTTGAAACCGGCGATATTGTTTACACTAAATCACCCCTGAAATCTAATCCTTATGGCATCATTAAAGCTAATAAAGGAAAAAATGGCATCGTGTCAACGTTATATGCCGTTTACAAGCCAAAACAAAGTGCCAATCCAGAATTTGTCCAGATTTATTTTGAGCAGGATGCCAGAATGAATAATTATATGCACCCACTCGTCAACAAAGGTGCAAAAAACGACATGAAGGTATCCGCAGAAAATGCGCTCAAGGGACAAATCGTTTTTCCTGACATCAAGGAGCAAAGAACAATCTCTGAGTTTTTCCACAATCTTGACACCCTTATCACCCTTCATCAGCGTAAGCTGGAAAAGCTTGTACAAATTAGAAAAGCCTTCGCAGAGAGGTGCTTTTTGCAAAGTCGAAAGGAGCTCGTTATGGCGTTTACAAAAGAAGCCGATTTTGAAGAGGCGGTGGTAAAACTCCTGATAGAACGCGGCTGGAAAGATGGTGTGCTGAAAAACTACACCGAACAGCAACTGATCCAGAACTGGGCGAACATCCTTTTTGAGAACAACCGCGGCATTGACCGGCTGAACGATTATCCGCTGACGGATGGCGAGATGCAGCAGATCATGGAACAGGTCATGAACGCGAAAACGCCGATGAAGCTGAATAAATTTATCAACGGCAAAAGTGTGCTTATCAAGCGTGACAATCCTGACGATAAGCTGAATTTCGGCAAAGAAGTGTCCCTGAAAATCTATGACCGACTGGAAATTGCAGCTGGACTCAGCCGCTACCAGATCGCAGAGCAGCCAAAGTTCCCCACCAAGTCCAAAATTTTGAATGACCGCCGCGGCGATTTGATGCTGCTCATCAATGGTATGCCGGTCATTCACATGGAACTGAAAAAGAGCGGTGTTTCCATCAAACAGGCTTGCAACCAGATTGAAAAATACGCGGCAGAGGGCATTTTTATGGGACTGTTCTCGCTGGTGCAGATTTTTGTGGCCATGAACCCGGAAGAAACGGTCTACTTTGCCAATCCCGGCCCGGAAGGACAATTCAACCCCAGCTACTATTTCCATTGGGCGGACTTCTACAACGAGCCGATGAACGACTGGAAAGACGTTACAACGGCACTTTTGTCTATCCCGATGGCGCATATGTTGGTGGGTTTTTATACCGTTGCCGATGGTTCCGATGGCATTTTGAAGGTGATGCGCAGCTATCAGTACTACGCTGCCAGCAAAATTTCGGATGCCGTTTCCAAGGCGAAATGGGAGAATGACCAGCAGCGCGGCGGCTACATCTGGCACACCACAGGTTCTGGCAAGACCATGACTTCTTTCAAGTCCGCTCAACTGATTGCATCTTCCAAGGATGCGGACAAAGTGATTTTTCTGATGGACCGAATCGAGTTGGGCACTCAGAGCCTGAAAGAATACCGCAACTTTGCAGGGGAAAACGAGGAGGTGCAGGCTACCGAGAACACGGATATTCTTGTGGACAAGCTGAAAAGCATTTCGCCGTCCGATACGCTGATCGTCACCTCCATCCAGAAGATGAGCAACATCAAGGATGATGCACAAAACAAGCTGAACCCCAACGACATTGCGCTGATCAACGCAAAGCGGTTGGTTTTTATCGTGGACGAGTGCCACCGCTCCACCTTTGGCGATATGATGCAGACCATCAAGCATACATTCCCGAAAGCACTGTTCTTTGGTTTTACCGGTACGCCGATCCAAGGCGAAAACCAGAAGAAAATGAGCACCACCGCCACCGTTTTCGGCAACGAACTGCATCGGTACAGCATTGCAGACGGCATCCGGGATCACAACGTGCTGGGCTTTGACCCATACAAGGTGCTGACCTTCAAGGACAGTGACTTGCGGAAAGCGGTCGCGCTGGAAAAAGCTAAGGCCACTTCTGTGGGCGAGGCTTTGGCAGACCTGCAGAAGAGCAAGGTGTTTTATAAGTATCTGAATCTGCCGATGGCAGGCGGAAAAGATGCGCTCGGTGAGGAGATAAAGGGCATCGAGGATTATATTCCCAACACCCAGTATGAGGGTGAAGAACACCAGAAAGCCGTGGTGGAGGACATTTGCGAGAACTGGCAGACCCAGAGCCGCAACAGCAAATTTCATGCCATTTTTGCAACCTCCAGCATCCCGGAAGCCATCCAATATTACAAGAGATTCAGAGAAGCTGCACCATGGCTGAAAGTCACCGCACTATTTGACCCCAACATTGACAACAATGGCAAAGGTATCACCAAAGAAGAAGGGCTAAAAGAGATCGTAGAAGACTATAACGCCCGCTATGGACAGGACTTCAGCATTCCGACCTTTGCCAAGATGAAAAAGGACGTTGCAGCACGGCTGGCGCACAAATTGCCCTACCAGCGCATCGAGCGCACCCCGGAAAAACAGCTTGATCTGCTGATCGTGGTGGATCAGATGCTGACAGGCTTTGACTCCAAGTGGATCAATACGCTGTATCTGGATAAGGTGCTGCAATACGAAAATCTGATTCAGGCGTTCTCCCGCACCAACCGACTGTTTGGCGATGACAAACAGTTTGGCACCATCAAGTATTACCGCCGTCCGCACACGATGGAGAAAAACATCGCAGATGCGGTAAAAGAGTATTCCGGCGATAAACCGTTTGGCCTGTTTGTAGATAAACTAGACAAGAACGTGGAAAAACTGAATGCCCTCTATGCGGAGATCAAAGATCTGTTTGTGTCGGCGGGCATTGAAGAGTTTTCGCAGATCCCTGCGGATATGGCAGAGCGCAAAAAGTTTGCCGACCTGTTCCAGTCCTTCAACGAAAATCTGGAAGCAGCCAAGGTGCAGGGCTTCAAGTGGGATAAGCCTATTGTGATCGTCAATGAGGATACAGATGAGAAAACAGAACTTCATGCAGACTTTGACGAGAGAGCGTTCAAAGTTTTGGCACTCCGCTATAAAGAGTTGTTCACGCCGAATCCAAATGGCGGTGAAAATGACCCGGACGATGACGTTCCCTATGCGGTGAACAGCTATCTGACCACCATTGATACTGCTGACATCGACACGGACTATATGAACTCCCGCTTTGAAAAGTACCTGAAAATTTTCTATCAGGAGGGTGCAGAAGCAGAAGCCATTCATCAGGCCGAAACGGATCTGCACAAGACCTTTGCCACCCTCTCGCAGGAAGAACAGAAATATGCGAATATTTTCCTGCACGACATTCAGAGCGGGGCAGTTGTCCCGCAGCCGGGAAAGACCTTGCGGGAGTATATTGCCGAGTACATCGCCCAAAAGCAGAACGACCAGATCCACAAAGTAGCTGAAGTTTTCGGCTTGGACGAAAAGAAGCTGCGGGCATTCATGCGTGCAAACATCACCGAAGCCAACATTAACGAGTTTGGCCGTTTTGATGACCTGAAAGCCACCGTAGATAAGGCAAAAGCAAAGGCATATTTTGAAGCAATCGAGGGTACAAAGCTTATTCCGCCCAAGGTGCCTGTCAAGTATGATAAACTCTTGCGCGAGTTCATCGTAAGTGGCGGATTTGATTTGAAAATGCCAAAAGAATCATAAAATGGGTGCAAAATCACCCTGCTGACCAAGAGCCGAGGCGTGTCCTCGGCTCTTTTTTCGCGCCAAAATCCCAAAACACACCTACTTGGGAACAGCGTAAGTTAGCTGAGCTGACAAAAACAATAACGACGGGCAAGAGTGTAAACTCTGATGAAGGCGAAGTTAGCGATGGAGATATAGGCGTACTAAAAACAAGTTGTGTTTCGTATGATCGATTTAACCCATCCGAAAGTAAGCCTGTTGTAAAAAGTGAACAACAGCTTGTTAAATGTGCTGTTGAGAAAGACAGTGTCATTGTCAGCAGAATGAATACACCGGAACGTGTCGGAGCTTGTGGCTATGTATCGACGGATTTTCCAAATTTGTTCCTTCCAGACAGACTCTGGAAACTAAAATTTCAAGATACGGTGGACACATATTTTGTGTATATGATGCTGGTGTCCAGTGCTTATAAAGAGAAAATAACTTCGATGGCTTCCGGGACAAGTGGCTCTATGTACAATATTCCGAAGGAAACGTTTCTGAATTTGCAGCTAGTGATTCCCGCTAAAATCGATGAACAAAAACAGCTTGGGAGGATTTTGAAAAAGATTGACTCCCTTATCACCCTTCATCAGCGTGAGCATATAAAACCGATTTTGGAGGTAAAACGTGTTAAACGAAATGAATGAAAACAACCTGTTCTGCGATTATTATGAGCAGTGGGTTGCTGTATACAAAGAGGGTGCAGTTCGCCCGGTTACATTGGATAAGTACAAAATGACCCTTTCTTGGGTAAAAAAACTCGCTCCTACTTTGAAACTCTGTGAGGTTTCCAGAGTGACCTATCAGCAGCTTTTGAACGATTATGCCGTAGGCCACGAGCGTCAGACCACGATGGACTTCCACCATCAGCTGAAAGGGGCTATCATGGATGCCGTGGATGATGGACTGATTGTGAAAGATCCGACCCGAAAAGCGATCATCAAAGGCAAGCCCCCGGTTCCTAAAAAGGTGAAGTATCTGAACCAGTTTGAACTGCATCTTTTACTGAGCGACTTGGATCTACAGGGAAAACTCAACTGGGACTGGATGATTTTGCTGATTGCCAAAACCGGCATCCGCTTTTCCGAAGCTTTGGCGATCACTCCTGCGGATTTTGACTTTTCGCACCAGATGCTTTCCATCAATAAAACATGGGATTATAAGGGGAACGGCGGATTTCTGCCGACAAAAAATAAATCGTCTGTCCGCAAAATTCAGATTGACTGGCAGACGGTGATCCAGTTCGCAGCACTGGTAAAGGACGTTCCTGAAGATAAGCCGATTTTCGTGTTCAAGGAACACGCCTACAATTCCACCGTCAACGATGTTCTGGAACGGCACTGCAACCGGGCCAAGATCCCGGTTATCTCGGTACATGGTCTGCGGCATACCCACGCTTCGGTGCTTCTGTTTGCAGGTGTATCTATTGCAAGCGTGGCAAGGCGGCTGGGGCATTCCAGCATGACAACAACGCAGAAAACCTACCTGCACATCATTCAGGAACTGGAAAATCAGGATATTGACCTTGTAATGCGGTCACTCTCTGGATTAAGCTGATAAAATAATCAACCATCGCTCGCGCTGGTGAAGGATGATAAGAGAAAAGCCAAACCTCAAGCTGTACAGGATGTACGGTGAGGTTTGGCTTTTTGGTATCAGCTGCTCTTTTGATTTTCGTTCATGATTTTTCTGGCTCGTCCGCGCGTGGTGTCCTCAAAGGTTTCATCCTCGCTGAATCGCAGCCAATAGGGGTCTTCCATCAGGCAGGCGTTGGTGCGTTTGACGATTTCCCATGCATTGTAGTCCGGCAGACCCATCATTTTCAGAATTTCCTTGCAGTCCATCCGATTTTTCGGAAAGATTCGTTTCTTTGCCCAAACCACCACATCGACCAATGGAACTTCACGTTTGTCACCGATGAAAAGGTTCAGTGGGAGGCTGTACTGCGGCACGCCCTCATTTGCGCAAAGAGACTGCCCATCTTCGCTTATGTGTGCAATTTCTTTTTCATCCATCATCAATTTCAGATAGGCCATTTTATCACCCCATGGCGGCTTTCAGGTAGTGCAGACGGTATTTCAGGTATTGACGGATCGCAGATGCTCTTTTTTCGCTCAACAATGCAAGAATAGGCGAGATGGACTGAATGATTTCACTATACAACTCGTCCAAGTCACGCGTTGGCAGCACAGGCTCATCGATCATCTTGATTTGCTGGGCATGGTGACTGCGGAACGGTTTGGCTTTGTCGAACTGATAACGGAGCTTCGTGTCAGTCAATTCTTCATCCGTTGCCCACGCAAGCAGACTACCGCCATTGTCGTAAATAGGCGGAGCATAATTTTTTCCATCCCGGACGATCACATCAAAATTGTTTTCGTGGCGGTCTTCGTTGCCGATAAAGGCGTCAAATGCCAGCATTTGATAAAGCCACTTCTTACCATATAGTTCTATCGCATACTGGAACAATGCTTCCGGTGAAGCGGCTCGACCGCTGGCAAGGAAATGGGCATCAGCCAAGTCTGCAAAATGATACAGCTGTTCATCGTCCGTTGTGAACTTGGGGCAAACGCTGACCACATCACAGGAATAGGTCTGAATGTCGGGAAAGAGTTTGGCAGGCATCAGGGCATATTCCACATGCGGCAGACCCAGAACCTGCGCAATCAGCGATGCCATCACCTCAGAATATGGCTCATATCCAGCCGTTCCGGCCTCTGTGATGGAGTTGCCTTTGACCATAACAAGCTGATCATCTACATGATACCAGCCCTTTGAGAGCATTCCACGGCTCGTCCGTGTTTCACGCTTTTCAACCAACTGGATTTTTGCAGGGACTTCAATTGGGCTCATGGTATCACGCTCCTTTGCTCCATTATACCATGTTTGGATGGATAGACAAGGTAAACTATGGTCAATAGCAAAAATCAAAACATCAAATTGTTTTTTGAAATTTGAAGTAGAAAAGTCAAATCAAATATGAAATTTCGATAGAAACATTAAATTTTTAGCTCAATAAGTGAAATGAACGCTCAAAAAATGAAATCCAAACCCCAAAAGTGAAATTTGATGGTTGAATTGAATACTGAAAAAGTGTTAAAAAGATTTTGATATTCTAAATTCGACTTGAACTGTTTTTTGCATATCGTCCTTGCAGATAGCCCTTGGAGATGTTCTCACCTTTCCGGGGAGAAAACTCGGTCAGGGCATAAATATCGGTCTGCATGGTCTTTTCGTTCTTCTCTGCAAACCAGATCTGATCGCGTCGCAGCAACGTCAGGTCGAGAAGTCCGGTATCGTGTGTTGTAAAGATGAGTTGTGCATGGTTTGTATTGATAGCGGCATCCTGCACCATCCCGATCAGATGCCTTGTCAGCAGCGGGTGCATACTGGATTCGATCTCGTCTACTACCAAAACAGAGCCTGCTTCTAGTGCCGCAAGCCACATCCCGATGCGGGAGAAGAAACGCTGTGTTCCAACGGATTCTTGCCCCAACGGGAGCCAGAAACCCTTAGAAGTGCCATCTTCGGCATCGAGAGTGTGCAGTGCGGAAATGATAGGCTCTTCCTTGGAGCCTGTAATGCGGATGTCCTTGATACCGAGGTCTGCATACAGCATTTCATGCAGGATACGGCTCTTTTCAGAGCCGCCCTGCCGAATGGCAGACAATGTAGCATCCAGCCGCATTTCGGTTCCCATAAAGCCTGTCAGCTTTTCAAAGAACCACAGATACGCTTTTTCGGTCTGGGGGCAGTTCCACTCGTTCGAGCTGGACAGGTAAAGCCGGTTTTCTGCGGTGCGTCCGGCAAGGGTAAGCTGTTCCTGAACATTCTCGCGGAACTGATAACCATTGCCTTGTCTGGAAAAAACCAGAGCCTCCCGGCCGTTGGGCCAGTGATAGAGATATTCGGTCAGGACTTTGGACTTGTCAAACGAGAACCCATAGGCATACTTGATGCCGCCATAAAAATAGATGGCTTCAAAGCTGGTCGGCTGTGTGGGCTGGTCAGTGAAAGCAAACGGCTCCTGCGGAAGGGACTCACCTTTCAGCAGCTTGGCATATCGGCCACAGACCATTTCCCGCATGAGCAGGAGAGCATGGAGAACATTGCTCTTCCCGGCTGCATTTGCGCCGTACAGTGCCAGCACAGGCACAAGCTGTTTCTTTTCGTCCGGCGAAATCAGGCAATCAGACAGACTTTTATCCGTAGATGCTTTCAAGCTGATAATAGCCGTGTCCTTGATGGAGCGGTGGTTGGTGACTGAAAATTGAAGCAGCATCGCGATTCCTCCCAGATGATTTTCTGAATCCAGTGTACTCTATTCTGGGCGAAAAGTCAAATTTTGATTTTGAAATTTGCAAATATTCCGCAAAAATAAAGAATAAAATCTAAAATATCGGCTTTTGATACCATTCGGATGCTATCAGGGATCATTCTGCATACACGACTTCCCTCACCACCACTTCCTCAGCCTGCGCTTTCAGCCCGTTCATGTGCGCCACCCAGAGAAGCTGTGCGCGCTCTTTGTCCGGCGCGGGGTACTTGTCTAACAGAGTGGTCATCGTGCGTTCCAGCCACGCGCAGGCCGTTTTCTGGACATCCTGCAAATGCGGCCAGAGCGTACCGTTCAGCAACATCCGGTTGTACAGCACAGGACGCTGATTCTTGAGATAGGCCAGCCGCATCCGGCCATACTTGCCCAGCGGTTCGGTATCATCGGTCTGCGGCAGGGTGAGCAGGGGCAGCTGATACTCCCCGACCTGCGCATAGTGGATTTCGTTGCGGACGGCGTTCGTGTTCTTCATGGAAATTCTCCTTTGCATTTTCAACAGGTGTTGTGTTCTTTGTGGAAAACGGCGCTCACTTCTTCCGGCTCTGTGTGGTCAGCCAGTTACCCTGCGCCTGATAGTAGTGCTCCATCGTGGTGGGGGCGTTCAGGATGGTGGTGCGCAGATAGGCCATGATGTTCTTGATGGGCTGGGTGGTGTTGGACATCACATCGAAGATGTACTCAACGTGCTGGCTGGTTAGCTTGTCCAGCCGCAGCCGGATGGCTTTGGTGGTCTGCGGCTGCTTGCCGACGTACTGGGTCTGCCGTGGACAGCAGTACATCTCCACAATGTTGTCCAACAACTCCTCCAACTTGTCGGGGTCGTACCGCTGGGCAAGAGTGTCAATCTCCAGCCGTTCCCGGAACTCCTCCCGTACCTGTGCTTCCATCTGGTCAAAATCCGCAGATTCGTCCGTCTGCCCTGATAGATTAGTACTTTGTCTTTTAGTATTTTGTTTATTAGTATTTTGTTGTGTTGGATTCTCCAACGTTGGAAAACCCGACATTGGATTTTCCGATGATGGTGAATTTGGCACTGGAGCAGGGCGTTTTTCAATCCGTTCTTTCTGCGGCAGTTCAAAGACTTCATAGTTGTAGTCAATAATGCGGCCACGGGCATCACGGACTTTGCTCCGACACAGATACCCGCCATCTTCCAGTTCGTGAACCGCACTTCTCACACTGTCGATGCCATCCCTGCACCCGGTTGTCAGCCCTTTCAGGCTGTAATCCCAATCGTCCGGCAGGGAGAGCATATAGGACAGCAGTCCCTTGGCCTTCAGGGACAGCCTCTTATCCTGCAGGTGGTGGTTGCTCATGACGGTGTAGTTGACATTTTTATTGACGCGGAATGTTGACATGGCGGCTTCCCTTTCAGCCCAATGCGGGCAAGAGAAAACGCAGCATCTCCCGGCTTTCGGGAAACGCTGCGTTCAGACAGGGAAGCCTGCTGTGAGCTGGCACAGCAACGGCAGCACTGCATATTTCTAACGGACATCTAACACAACTACACCTGAAATGCAGTCGCTGACGCCCCGTGTGAAAAAGGCTTTTTCTAACGTCATTTCGCAAAAAGCGGCTGATTTTTGCCTGCAAATTGCGGTGTGACGTGCCTTTTTTGAGGTTGCAAAAATGCCCTCAGCTGCCAATGACAGCCGCGAGGAACCAGCTTCATCCAACAATTTCAAAGACTCGAAATCAATTTGGCAGCAATGCCACGTGGGTTCGAATCCCACCGTCTGCGCCAAGGACAGCACCCTGCGGGGTGCTGCTTTTTATTTTTGCAACAAACTATGCAAGGGCTGCAAGGTGGGATTCGAACAGCCCGTGCCCGGCGCTTTGCGTCCCACCGGGCAAAAATGCCCCGGTGGGGCATTTTTAGGGCGCGGGAGAATCCCACCGCCTACGCCAAGTATCACTACTCAATTCTACATTGGGTAGTGATTTTTTGTTGCCGCTTTGTAAAATTCCCGTACTTTTCTTATAAGCATCTCCCCTTTATTTTCAAGTAGTGATTTTCGGGTTCGGTACAAATCATACCAGCAATCGCGGCAAATAGCTATTCACAGAACTACACAAGATTCTTCCCGCAGCTTGGGTACAAATTGACAGCAAAAAGGCGGCACCTGATTTCTCAGATGCCGCTGCTGTTCAAATTACCACTTCTTTATGGGCTGCGCCTCTGGCAATGTCAGCGTGTTTGCCATCGTCCGGGCGCTCAGGTTCTTGGATTGCGAATCCAGATGCGCGTAAATGTTGGCTGTGGTGGAAATATCGTTGTGCCCCAGCCATTCTTGAATCTGCTTCATCGGTACGCCCTCCTTCAGCAATAGGCTGGCACAGGAGTGGCGCAAGTCGTGGAATCGGATCCTGCGCAGACCATTCTCTTTCAGCAGTTGCGGAAAGCCCGTCGTCACAGAATCCGGCTGGATCAGGTTTCCCATTGCATCTACAAATACATAGCCAAGGTACTCTTGATTATAGCAGTTGCCGCAGATTTTTTGGTTGTATTCCTGCTGTTCTTTGACGGCTTTTAAGCGTTCCGCAATCGGGTCGACCAGCGGCAAGGTGCGCAGACTGGATTTTGTTTTGGTTCGGTCAGCTTCTACCAGAATTTTCTTACCGTCGATGCGGGTACTGGTCACGATGTGGCGGATGGTCAGCGTCTTGGCTTCAAAGTCGATGGCCTCCCACCGCAAGCCCATCACCTCGGCACGGCGCAAGCCGTAAAAAGCTGCAAGCTGGATGATAAGTTCCAGCTTATGGCCTCGGGCGGCTTCAAAGAGCTTTTCCATCTCCTCGGCGCTGTAATAGCTTGCCATGAACGCTTGCGGCTTGGGGCGGTCTACCTTGTCCACCGGGTTGCTGGCTATCAGGTCGATGCGCACGGCGTATTTCAGCGCTTTGTGAAGATTGGCGTGGAATCGCAGGATAGAAGTGTTTTTTAGTGTTTCCGCTTCGTGCAGATAAAAGCTCTGAATCTGGCGCGGCTGCAGCCCTGCCAGCGTTACGCCCAGCGGTTCAAAGTAGGGAATGATGTGCTTTTCCACATTGAAGCAATAGGACGAGTAAGTAGTTTCCGTTACGGCTGTCCGCATCATTTTCAGCCAGTACCGCATATAGTCGCTGAATGCCATATCGGGGCTGAGTTCGGACACCTGACCCTTGGGAATCGTGAAGTCCTTTCGCGTTTCTGCCAGCATTTTTTCGGCGCGCTTCTTGTTGCCCTTGACGGGCAGCCCTGTGCCGATCCACGGCTGGCGGCGTTTGCCCGCCGAGTCCGTGTAACTTAGCACAATGTAATAAAATCCGTTTTTCTCCTGTAAGCGTCCTGCTACCATAGGCATCTCTCCTTTTTTTCAAGTTGCTGCATTTTGGGTTCGGTACAACGATACCAGCAATCCTGCCAGAAAGCTATTCACAGAATTGCACAAGAACCGTCCTGCACATTGGGTGCAAACTGCCATCATTCGCGCTCCCGTTCCCGGCTGCGGCGGCGTGGTCTGGGATGTTGCGGCATTCTGTTTTCCCGGTCAATACGGTTGGATTCGCGTGTTCTTTGGATGCGCTTGATGGCTCCCTCTGCAATCTTGTCCTCTTTGCGGAGTTCCGCAATCTTGCGGGTCAACGCCATGCGTTGGTCAGCCAACTCCGGCGGAGCATCCTTACGGCGCATCTGCTTGACGACCTCGGCACGCTGTGCGGCAAGAGTTTCCATTCGCTGGGACAAGCCCTTGCGGTAGTCCACGATTGCCTGCAAAGATGGAAACTTGTGGTCGTGAACAAAGGCGTGTTCTGCAAGGATTTTCTCGGTGTCTTTCCAGATGTGCTCCAGTTCCGGGCGGCTGATGCGGGGCTGCTGTTTCTTGGGCAGGATACCCAACTGATAACAGTAGTACAGATACAAGCGGTGCATCTGGGATTCACCAAAGAACACATCAAGGAAAATTTCTAGAACACCTTTTCCCGCATAGCTATCCTTGGGGCGATATCGTTTCAGCGTATACTGCCGGGGCGGGTGTTTCAGCTCATACAGCCTTGGTCCATACAACAGGTAGTTTCCCCGCAGTCTGTCATCTATGGCAGGTAAATCGTATTCTTCTCCCAACCGATAAAGCCGCACGGCTCGACCACCATCCCGCGCCCGGATGGTTGCGTACCTGCGGTTAGGGTCACTGCCGAAAATATACCCTTGCCGATACAGTGCCCTGTGAAAGTCCTCGGCGGTGCTGGCATCCTCACAGGCTTGGTCAATGGCCTCCCGTATTCGTGCATATCGTGCAGGTTCTTTTACCTTGGGCTGCTCCACCACCGACAAGCCGTACTCACAGCACAGCTTGTCTGAAGTTTCTCTAAATTCTGCATATTGGCTGCGGCGTTGCTCGTATTTCTTGCCGTCCACATACGATACAGAATTGATAACGAAGTGGTTGTGCAGGTTATCCGTATTCATATGGGTGGCAACCAGCACTTGGAAACGCTTGCCCCAGACCTTGCGGGCCAGTGCCACGCCGATCTTATGGCATTGCTCCGGGGTAACCTCTCCTTCGCGGAAGCTTTGGTAGGCGTGGAGCGCCACCACGCCGTCTGTTTTACCAAAGCGTTCCTGCACAGCCCGCATATCTTCCCACGCATGGTCTGCCCTGCAATGGATGCCGGTGACGAGCTGGGCGCTCTCGTTCAGCTTGGTCTTGGTATCGTTCTCTGCGTAGTGCAGTGTCTGGGCAAGGGCATCGTATTCGGTCTTGTCTGGATTGGCTGCGTAATCAAGGACGCGCTGTAAGCTGTCCTTGATTGCCCAAATCTTAGTTACCGCCAATGAGCAGGTCCCTCAAGCGGTCAGCACAAGTGCCGATTTCGGCACATGTTGCTGGTGTACAGCCTTCTGCGATTTCATCTAATTTATCCAACACATCAAATACCTCCTTGGGCGGGTGTCCACCCGGTTCATATCCCAGCGCCCGCTGGCGTAAGTATTCCGAGAGAGACAGCCCGCATCGTTTAGCCATCAGCGTCATTTTTCGTTTCTCTGTGACGCTGACGCGGACATTGATTCCAACGCTGCGCTTTCTCATGCGCTCTCAGCCTCACAGGGGTTCGGGGCTGTCCCCGTAGGCTTTTCGGCGGGTTGCCCTGTGGCAACACTTCGCCCATGCTTGCTCTCCTTACGCGACCTTTGTGACGCTAATGACGCTGATGACGCTGTTTGTGAGATATCCCATTTGAAAAGCTGGGTTATGTCAATATCAGCGTCATTAGCGTCATCTGCGTCATTTCCGTCATGGGAGAACTTCATCTGCCGCGCCTGCGAGGTTCGGTGCGTTTCATAGCGGATACCTCTTGGCGTGAACACCGTATCGAAGTGTTCCACGATTTTCCGGGTCAGCTGGTGGGGCAAAACGCCCTCGATATCGGCTGCGGAGAGTAGTTCGGTGGCTGTGCCCTGCCATGTTCCGACACTATCGATGTAGTCAGCCACTTTCCAAAGGTAACTCGGCACAGCCTTAGCGACAATTTGTTCTGTGCTTTCTTCCTCGTCCAGAATCCAAACGCAGTTTTCTTCGTGCAGGCGCAGTGTTTTGTTGTCCATATCGCGCCCGGTCACCAAAATGCTGGCGGTCTGGCTCATACGCTTGCGCTGCATGACCCAGCTGGTATCGGACGCCCCCATCAGACCGTTGGAACCTGCAATCTGCTGGAACGGGTCATCTGCGGCTTGTTTGCGCAGATGGTGGATCAGCAAAATGCAGATGTTATACTTATCCGCCAATGCTTTCAAGGCGCTGATCTCCTTGTAATCGCTGGCATACATACTGTTGTTCTGGTCGCTGGAACGCACCTTTTGCAAGGTGTCGATGACGATCAGCCCGGTGTCCGAGTGCTGATAGATGAAGCTGGTGAGCTGTTCTTCCAGCCCCTGCCCGATACTGCCGCATTCCGTCTGCATGACCAGCCGTTCGGGGGCTTCTTCGCTGCCCACAAGCTGGAGAAGGCGCTTCTGCAGACGGTTGAAGGTGTCCTCCAGCGATAGATAAAGCACGGTGTGCGGCTCTATTTCGCGTCCCCACATAGGCTTTCCCTGCGCCACCTGCAAGCACAGCCACAAGGTCAGCCAGCTTTTGCCCGCTTTGCTGGGACCAGCAAACAGTGCAAGACCGGCTGGGAGCAGATCGGGAATGATCCACTTGACCGGCGGCAGCGGCGTGGAGAGCAGTTCTTCGGCAGAGATCGTTTTCGGAAGTTTTTCATAATTCATTCGCATCGTCCTTTCCGTTTTGGTATATATCTATTATCTCATACTATCGTCGTTTTGTGTGTAGTAAGTTTTATTCTCCAGTGTTAAGTTGTACGGCTCACGCCGCCTCACACCCCCACAAACGCGCCAAACGGCGGGCGCTTCGGCTGTTTCGTATCCGTGTGCTGCGTGTGGCATCTGCCCCTCACAGGGCGCGTCTAGGCGAAATGTGGGAGTGAATCAGAACTGATTCACTTTTATGCCTTACGCTCTGGAAAGTGAATCAAATCTGATTCACTTCCAATAAATTTCCCGAAAGTATACGGTTCTGATTCCCTACTTTTATTAGACTGGAAAACGTGAATCGGTTCCGCATATTTTCGGGATAACTTTTCGACTTACAGCTGCATTTGCCCACCTTGCCCCAGCTGCGGGGACGACTCGCAAGGCTGCCGTTTGGCTGCAACGGCATCATGGGTATTTTTACCCCAGCCAGGTTCTCTGCCTGCCGCCCTCATTGTGTGAACTATGACTGGACGGAAGTATCTTTACGACCACATCTGTCATTGCGCTCCACTCCGCCACGGGGTGTTTACCAGAGAATGAATCGCTCGTGCCCGGTGGCAGTCATGGCGCGTACTCTGTCTGCGCTGCCGTACTCGTAAGTTGACGGCAATGCGGTGAATGTACCTTGCTTGTCGGATATGCAGTTTTCAAGGTGCCGAATCTATTTGAGACGGGGAGGTGCTCTTGCCAGAATCAAGGCAGCTCCTACGCGCTCACGCGCTTCTGACCGCACGGACTTTTCAGAACATAATTGATCACATTGATTTTGGGGATTTTGTAGGCGTTTCCCAGCCGGATGCAGCTGATTTCGCCCTCCCCCAGCAGGTCATACGCCGCGTGGCGGCTGATGCCCAGCATGGCTTGCAGATCCTTGACCGTTACAATGTCCGGGTACTCCGCAAACATGAGCTTGTACATTTCTCTGATTTCTTTACAATCCATTCGATCACCATCCTTGCACTAGCACTTTGCCTTCGCTTACAAGCGAAGTATACATATAAGATACTTCGCTCACGAGCGAATGTCAATAGAAGTCACAAAAAATTCATTTTTTTACTTGCGCTTTCATGTTATGGTGTGCTACAATAGAGAAAACTTATTGGAGGGCTTTTTTCATGGAAGTAGGTCAAAAAATAAAACTAGTACGACTTCATAGAGGTCTGACACAAAAACAACTGGGTGACCTTCTCAATCTTGGGGACGGCGGCGCAAATCGAATCGCACAATATGAAATAGGATACCGTGTTCCCAAGCCATCTCTACTAAAAGAAATCGCAAAAGTTTTGGATGTCAAGGAAGAAACATTTTTCGTAAGCGACAAGTTTCTTCCGGATATTCTGCGGACAATTATGTGGTATGATTTTGAACATAGAAGATCTTTCAAACTGGCTGAAACCACGCTTGATGCTTCGATTGCGCCGATAGAAAGTAAAGCAATCGAACTGCGCGGCAACGCCTGCACCACATGGGGCGACTCAATCGCACCCGCAACCGTACTGTGGGTGAATGTACCACTCTTTAATGACCTCATGAAGGAGTGGCTTACCAGAAAGCAGGAACTTGCCTCCGGCACTATCACAAAACCCGAGTATCTCGAATGGTTGCTCCAATGGCCCGCTTCCTCCGATATGGCTGGAAAACGTGAGCCGAAAAGACAATGGAGAAAAGCCAAATAAAGCGTAACACCACTTTACTATAGTTATCCATAAATTCCTGTTCCTTTTTGAGCAGAAAAAGGTAGACAGGGTCATCTTGAGGTCGTGTAAGTTTGAGTGCCTGCATAACCTCAAAGCAATACTTTCTGAGAGCCGCATTCCCACGTTTTGATATGTGGCGATTGTAGCTCTCAAATGTTCCAGACTGATATGGAGGCGGATCGTTACCAGCATAAGCGTTGAGTGCTTTTCCACTGTGAAAGCGGCGGATATCTCCAATTTCAGCAAGGATAAGGGGACCGAGTCGATCCACAACACCAGCCATAGAGCGCAGAACAGCGTATTCGGGCAACGTTTCAGCTAATAAATAATGTCTTGAAATCAGGGATGAGGTAGAAAGGAAAGTTCCATGACAAAAGATGAAGTAAAAAAACTCAGGATGAACAGTCCGGAATCACTACAGTTTTTAAATAATGCTACAAAATTTTATAATTTAATGATGATGTATCGTTGTGCTATTCGGGAGATACAAACTAAACTTGAGGTTTTGGATGATGAATTTTCAGTTGAGAACAATCGAAATCCTATTTCTTTTATAAAAACAAGAATTAAGAAGCCCAATAGTATTTACGATAAACTGCAGAAGATGGGATATGAATTTACAACAGAAAATATACAGACATATCTCAATGATGTAGCAGGCGTTCGAATAGTTTGTGCGTTTATTG
>OGRI01001320.1_pt1 | contig 21544 bp, 18 predicted proteins | sample 1553391 | NCBI WGS metagenome assembly OGRI01 (sample SAMEA2580052, study PRJEB22360) | human gut metagenome | reverse complement strand
TTTTTTAATCTCTGTACAGATATCATGGATCAGTACATTTCCATGATATCCAACAGAAAGATCTTTCATCTGAAAATAGCTCTCACTCATATTTATTTCCCTTTTCTTCCTTTTATCATCATGAAAATTACGATCGGTGCACCAAAGATCGAAGTCACGGTACTGATATTCAGCTCCAGTGGTGCAAATGCCATACGCGCGATCAGATCACATCCCATACAGAACACTGCCCCGCCAAGGAATGTTGCCGGTATCACAACCAGCGGTTTTGCCGTCCCGAGAAGATGCTTGATCAAGTACGGAACTGCGATTCCAACGAATGAAATCGGCCCTGCAAATGCGGTCACACATGCGGAAAATACACTGGAAAGCAGAATCAGAAGCACCCGGAACACACGGATATTGACCCCCATACTCTGCGCATACATTTCTCCCAGCTGATACGCTCCGATCGGCTTTGACAGGAAAAAGGTAAGGATCAGTGTGATTCCTACCATAAGCGCTGCTACCTTTACATTGCTCCAGCTCATACCGGAAAAGCTTCCCTGTGACCAGCCATGCAGATTCACTATATCTGAATCCTCCGCAAAAGTCACTACAAAATCAGTTACTGCCGAGCAGATATAACCGATCATAACACCACTGATGACCAGCATGGACATGTTGTGGACTTTTTTTGCCACAAGAAGCACAAAGCCCATGGAGATCATGGAACCGGCAAAAGCAGCCAGGATCATGGCTCCGGAACCGATGGATACCGATCTGCTCAAAAGAAAGATCATCAGAAAAGCCACAATCAGCTTGGCTCCGGAAGAAATTCCCAGCACAAAGGGGCCGGCGATAGGGTTATTAAAAAAGGTCTGAAGCAGAAATCCGGAAACGGAAAGTGCTCCGCCGAGGATGATAACAGAAAGAATCCTCGGAAGACGGATCTCCCAGACAATATTATAAGAAGTTTCATCTCCCTGATGCCGGAATATGATATTCAGGATCTCCTGCACAGAGAGGTGGATACTTCCGGAATTTACATTCCATATAAATAAAAAGATCAAAAGTACCGCAAGGATCACAAAAGAGATCCCATATCGGACCGCGCGTTTTCTGTCATTCATTTTTTCTGGTACACTCCTCTTCTGTGGTGTAATTCATGTAAAGCCGTATTTTCGTTTATTTCAGTTTGTGCATGTAAGTCAGGTTATCCAGGGAATCATCATCCGTGGTCAGCATGGTATGGATATCCTCGATCATAGTTCCAAGCCCTGTGGTCTCCTGGAAAAGGTTTTTGCCTGTGCACCAGACATTTCCGTTCTTCACTGCCTTGAAATCCGCAAGGAGCTCGCTTTTAGAAAGAAGTTCATCGATGGTCTGAAGCTCTCCGTCAATGGTACTGTTGTAGATGATATAATCCGCATCTTTTGCCTTGGCATAGAATTCTTCCATCTGCATGTTCATGGTGGAAAGGGCATTGTCACTCTCTCCCGTATCTTCCGGAACGTAATTTCCACCTGCAAGGGAGATCATCTCTGAAACATAGTCGCCGCTTTTTCTTACATTTACCGCGCCTACGGAGTTGATATAAAAGAACGCTACGGTCTTATCTGTTTTATCTGCTGTAAGCACGTTATCCAGTTTGTCTGTCTGCTCTTTGAAAACTTTTTCTGCCACATCTTCTTTTCCAAGAAGGACTGCGTAAAGTTTCATCCACTCAGTTCTTCCAAGGGGATGGCTTTCATAGCTGGAACGTTCCACCATTACAGGGATCCCGAACTGTTCCAGTTTCTCCTGGACTTCCGGATTGTGATGGATCATGGTGGATTCAATGGCAAGGTCACAGCCTTCGTTCAGAATCAGCTCATAATCCGGCGCACTGTACTTGCCGGCATAGATCATCTTTTTCTGCTCCATGGCGTCTTTGGCTTCCTGGATATACCATCCATCTTCCTTGGTTCCGGAAAGTTTGATACTGTCGATCCCGTCAATGGCCCGGAAAAGATCCATGGCTGAGGTTGCAACCAGATAAATGTTATTTAACGGCTGTTTTAGGACCGTAATGTCAGAGTCCAGTCCCTCCGGCGCTTCTTTTCCCTCGGGAACCACAAGAAACTGCCCTTCCTGATCGATAGTGATCAGTGTATAGCCATCGTTGTAGTAATCCACATTGAATTCCTTTGCATAGGAAAGTTCCATGCTGTGATCAAAAGTAAGACCCGGAATATCCGCAGGCTTATGTTCTGTCTCTGCGGCCTGCACGGCAAACGCGCAGCCCAGCACAAGCGTCAATGTCAGAAATATGTATGAAATTATTTTTTTCATTTTTCTTCCTTTTTCATGCTTGAAGAATTAAAGTTCAAGGTGTAGTCGATCTCGTGAGGAGTACTCATGGCTACAGTATCTGCAGTCACTTCCATCTCTGTGTCAAAAACAGTCACCGGAATCTCAAATGTGGAATTTCCGTCTTTGTTCACCGGCTCATATTTTTCGCCATCCACGATCATGTAATCGTAATTCGGGCTGCTCCAGATGATGGTTGCTGTAGCTTCTTTGTCTTTGATCTCTACTTTGGCCGGAGATTCTACCGTTGCTCTTCCGGTTCCGCCTGTGAGGGTTACATCGAACTCATAAGTTCCATCTTCCAGTTTCAGATCTTCCAGCTTTTTTCCCTCAGATTTCTTGTCATCGGAAGTTTTCTCATCTTTGGAAGCATCTGCTTTTTCTGCGTTCTCCTTGTCGGAGGAGTCTTCTTTTTTGTCTGTATCATCAGTTGTTTCTTCCACATCACCTGTCTTTACAGGATCTTTGACGCTGACTTTATGGTCATACCATTTACCTTTTTCTCCCAGAAGTGCCACATCAAATTCCTCACCAATGGCAGGTACCGGGATATCAAACCCGTAAACTTCCTCTGTATAACCGTCGCTGTATTTTACTGTATCTGTGGTAGGTTCAATGATCTCGGCGCCATCCTTCTGTGCATCTTCTGCAGTTCCTGCAAACAGATTTACGATCTTCTTGGAAACCAGGCTTACATGGATGGTCATCTTGCCATCTTTGACCGTAAGCTCTCCTTTTTTGTCATTGGCCTCATTTACATGGAACATACTGCTGTCTGTGTCAAACTCTGCTGTATAAACACCATCTTCCAGGGTATCTGTCTTGGCTGCGTCTGCCTCTTTCTCATTGGAAGCTTCTGCATCCTCTTTGGAATCGTTTTGGGCAGATTCGGTTTTTGCGGAATCTGTTGCAGCCATTGCAGGCACAGAGCCAAGGGCCATGGCTGATGCACTTACCATTGCAAGGATTAAGTTTACATAACGTTTTTTCATAATAATCTTCTCCCTTCCATAGATACAGCAATCTGCCCGGAAGACAGTCTTCCTGATCTTTCCGGGCAGTTACATGGATTTCTTATAGGTATCTGAGCTCACTCAGATCGTTTCATATTTATTATTCTGCGGAATCCTCAGCGGAATCAGCCTCTGTATCTGCTGCTGCGTCAGAATCTGCGGACTCATCTGTGCTTCCGATGGAGTCGATAGCTGCTTTTGTATGATCTACATAAAGCTGCTCAACAGCCTCGATACGTCCAAGACCTGCGATCTGTGTATCAACATTCTCGAAGTTTCCGGATGCTACAAACTGGCTCTTCCAGGAATCCTCATCATCACCGGCCATATCGTTGTTTGCATGGTCTCCGGCAACAACCATCAGCGGACGAAGAACAACGTTCTTGTATCCTGCCTCTTTTACCTTCTCGATAACCTTGTCGCAGGCTGTATCTTCCGGTTTACCCTCTACAGTACCGATGAATGCGTTCTTGAATCCAAGGTTTTCCATCTGTGTCTGCATCTGATCGTATGTAATGTTAGCTGTATGAGATGTTCCATGTCCCATGAATACGAATGCTGTGCCAGCCTCAGCTGCTGCATCCATGCTGTCAAATCCGGCTTCTTTGCAAGCCTCATCTGTGATTGCCTGAGCAACGGCTTTCTTGTCATCGTTGATCACGGTTGCATCGTCTCCAACCTCACCGAGCATTGGCTCTGCGATAGCTACAGACTCGAATTTATCTTTATAGCCATTGATCGCTTCTGTCATCTCATCGTACTCAGCACCATGCATCAGATGAGTAGGCTGTACAACCAGATTCTTAACACCATTCTCTACTGCACGGTCAAGAGCCTGCTGCATGTTATCGATCACTTCATCATCTCTTGCCTCTACATGGTTGATGATGATCTGTGCTGTAAATGCTCTTCTTACAGACCAGTCCGGATAAGCTTCTGCAAGAGCATCCTCGATTCCTTTGACATCCTCTGCACGGCTGTCATTGAAGGAAGTACCAAAGCTTACAACAAGAAGTTCATTCTCACCGATCTCATCCTGGTTACGCGGATCGTCCTTGGAAGCGTCTCCTGTGTCACGTCCGAAGTAATCCGGATCAGCGTTCTCGCCCTCTACCAGTTCTTTCTGAGCGTCTGTCAGAGCATCCCATGCTTCTTTGGCTGCCTTGCAGTCCTCATCTGTTGTGTCAGTTCTCTCCTGAACATAGATCTTGTCGATCAGAGCTGCTACATTGTCAGCTGCTTTCTGGTCTTCATCAGAAGCCTCTGTGGTATCAGCTGCCTCAGTACTCTCATCTGCGCTCTCTTCTGTAGCGGAATCATCTGCTGCCATTGCTGTTGTAGCTGCACCCATAGAGCATGTCATGGAAACTGCGAGCATCAGAGCTAACATTGTTTTTCTTTTCATTTCTTATCGTCCTCTTTTCATGTATTTCCAGAATACTGATATGTACAAAAAAACGGCTGCTTTCTGCGGCCGCCTGCTCACACACGATTCTCTCGCAATACACATAAAAAGAAGTTCTGTATTGTTATTGAGAATACAGATTCGTAGACCGCGAATCCTGGATCTCACAATAAGGCAGTTCTCCTGACTTGGTTCCACACTGCTTTCCCTTCCCGGTTTCCCAGTGGTATTTAAAAACAGCTCCCCGTTCACAGTGACGGTATCGTTCCGGATTCTCACCGGATTCTCTTTTGCACATCCGACTGGACGCAACCTTATTGCCATAACATTTGTACATATTCGATTTTACCTGGTTACTTATTCTTTTACCACAAAATCACAAAATTGTCAAGATTGCTGTCGGACGAATTATGGTGCTTCCCCTGCATCTGTCAGTTATTTTCAACATACTCCTTTCAATATTCATGCACATTATGCATGGTTTTATATGATTTATGTTTTTTATTTATGGTACAGTGATTTCCTACAACATAAAAGCTGCCCCTTTCCGCCATCACTGTGACAGCAGAAAAGGGCCGCTCATATTATTTACTGAAGTACTCCTGCTCCAGGTATCTGGCTACATAGATACCGCTGGCGGATGCATGGGAAAGAGAATGTGTCACACCGCTGCAGTCTCCGATAACAAAGAGACCTTTGTGGCAGGTTTCCAGATTCTCATCGATCTCAACTTCCATGTTGTAGAATTTAACCTCAACACCATAAAGCAGAGTATCGTCATCTGCTGTTCCAGGTGCGATCTTATCCAGAGCATAGATCATCTCGATGATTCCATCCAAGATACGCTTCGGCATAACAAGGCTTAAGTCTCCCGGTGTTGCGGAAAGAGTCGGTGTTACGAAGCTTTCCTCAATACGTGCTTTTGTGCTTCGTCTTCCACGGATCAGATCTCCGAAACGCTGTACCATAACACCACCGCCAAGCATGTTGGAAAGTCTTGCGATGCTCTCACCATATCCGTTGCTGTCATGGAACGGCTCTGAGAAATGTTTGGATACCAGAAGCGCAAAGTTTGTATTGTTGGTGTGTTTTGCAGGATCTTCATAGCTGTGGCCGTTTACTGTGATGATTCCATTGGTGTTCTCATTAACCACAACACCTCTCGGGTTCATACAGAAAGTACGGACCATATCCTCAAACTTCTCGGTTCTGTAAACGATCTTGCTCTCGTAAAGCTCATCGGTCAGACGGCTGAACACCTCTGCCGGAAGCTCCACACGGACACCGATATCCACACGGTTGGAAAGTGTGGGGATCTTAAGATCTGTACATACAGTCTCCATCCATTTACTTCCGCTTCGTCCCGCGGAGATGATGCAGTAAGTTCCCTCGTAACGCTCATCACCTACAACAACTGCATAGCCGTCTTCTGTTTTCTCCACTTTGTCAACGGACGCGTCAAAATAGAAATCTACATGGGCTTTCATCTTGTCATAGAGATTCTGAAGTACTACATAGTTGATATCCGTTCCCAGGTGGCGGACAGATGCATCCAGAAGATGCAGGCCGTTCTGAAGACAGAGCTTACGGATCTCACTGTTTGTGGTGGAATAAAGCTTGGTTCCCTCTCCACCATGCATCAGATTCAGTTTATCTACATATTCCATCAGTTCTGTGGCTGTATCCTTGCCGATATGCTGATACAGCGTTCCGCCAAACTGATTGGTGATATTATATTTTCCATCGGAGAAAGCGCCTGCACCGCCAAATCCTTTCATGATCGCACATGTTTTACAGTGGATACAAGATTTTACTTTCTTTCCGTCAATAGGACATTTTCTTTTTTCCAGAGGATGGCCGGCTTCAAAAACCGCGATCTTTTTCTCCGGATCATTATTCATCAGCTCATAGGCTGCAAAGATTCCTCCAGGACCTGCTCCTACGATCAGTACGTCATATTTCATAAATAAAAACTCCTTATCTTGTGTTGCCTGTTTTCAATGTTTCGTTTTCGCACAAACCCTGACTATTCTACAACAAGTGTGTACAAAAGTCACCTGTTTTTTTCGGTTTTTGAAAAAATTTTTCAGTCCCTCCGAAACCTATATATCTTAAGCTTTTTTCCATCGGTTTCCACAGTAATGGCACCGTTTTTCATGGTATATTCCACCTGGCTTCCGGCCGCTTCCAGACGCTCTACGGTTTCCGGCGACGGATGCCCGTAAGTGTTGGTGGAAGAACAGGAAATGATCGCCAGTTCCGGCTTTATTTTTTCAAGAAACGCTTCCGTGGTAGAATAACGGGAACCATGATGTCCCACTTTCAGACAGTCCACATCCTTTAATATCCCGGACGCCAGAAGCTTTTTCTCCGTGTCTGCTCCGATATCCCCGGTAAAAAGCATCTGAAATTCTCCAAACGAGAGTTCCATCACCATTGCCTCCTCATTCACATCTTTTCCTGTGGCGTTTTTCTCCGGCCACAAGATGGAAAAAGATACCAGACCACAATGCAGCTCATCTCCCTTTTTTCCTGTCACAATTTTTATTCCGGCTTTTTGTGCCGCATCCGAGAGTTCCTCCCAGGCCTCCGGCCTTTCCGCCCATGAAGGAAGCACCAGATATCCTGCCCGGATGGTCGTGAGTCCATTTCCCATATATTCCAGAAGTTCCTTCGCCCCGCTGATATGATCCTTGTCTGTATGGGAAATAAAAAGCCCGTCCAAATAAGAAATCCCCTGACTTTTCAGAGCCGGCAGAAGGCAGTATCTTCCAAGGTCCGACTGGCTGCTGCTTCCTCCGTCAATAAGAAAATGGTGATTATCCGGAGTCTCTACAAGGATGCCATCTCCCTGCCCCACATCCAGGCAGGTCACTTTCAGGTCTCCTGCCGGATGAAACCCGAGGATCAGAATTCCTGTTATCATCAATGCGCCGGCTGCTGCCCGGACTGTCCGGAGTTTCCTTTGGATCTTTCCCGGGATTCTTTTATCCCGGCTGGATAACTCTGATTTCATACCCGCTTCCTGTTCCCGCCTCATCGGTTCTTTTATATACTGTCCCATAAACAGGATTGTAATCAAAAAAACATAATATACCAGAATCTGCCAGATTTCCGGTTCCCCTCCGATCCAGGTGCTCCACCTTAATTTTCCTGCAAGGCTACATAGATATTCATAAAAAAGCAGCAATCCTCTTGCCGGCAAAATTGCCAGTTTTGCAGCAGGAATACAGAAAATCCCAAGCAACAGTGCCGCCATTCCTCCTGTCAACACAAAGCCCACGCTGGGAAGCACCAGAAGATTCAGAAAAAATCCGGCAAGGGATACTTCTCCAAAAAATTTCAACATCACGGGCAGTGTCACCAGCTGAAGGGCTATGGAACTTACCAGTGCCTTCGTCCATTTTTTCTCCGCACCTGCAAGAGCACAGATTTTTTCCGCTGCAACACCGATTCCAAGAACACAGCCAAAGGACAGAAGAAAACCGCTGTCCAGAAGATACGCCGGGGATTCCAGAAGAATCATCATAGCTGTTACCGAAAGCGCAGTCATCATGTCATAAATCCGTCCAGTGATCCTGGCGCCCATGGCAATGAGAAACATGGTCACCGCCCGCATGGTGGAAATACTCCCTCCGGTCATGATCCCGTACTGCAGCATTACCCCCAGCGAAAAAATTCCCGCAGGCCAGATTCCAAGACCGATTTTTTTCAGAAGGTTATAAAGCCCCATTCCCAGAATGCTGATGTGAAGCCCGCTGATGGCAAGAATATGTACAATCCCGGCCAGCTGATATCGCATCCGCATTTCCGGATCCAGATCCTGTTTGTCCCCAAGCACCATCGCGCAGAAAAGTGGCGCGTCTTCTCCTGCCGATTCCGTAAGAATCTGCCTGCATTTTTCTTTTACCTTAAAAAGCTGCTGTCTGTATCCGGAATAGGATTCTGTTTTTTTCCGGACCACAGCGTTCTTCATAAAATAATAGATATGACGGCAGGCATAGTAATGCTGACTGTCAAAGCCACCGGGATTTGAGGGTTCCTCCACTCTTTTTAAGGTTCCTTTTACCAGAATTTTCATTCCCGGTTTCAGGTCTTCTTCTTTTTTCAGAAACACTCTTACATTTTCAATGGAAAATTTTTTTGACTGATAAATCAGATATGTTTTTTTCAGATAAACAGACTGGGAGAATTCTGTGTTTTCATACTGCTCCACCTCCCCGCAGATCACAGAGCTAGGATGTGCTTCGATCCAGTCCTGTACGGTTACAGGAAGGGGATTCCCCCCAAGAAGAGGAATCCCCGTAAAATTCATAATACTTAAACCTAGCACCATAAGAAAACACAGAAAACATAATGGCCGTTTTGTCATACATGTTCTCCCGTTTATATAGATATTCTGTTAAGATCAGTTCTGTTCTTTTTTTGCTTTTGCGCTGGCCAGCAGGCTGTCATTCCATTCATAGAACTTATAAAGCTGCATATTCTGGCCAAAAGTGACTTCTTTGTTTCCCTCAATGGAAATCTCCACTTTATCCACATCCGTTGCCGCAATCAGTGTATTTACAACAGAATAAATCGGGATCTGCTCGGAAACATTTAACGCATAATCCTGAAATACAGAATTGTAATCTACATAGCAGATTCCGTTGGCTTTTGTCAGAGAAAGCACTTCGGAATTTTCCGGAATGGTCGGATAATGATCTTTTTCCAGAGGTCCTCTTGCCAGCTGTTCCAGCACTACGGTTGCCTTTGGAAGATTCCGTCTGTAACGGACACTTCTCTGTTCTTCCACCAGTTTGTCACCGTTTTTGTTTGTAAAATACAGGGTAAAGGTATCGTAACTGTATACATCCCCGTCAGATCCGGAAAACTCTACAAACGTGTCACTGTTCATAGCTCCGACTTCTTCTCCTTTGGAATTCGTAAGAGGTTTTTTGCCCACATAGATTTCCACAGAATCAATTCCCGGAATCTGGATAAAGATTTTCACCACGCCGGTACGGACCAGAAGTTCCCTGGTGCGGGACATCTTACTGTAGGCCTCGTTAAATTCCAGACGCAGAATTCCATCCTTTATAGAATAGGAAGAAATTTTTACGTCTTCCGGAAACAGTGAAATTCCATCTTCCCTTGTCTCGCAGTTGTTCAGGCTCTCCGAAAAATCCCGGAGCATCACCTCTGCAGTTTCTTTTTCCGGTGTATACTTCTCTTCTTTCAGTTTTGTTTCTTCACTGTTGATATAATAAAAGCTGTACTTCTGTTCTGTATTTTTCTCTTTTCTTCCCGCAAAACTGATGTAGGCAATCAGCCCAAGAAAGATACAGGCAGCAGTCACGCAGATAATCTTTATCGTTTTTTTCATGCTGTACCTCCTAGGACGGAATATAGGACAGAGGAATCTTCACGGTAAATGTGGTTCCCTCTCCTTCTTTGCTGGATACTTTTATGATACCGTGATGCATGGCTATGGAACTTCTGGTAATGGCAAGCCCAAGACCGGTTCCTCCGATTTCCCTGGAATGGGATTTGTCTACACGGTAAAAACGCTCAAAAATCCGTTCAATAGATTCTTCAGGAATTCCAAGTCCGGAATCTTCAACGGTTACAAAGAAATCTTTGTGATCCGCATCCAGTGTTACACGAACCCAGCCTTCATCTACGTTATATTTGATTCCGTTCTCCACCAGATTGCTGATGGCAAGCGTAAACTTCACTTCGTCCACATCTGCATTGACCGGGCGGAATGAATCCAGAATCAGGGAAATGCTTCTCTGATCTGCAATCGGCCGAAGCCGTTTCAGGATATTTTCCAGCAGTTCATTGATATTCATATTGGTAATATTCATATCTGCCGCTTTTTTGTCCATCTTTACAAGGGAAAGAAGATCTGTGATAATCTTGTTCTCTCTGTCGATCTCTTCTGTAATATCCGAAAGGAATTCCTGATACAGTTCCTCCGGAACTCCCTGCTGTCCTACAAGGGAATCTGCCAGAACTTTCATGGAAGTCATCGGTGTTTTCAGCTCATGAGACACATTGGATACAAATTCCTGTCTGGATTCATCCAGGGTTTTCATTCTGGAAAGCATCTTATTAAATGCATCCGTAATCAGCGCTGTCTCTGTATAATCCGGTACGGAAATTTCTTCGTTCTGATATCCGTCTGTCAGATCTTCGATGGCTTTTGTTACCCTGGCAAAAGGTTTTACCAGTACTGTGGAAAGAATATATCCCAGGAATATGGCCAGAACCACAATAATTCCAATGATCAGAATTCCCTTCTGCTCCAGTTCCCGGATGGTTGACGTCACTTCACTGGAAGAAGCCATAATCATCATGGCACCCTGCACCTGATTTACTTCCGGGCTTTTTACCGGAACAGCCAGGATCAGCTTCTGGCTGTCGGAATCATATCGGTAGGCATCTTCCCCTTTAAAACAGTTTACTACTTTCTGGGATACCAGAGTTTTTCCCTCATCCACGCCATAGGTATCCTTAATAATCCTGAAATCCCTGTCTACAATGAGAATTCTTCCTCCATAGATATTAGACAACAACTCCAGCTTGCTGTTTACTGTCTGCGAGCTGGAGTCATTCAGATAATTCTCTTTGATAAGCAGGTCGCACATGATGTCACAGATATTTTCCATGCTCTGCACACGGTTGGCAATGGCACGGTCTTCATAGTTGGCAATGACCATTTCCGTTACAATGACACTTGGTACGATTCCCAGTATGATCAGGATGATCAGAATACGAAAGCGGAGACTTTTAAAAAACTTGCCGCTTTTTTTGATCTTCACAGCTTATGCCTGGAAATAGTAGCCCACACCCCATTTGGTGTGTACATATTTCGGCTCACTGGGATTGGCCTCAATTTTTTCTCTTAAACGACGGATATGTACGTCTACTGTACGGACATCTCCCGGATACTCATATCCCCATACGATATTCAGAAGATTTTCTCTGCTGTATACCTTGTTCGGGTTGAATACCAGAAGTTCCAGCACATCAAATTCCTTGGCTGTAAGGTTAATCTCTTTTCCGGAAATAAATACACGGCGTCCTTCGCAGTCCAGCTTCAGTTCTCCGACTTCCACGGTCTTGGCTTTCTCCTGTTTGTTCTGGTTGCTGCCTGCACGGCGGATGATCGCCTTGATACGGGCCTTGACTTCCAGAATATTAAACGGTTTGGTCACATAATCGTCTGCTCCGTATTCCAGGCCCAGAATCTTATCCATATCCTCACCTTTTGCTGTAAGCATGATAATCGGGACATTGGAAAATTCACGGATCTGCTGGCATACCTCAAGACCATCCATCTTTGGAAGCATCAGGTCCAGAAGAATTATATCGTACTCTCCTGCCTTGGCTTTTTCCAGAGCTTCCTCTCCGTCATAGGCACAGTCCACTTCCATTCCATCCTGCTCCAGACTGAAACGAAGTCCCTTGACAATCAGTTTCTCATCATCTACTACCAATACTTTCCTGCTCATTTAACGCTCCTTACTTTATTGCTATTTTATCCTTTATCTTCTCATAGGTTCCTTCCTTGATACCAGGCACGCTCATAATGTCTTCTGTGGAAGTAAAAGGGCCGTTTTCTTCCCTGTAAGCGATGATCGCCAGGGCTTTGGACTCCCCTACACCTGTGAGAGTGGTAAGCTGGGATACATCAGCGGTGTTCAGATTGATTTTCTGGTCTGTACTGGTATTTTCTCCGGCAGATTCCTCTCCGTTGTTATTTCCGGGGACGGTTTCTGATGTGGCTTCCTGTCCATTCTCAGTAACCTGGATCATCTGGCTGTCCACTTCTGCCTGGGTGGGCACATAGATCTGCTGTCCGTCGGAAAGTCCCTTCGCACGGTTGAGATAACTTGCCGCAGCTTCCGGAAGATATCCGCCGGCTTTCTCAATAGCTTGGAAAACACGGCTGCCGGATGGAAGTTCATAGACTCCGGGGCTGGTTACCGCTCCGCAGATGTCTACGTAGATTGTTTCTGGAATCTCTGAAGTCTCCGGCTGCTGTTTCGCAGCTGCCGTTTCCTGTCCTGTATCCACTTGCATCTGTGCAGACTTCTTCTCAGATACTCCATTTTCCGTGTCCGTAGGATCTTCTTGTTCCGCATCCCTCCCGGATGTCTCCACACTTTCTTCCTGCACCAGTTCTTTTTCCAGAAACTCTGCTCCATCATCCTTACAGCCTGTCAGTCCTGCAAAGATCAGGAATATAAATATGGAAAAAATAAGCTGAACACTTCTGATATGTGATTTTATTTTCATGGGTCAGGGGTTCACTCCTTTTTGCCGATGTGATGGCAGGTGCCCCGTTACTCATACAAAACCATACCTTATTTTAACGAAGTATTACAAATATTACAATACTTTTATTTCTATTTCCATTTGAAAATGACCACACCTGCAATGCAGATCAGCATTCCAAACAGCTTTCTCCACTGAAAATCCGCTCTTTCCACTCCAAAAAGTCCCATCAGTTCTATGAGATAAGCCACTGCAAGCTGGGAGATCACAATGAGCATAACTGACCGCGCTGGCCCCAAACTGCCCATACTCTGGATCACGGTAATGGTAATGAACGCACCGATCACGCCTCCAAGCAGCGTATATTTATTCTCCCCCTGCCACAGTGCACCGATACTTTCCCTACCTGTAAAAAGCCATGCAGCCACACAGACCAGAAATGCGGAAAACTGCACCCATCCGGTGGAAACCCACAGACTTGTCTGTTTTGTTACATTTGTGTTAAATACTCCCTGAATGCTCATCAGTGCGCCCGAAATCAGCGCCGACAGAAATCCCCACATAAAAATCCCTCCATATATACTCCATTTCCGATATTACTGCCGGAAAAAGGCGCTGCATATTTCTGCAACGCCTTTCCGGTTTCTTATAGTTTATGTGGTTTTTCTGAAATTATACAAATTTTTGAGATAGATTCTTCCGGAGAATGCAATATGCGGCATCTCATAAAAAGTGGCACTTTCCGGGCAGATTGGGCGGTAGAGGGGATCTGCCACGATGATTCTGGCAGTTTTCAGTTTTTCTTCCATGGCTTCTTCACCGCGGATGACTTCATCTTCCTGGCGGAGGAGTCCCTCTGTGATCTCCAGAGAGCAGAGAAGCTGAACTTTTTTTCTATATTTCTGCTCTATGACAGCTGCCAGAGAGCCCATGGTAACCGGTTCACCGATGAGGGTGATGTCCGGAGTGGGGATAAATCCTGACAATGGGCTGTCTTTTTTTCTCAGATAGATCACCTGATCCGGAGTTACTTTCCACAACTCTTCCTGTTCACCGGAAATCTGCGCTCCACTTTTTTCCGCGGAGTTTTCTTTTTTATCCTCAAACGCTTCGCAAGGGCTCTCCGCTGCCTTCTCAAGTGCGTCCGAAATCTCTCCCTCATAGCCTTCCACCGGAGTTCCCACAAGAAATGGTGTCCCGAATTTCTCTCTCAGAACATTGGCAGCCGGGATTCCCACGGAAGATACCACAAGGTTTACCTCCGCCTCACCGGCATGGGACAGATCTTCCAGCGTATCGCCCATAGCCCAGGTGGAAAGGATCTCCCACCCATATTTTTCCAGACGTCTTTTCATGGCATCTACCATCGGCTGGGGGCCAAAATCCAGGGGTGTTACTCCAAGAAGATTTAATTTCCGTTTTCTCTTCTCTGCAGCGCCGGTAAAATGTCTGGCAATCTCAGAGAGTGCCAGCCCTGCTCCATACACATAATCATGCATACCACTGGTTGAAACCGAAAACGCCGGAATCCCTGTCTCGGCCGTAAGTGCACGGGCAAGTCCAGGAAAATCTGTTCCGTTCATAAAGGGAATCGGGGAACTTGCAAGAGCAATAAATTTCGGTTTCAGTTCCTCCGCCACATCTTCGATATCCCGGAGAAATTTCTCATCATTTCCCATGATCGCATCGATATCCGTAAGGCCTGAGATAAAAATCAGGCTGTCCTGGTCATACCAACGGATCTCATCGTGGGTATTATAGGTAGAATTACAGCCAGAAGGATCATGCATCACCGTCATTCCTCCAAGCTCATACAAAGCGGAACAGACACCGGACACGTCTGCCGTATAAATCGGTATAATTCGATATGCCTGTCTCATATGCAGCTTTCGCACCCCCATCCTTTTCGAACGATCAGATCTTCCGGATCTTTTTCTTCATGAAATGCTTCCACCATCAGCTGCGCGGTATGTCTGATTCCGTCGAATCCCCAGAGCCCGCCGCCCTGTACCATATTGACAAAATTTCGGCTTCCGGTAAACCAGGCTGCTTTCTGACCGATGGCAAGGATTTTTTCGGACTGCTGCCGTGTCCGCACCCTCATCTCCGGACGGATGGTAGAGATCAGTTTCAGCTCCGGATAATTTTCCTTCAGCCAGAAAAATACCTCTTTTTCTTCCGGACTGATACTGTCCAGAAAAACGGACTGTACCTGAAATTTATGAGTAAGAAGAAGCTTTGTAAGTCCCAGGGGCCTTGGATGAAAAAGATAATCCACTGCTATGGGAGTGTCACCGATGATCTGGTGTGCATGAGAAAGAGCCTCCTCACATTCCCGGATCTCTTTTTCGATATCCAGGCCGTTGATTTTTCCTGTTTTCCTGTTGTTTTGCTGTCCCAGCATTCCCAGCAGCTTCTCTTCCTGTTCCTGTATCTCCTCATAATCAAAACTTCCCGGCAGATACAAAAACGGTCTTCCAAGTCTTTCGGCCTGTTTTTCTGCCCCGAATTTTCCGGCAGGGTAACAGTTCAGAATCAGACTTCCCTCTCCCAGGTTCTGATAATCCTCCCAGGTTTCACAGGTCGGTATCTCTCGGAGCAGGATTTCGTTTTTCTTCAGGATCCGGCAGATATCCGAACCTTCATCCAGCGCAAAATCACTGCCCAGAACCGTCACGCATTTTGGATCTGCCTTTCTCTCCTGCACGGCATCATACATGGCCAGGCGAAGCTTCTGATCCGGTGTGGGGCCTGTTTTCTGCATGATGGGATCCATGAAGCACCGCATAAAAAAGATCTCCGGAAATCTTTTTTCCAATTCTCCGTAGATCCGGTCCAGATCGCTTCCCAGAAAATGGTGAAGACATACCGTAAAAAGCAGCACTGCTTTTGGTTTCTTATCCAGGCGGTTCAGAACGTCCGTTACCCCTTCGATGGTCACATCCTCCAGGTTTCCTCCAAGAAGATCTTTTTCCTCCACGATCACAAAGGAAAAACGGTCTGCCGCATTCATTTCCGCCGCAGTCAGAACAACACCACGCATGCAATTGTCCGCACAGACATATATCTGATGTGCTTCCGGGACCAGCATTCCCGTATGTACGATATTCCAGTTTCCGTGGGCCGGGGAATTAAATTCCAGCCCCGGCTGAAAGGGCACCGGAAAAGAAGCTTCTTTTATAAATACTTCTGTTTTTCCCGGAAACTCCCGATCGCCAACTCTTTTTAACATGTGCCATCCTCCCTGCATGCATTCAGGATCTGTTCTGCCAGCGTCCGGTATTCTCCTGCCATCTCGCTTTCCGGATAAGTTTCCAGAAGCGTTTTTCCCTGCTCCTCTGCCGCAAGAACCAGGTCACTTCTGGAAAGAGTTCCTACTACCTGGGTGTGAAAATCCTCTGCCAGCTCCCGGACTTTTTCTTCTTCTCTTGGCACATTCCGCCGGTTCAGGATCAGACCTCCCAGAGATGCGTAGCCTCTGCTTCTGAAGTTTTCCACCGCCATGGCAATGTTCGCTCCTGCATGGATGGCCATGTTTTCCCCGGAAGTGATGATAAATACTTTATCTGCATACCCTTTTCGCATGGGCATGGAAAAACCGCCGCAGACAACATCTCCCAGTACATCGTAGAGAACAATGTCCGGTTTATAGGTCTCATAGGCTCCGGTTTCTTTCAGTTTTTCCAGTGCAGTGATGATACCTCTTCCCGCACATCCAAGTCCAGGTGTAGGGCCGCCGGCTTCTACACAGACTACACCGCCGTATCCGATCTGCACCATATCTGCAAGTTTCAGGTCCTGGCGCTTTTCGTTGTAAAGATCCAGCACTGTGGGGACTTTTTTTCCATGCCGGAGAAGAATGGTGGAATCCGCCTTGGGGTCACAGCCGATCTGCATCACTTTCATTCCTTTTTCCGCAAGGGCAGCTGCCACATTGGAAACTGTGGTGGATTTTCCGATGCCGCCCTTTCCGTATACCGCAACTCTTATCATTTTCTGTCCTCCACTTTTGTGATCACATTGGAATATGCCGTTTTTGCGGAAACTCCCTTGAGGCGGCCTATCTTTCCGGATAAGGAGCTGATCACATCCTGTGGCGCATCAATGGCAATACTGATAATGTTAATTCCTTTTTCCCGGTAGGGGATTCCCATTCTCCCGATAATATATTTTCCCGCTTCGTGAAGAAAACGGTTGATGTCATCGATCACCTCATTGTTTTCCACAATGATCGAGATCAGTGCCACTCTTGTATCCATAACGTCAGACTCTCCTTTCCGGTATGATTCATTGCTGTCAGCAGATTCTCGGCAAAAGTTCCCCGCCTGGCTGCGGAAGTAATGCCTGAGTTCCAATTTCCGTAGTCATGACAACTTTTCCTGGCTGGTCTTCGGTCACTTCGCCGATAATGGCAGCGTCTTTGGAGTACGGACATTTACGCAGTGCTTCCACGATCTTTTCCGCCTCTTCCTTCGGTGCCATGATGACCATACGGCCCTCACATGCCAGATAAAGCGGCTCCAGTCCAAGCATGCCGCAGACACCTTTTACTTCCGGCGCTACCGGAACAGATGGTGCATCCAGACGGATTCCCACGTTACTCTGGCCTGCAATCTCATAGAGAACCGTTCCAACGCCGCCTCTTGTTGCATCACGGATCACATGAATGTTATGAGTTGCATCCATCACTTCTTTTACAGTTCCCCACAGTGGCGCACAGTCGCTTGTCACATCTGCGTCAATGCCAAAATCCTCTCTTGCCAGAAGAATGGTGCATCCATGTCTTCCCACATCACCGGTCACAATGATGGCATCTCCCGGTTTTGCCAGCTCACCGCCTACCTTCACGCCATCCTGGATCTCACCCATTCCGGTTGTTGTGATAAACACACCGTCAACCTGACCTTTTCCTGCCACCTTTGTGTCACCTGCACATATCTCGACACCTGCCTCTTTCGCAGTCTTTGCCATGGCGGCGGCTATCTCCTCAAGCTTATCCATTGGAAAGCCCTCCTCGATAACGAAAGCACATGAGAGATACAAAGGCTTTGCGCCCATGCAGGAAAGGTCGTTCACAGTGCCGCAAATACTTAGCTTGCCGATATTTCCTCCTGCAAATTCATATGGGGAAACTATAAAGCCGTCTGTGGTGAATGCTATCTTGCCCTTTTCCATGGAAAGCACGGCGGCATCGTCGGCGGTCAGGTCAGGGTTAGCGAAATGCTCCTTAAAAACACGGTCGATAAGCTCGGAGGTCTGCTTTCCTCCTGCGCCGTGGGCAAGGGTAACAAATTTATCTGTCATAATTATTCCTCTTTTCGGATAGTTTATTTTACAAATTGCCATACTGATAATATGCCGAGCAAGCGCCCTCATTTGACACCATGCACGCACCTATAGGGTGCAGCGGTGTGCAGACCTTGCCGAAAACTTTACAGTCTGAGGGCTTGCACTTGCCCTGCAAAACATCTCCACAGCGGCAGGCTGGGTTTGGCTTGCCTGTTATTTTCGGCAGGGCGAATTTTTTTCGTGCGTCAAAGTCAGCATATTCGTCACGGAGTATCATGCCTGACATTGGTATAATACCAAGTCCACGCCACTCGCTGTCGCAGGGGGTCATGACCTTTTCCATAAGCTTTATGGCGGCAGGGTTGCCCTCGGGCTTTACTACTCTAGGATAGCAGTTTCTGAAAAACGGCTCGCCACGCTGAGAAAGCTCTATGGTAACAGCAAGAGCCGTAAGAAGTTCAGCAGCCGTGAAGCCCGTAACAACGCCTGAAACGCCCTTTTTCACAAGCTCCTCGCACACGGCTGTGCCTGTGATAGCGTTGACATGGCCGGGGTACAAAAAGGCATCTGCGCTTCCCTCCAAAGCCTTATAAGCATTTGGCATGGTCTTGTTTGCACCAAGAATAGAGAAGTTTTCAAGCCCCAGCTTTTTCGCTTTTTCTACTGCAAGGCAGGCTGATGGGGTGGTAGTTTCAAAGCCAACGGCGAGAAATACCACCTGCTCATCTCTATGGCTTTCGGCATATGAAACTGCGTCAAGTGGGGAATAAACTGTCTTTATGGTCGCACCCTTTGACCTTGCTCCTGCAAGACTCATTTCTGTACCGGGAACTCTTATAAGGTCGCCGAAAGTGCATATCACCGCACCTTTTTCAAGAGCGAGCATACAAGCCTCGTCGATAAAGCCAATGGGGGTAACGCACACAGGACAACCAGGGCCTGAGATAAGCTCAACGCTCTCAGGAAGGAGCTTTCTTATGCCAAGCCTGAAAATCTCGTGGGTGTGAGTACCGCAGACCTCCATTATGCGAAGCTTTTTGCCGTCATCACATTTGTAGGAGCTTATTATCTCCTTTGCATTTTCTATAGTGTTCATTGGATACTCTCCATTATCTCGTCAGTTTCTTCGCTATCGTCAGAGGTTATCTTTGCGATAGCCACCCCTGCGTGTACCATGACATAATCCCCTACCTCGAGATCGTCGATAAGGTCAGCAGATACCTCTCTTTTTGCACCGCTTGCGTCAATAACAGCAGTGCCCTCGTTTACACTTACTACCTTTGCAGATAAACCTACACACATATCAATACCTCCAAAAAAATTTAATCTATATAACAAAATCAGAAATGAGATACACAGGCGACCAAAGGTCGCCCCAGCTTATTGAAAAAGTTCGACAAAAGCGGGACGTCGAGGGCGCCGTCCCCTACAATTGGCGTAAATACGCTGTTTATATGTAGGGGCGAACAGCGTTCGCCTGTTATTTTGGTATTTTTAAACAGCCTCAGGTGACCAAAGGTCGCCCCTACAGAATAAGAAAATCATCGCCGCAGGCGATACCTTAATTCCTCACTCCTCACTCCTCATTCCTCACTCCTCATTCAGATAAAACGCTTGTCCCAAAGCTATACCACCGTCATTGGCAGGCACAAGGCTGTGGATAAGCACTCTAAGTCCCATTTTTTCAAGGCGGCACTTCACCATTTTAAGCAGAAGCTTGTTCTGAAAAACTCCCCCGCTCAAGGCACAGACCTTTACGCCTGTTCTCTCGCTTATGGTCCTGCACGCCTGTGCGGTCATGTCCGCAAGAAGTGAATGGAACTCATAGGCAAGGCGGTTTTTGTCCTCACCATTTTGCATACCCTGGCAAAGACGCTTGATAAGAGCCTGAGTGCAGAGCATTATCCTGCCCTCTTTTTCGGCAGTGAGCTTTTCCATAGGCTCGTAAATGCCAAAAGGCTCACGGCTGAATTTTTCTGCCGCAAACTGCAACGCCATGGAAGCTTCGCCCTCAAAGGTTGAAGAACGCCTTATGCCAAGCACCGCAGAAGCGGCGTCAAAAAGCCGTCCTGCGCTTGTGGAGCTTACTGCGTTTACTTTTTTCTCTGCCATTATGGACAGAAGCTTGTACTCTTTCGCTGTACAAATACCAAGCTTTTCACAGATCTCTCCGCCACTTTCCCCATAGGCTGAGCCTGCTATCATTGCGGCAATACGCCAGCCTTCTTTAGAGGAAAGATCGCCGCCCACCTGCATGAAGGGCTTTATGCTTCCCATACGCTCAAAGCCTGTGCGATCGCAGAGAAGTATCTCTCCTCCCCATATGGTGCCGTCTGTACCAAAGCCTGTGCCGTCATATGATATGCCTATGACCTTTTCGCTATAGTCGTTTTCTGCCATGCAGGAAAGGATATGAGCATAGTGGTGCTGGACTTTTTTCAGAGGCAGGTCAAGCCCCTCGGCAAATGCAACTGTATTGTATTTTGGGTGCATATCACAGACTACGTTTTGCGGTGTTGCTTCCAGAAGTTCGCACATACGCTTTACTGACTCCTCAAGAGCCTTTACAGTGCGGATATCAGCCATATCGCCAACGTAGGAAGAGAGATAATAAAGGCTTCCCTTTCTGATACAGAACGTATTTTTAAGCTCACCGCCTATGGAAAGGGTCTGACCTTTATCACTGCATGATGTCATAACAGGCAATGGTGCATATCCTCTTGAACGCCTTATTATGTAAGGCTTGCCCTCAAATGTATCCATGACAGTATCGTCTGAGCGTATCAAGATACGTCTGTTGTGGGATAATACCAGGTCGCAGAAGCCTGCTATTTCGCTGAGTGCGTCCTCGTCGCTTCGACAGATAGGTGCGCCACGGACGTTTCCGCTGGTCATAACAAGGCTGTCGGTCATTTCCACGCCGTCATCGTAATCAAAAAGAAGCAGGTGCAAAGGGGCATAGGGGAGCATTACTCCCACTGTAGGATTATCGGGTGCAACGCTTTCGCAAAGGCTTCCGCTAGTTTTTTTATCAAGAAGCACGATAGGCTTTTGCCAGCCTGTGAGAAGCTTTTCCTGCACTTCGCCAAAATCGCACTCACGCCTTGAGGCAGAAATATCCTTCAGCATAACGGCAAGTGGTTTTGCAGGGCGGTTTTTAAGCTCTCTGAGCCTTTTCACTGCGCTCTCGTTTTTTGCGTCACAGCAAAGGTGAAACCCGCCTATGCCTTTGACAGCGATT
>OGRI01001316.1_pt1 | contig 21582 bp, 20 predicted proteins | sample 1553391 | NCBI WGS metagenome assembly OGRI01 (sample SAMEA2580052, study PRJEB22360) | human gut metagenome | reverse complement strand
TCAAATGGCAATCGATAAGTTATCCGTCTATAAAATTGGTGAAGATTTGATGGAAAATCTTTCTGTAAATGAGCATAAAGAAAATGAGGCTGTATTGTAGTCCATTTTATTAAATTGAGGTATGTAGACATGAGAGAAACTATTCAAAATTATTTTGAAAAAACGAATCAATATCCTAAATATTACTCAAATGAAGATTTTAGTAATATTTGTGATGATATAAAAAAAGAAATGGATAAGGGTGTATTTCTTGTTAAGAGGAAAGATGAAACAGATTTTTCTGTATTTGAAGAAAAATATGGATGTAGATGGAGAAGTGGAAGATAAGCCAATTGCCAATTCTCTAAAAGAACTTATTAATAATATGAATGTTCTAATGTAATTGTTTTATTGCAGAAAATAAAGATCTTGACAGAGATGTATTTAAAAACAGGATATAACGTTTTAATGATAACTTATTGACTTTTATATTGACGTCGCATAAACTGTGTTTATACGTCTAAGGGAGAAAGACTAAATAAGTACATAGGGGGAATTTTATTATGGCGTACGGGGACAGTTCAGGTTTTATCATCATATCTTTATCAATCATACTTATAATTTTCAGTTGTATATGCTGGTATAAGATCTTTGAAAAAATGGGAATAGAAGGCTGGAAGGCATTTATTCCCGTGTACGATGTTTACTTAATGTGTGAATATTTGATCGGGGCACACAAAGGATGGATGTGTATTCTTACATTTATTCCGATAGTTGGAACTATATTTACTTTGTATTTATACTTCAAACTGTGCCAGAGCTTTGGCTATGGTTTGATGTTCCTGATAGGTTTCCTGGTGTTAAACCCGATTTTTATAGGTGTTTTAGGTCTTGGAGATTGTTATTATTCTGATATGACAAGTTAATAAAATAATGAATATAGTATAACGTCAAAAATCCGGCAGGTGAACAAGTAGTTTACCTGCCGGATTTTTTGTACACATAGTATATGTTACTTAATTTTATAAATATTATTAAAAAAAATGATATAACATGACAAAATCAAAATGACTAAAGAGAATCAGATGTTTATAATACGGACAAAATGATAATGACATGGGCGGAGGAGGTAGTAATGGAAGCATGTCCTGTTTTAATTCCCCAAAGGCCTCCGCTGCCTGTTTGATGCAGAATTCCAGAAGGGTGTTGATTCCATCAAAGCAGGAACGGTATATTCTGCAGATGAAGTCGATGCGGCACTTGCAAAGTAAATTCAAATAAATAAATAGAAGGAAGGAATCTTTTCGTAGCTCATTTGACACTATCGGTATGGTTTAACATTGTGGGTATGATTTTTTTAATATTTCCCTCTCAACAGTATATACTATCTTTAATAGGAAACAATTTTACTATATTTTTGTCTTGCACATAAGACAAAAATGTTATACGATTGTTCTAGATAAGGGAGGACTGTGCCATGAATAGAGACACCTTAAAACAGATAATGATAGATCAGAAAGAGACCTATCTTAACAATACCATTATAACCAGACAATACCTTTTGGAAGAAAATGTTAATTATTGCTTTGTTGGGATCAGAAGAACTGGTAAATCATATTTGATGTACCAACAGATAAAACAACTTGAATCAAAAGGAGTCCCCCTTTCACAGATAGTATACGTAAATTTTGAAGATGAGCGTCTTTTAGAAATTAAGGTTACAGATCTAAATACTATCTTAGAAATAGGTCTTGAAATGTCTGGCTCAGCTAACAAGCCGTATTTGTTTCTTGATGAAGTCCAAAACATAAACGGTTGGGAAAAATTTGTGCGTCGGATAGCTGATATGAAATACCGAATCAACATCACAGGAAGCAACAGCAAAATGCTCAGCAGCGAAATTGCTTCTACTCTCGGCGGAAGATTTATCATCATGAATGTTTATCCATATTCATTTACAGAATATCTTACCGCCAATCACAGAGAAAAAAACTATCTTGATGTGATCAGCACCCAGGATAGAGCCGATGTATTAAGTCTGTACAACGAATATGTCACCTTTGGTGCTTTTCCCGAATTGGTTGATATAAAGAACAAACGCGCATTTCTTAGTAGCATTTATCAAACTATCTATCTTGGGGATATAATAACGAGAAATAAGATATCCAATGATTTTGCCATAAAACTGATACTCAAAAAAATAGCCGAATCAGTTACCAAACCTCTGTCTTTTAGCAGATTGACCAACATATTAAAGAGTACCGGCATGGCCATAGGAAAGCAGACAGTCATAAACTACGTTGGCTACATGACCGACTCGTATCTTCTCTTTACCCTGCAAAATTATGCAGCCAAGCTTGTTGATAAAGAGACATCGCCAAAATACTATTTTATGGACACAGGTCTTCTTGGTCTTATGCTGCTGGATTCAAAATCGGCCCAATTGGAGAACCTTGTTGCGATTGAACTTATCAGACGCTATGGCGTAGAAAATGTTTTTTTCTTTGAAAACAATGTAGAAATAGACTTCTATATACCTTCTGAAAGCCTTGCCATACAGGTAAGCCTGCAAGTTTTAGATGATATAGACACAAAAGAACGCGAAACCCGTGCATTTGCCAAATTAAACAATTTTATTCCTGATTCCAAATGCATCCTTATCACCAACAGTGAAGAGACAAATCTTGAATATGATGGTATAGATATAGAGGTCATACCAATCTGGAAATGGCTTCTCATGGCGGATCTGTAATAATTTCACGTTCATCTGCACCTGACACCTTTATGTCTGTTCCGCTTGCGGCAATATGCGGGCGGATGGTTACGAGACGCCGTTAAAAAAAGCTTGCATTATTTTGAATACAGCACTATACTCTGAATAGATACAGTAATCAGATAGAAGAGAGGTGATGGTTTTGAGCAAGAATCTGGTTATTGTTCTTTCGGACGAGGACTATGATAAAGTTCACGCTCTGGCAGCTAAAAAAGGAATAAGTGCGTCAAAATATGCATATGATAGGCTTTTTGGAGAAAAAGATTCCTTTGAAAGCAAGTGGAATGAGCTGATAGAGAATTTGACTACGTACCCCGCAGGAGCTGAGTTCGATATTAGCATTATCGTAGGAGTAGGGAAATGGAAGACCTATGATCGGGGTACCAAGCTTGCACTTGCTAGAACCCTGAAACGAAGAATTGACGATGGTACACTGAAGAACATAGCGATAGTGGGCAGATCATCAAGCAATGTGACTATCTACAGAAAGAACTAATTATGAGCGAGTAGCTACAGCGCATGCTGTAGTGAAAGCTAAAAAAATGCCCTTCGGAGTACAGTACCTAAACAGAATTAATTGCAGAAAAGGAGATAATCAGTATGAATTGGCATGAAGACAAAATATGATTATTCGGAGCTATAGGGTTTATCTTAGATATAACAAAACTATCAAAGCGAAGAAAGGAGTGAAAAAGCCATGAATGATCAGCAGATAATTGATGTTTATGCAGCTCGTAAAATGACGATTCGTGAAATAGCTAAGGCTTCTGGGCGTAGTTATGCGGATGTGCGCAAGGTACTTACCATCGCAGGCTACCATTTTACTAAAAAGATTTAACAGAGTGGGCCTGGCTGGGGCTTAGTACCAACCGCGATATCAATCAGAGATTAGAAAAATTGCAAGAAGAATGAGAACATCTATAGAAAATGGGGGTTTGAATGCTCCGGCGGATGGTATCAGTTGCTTAGAGAATGCTGTGAGTCCATTGTCGCACGATATGCGGAGGATGGAATCGGATTAGATGATATCGACTTTGAACCGGCTCAGATAAAAGAAAAGTTTGGTACGCTCAGATTTTATTATGGTTATACCGATGCTCCGTGCGGGATAGCAGCATTTGATAATCTTGCTACTGGCGAAAGCATACCAAGAAGAGGAGAATTGATTATGAGATACTATGGTTTTTGTTTCAGTTTAGATGAGAGTAAGCTAAGAAGTAGAATGACATCTTTAAAGCGCGAAATAGACATGTATTATGATAACTTGTTTGAAGGCATGACAAGGTATATGTATTCAAAGCTGGAAAACAATGTGACTTTTTGGGTATATCGTGCAGAGGCAGACAAAGTGTATGCAGATTTTTGCTTTGATGACAAGATGGTTGCATTTGACGATGCATTTGGAAATATCTGTGGGATGCTGAATGATACATTTGCCATGAGAAAAATTCTGGTTGAACCGAAAGAGTTAACCATGGAGCAGTATCTTGATAATCTGTTGGAGTCAGCCAGAAGATCGTATACTAACGGGAGAAAGGGTACATTTATAGACAATTCCAAATTATGGATATACGACAATTACTATATAAGTGACAAAAAATCTATTCACTTTAAGTATGATGAGATGTTGATCCCTAAGACTGCTTCAGTTTGTGACCAGATATATGATGAGGGCTTTGAGAAAGAGCTCGCAAATATAGAGTCCCATGCAAATGACAAGTTGTGTTCAGGAAATCTGGTTCACTATGTGATCTCAAGCAGAAGCGGACAGGCTGCAAAGGATATGGCTGAGACGCTTGCGCAGAGGCTGCTTAAGGCACACAGACTGAGAAGCAGACGTATGCCGATGGTCAGTGAGATCAATCCGGATATATATAAGAGCAATAATTCGCACTTTGAGGATATCCTTGATAATAACTGCGGTGGAGCAGTGGTGATAGATCTGACCGAGAGGGCTGGTGAGAATCCTGCCGAATATGGTAAGACGTGCGAATATATTGAGAAAATGGTAAAGAGGTATAAAAATTACTGCCTGTTTGTATTTGTATATAATATTGATAAACCTGGATTTGCCTATACACTCCTGCCTGAGATCAGAAAATATGTATCTCTGGTCAGACTCAAGGAGGGCACCGGAGACAGAAATGCGGCTGTGAAGTATATGAAAGGGCTCATAAAGGGTTCAGAGTATGCTAAGTATGCGCGCCAGGCGGCAGAGTTCATGGAACAGTTCCCTGGAACGAAATTCACTCAGACGGCTGTCCTTAATGCCTATGAGCAGTTTGAGAGCTGGTGCATCAACAAGAATATAATGAAAGCATATGATTTTGGCAGCGATGACGACTTCTTCCTCGACAGGGATGAGAATATGGCATCTGCTTACGACAGGCTGCAGAATATGGTCGGCCTTAAGGCTGTGAAAGAACAGATAGACGAGATCATTGCCGAAGATGTTGTGGAAAAGGAGAGGCAGAGGCGCCAGGGCAGCGACTACGTTACCCCGACAATGCATATGATATTTGCAGGCAATCCGGGAACAGCCAAGACTACGGTCGCAAAGCTTTTCGCTCAGATAGCAAAAGAAAAAGGCGTTCTGAAAAGCAGTGCATTTGTCGAATATAAATGTAACGGAATAATTGGAAACGGTAGTGTTACATTGAGCGAGGCATTTGCCATGGCGAAGGGCGGAGTGCTCTTTATCGATGAGGCATACTCGATGGGCAGTGTGATAACGCTGCTTCAGGAGATGGAGAACCACCGCGACGAAGTTATAGTGATCCTGGCTGGATATAATGACAAAATGCGACAGTTCCTGGGTAGGAATGACGGACTTAAGAGCAGAATTCCGTATTGGATCAACTTCCCGGACTATGATGTAGATGAACTCACCGAGATATTCAGGAACATGCTCGCGGACAGAGGCTTCACAGCAACAGAGGATGCAGTGAAGAAGGCTCACTACATATTTGACAAGAAAGTGAACGTTGACAACTTTGGCAATGGAAGATATGTGCGAAATCTGCTTGAGGATTCCATAAAGAGACAGTCATTGAGGCTTATGGAGGCAAATGGTGATGTGGCGGCAGTATCTCAGGATGACCTCTTTAAGATAATCGAAGAGGACATACTCGATAAGAACGACATCACTGAGCCGGAGCCTGAACGTGAAAGTGGAACGGCGATGAAAGAGCTGAACTCGATGATAGGTCTGACCTCGGTGAAGAAGGTAATACGCAAGGCCATAGCGAATTTCAAGATGAGCAAGAGATGCATAGATATGGGTATGGCAAGGGATAAAGCATCCCTGCATATGGTATTTACAGGCAATCCGGGAACCGCGAAGACCACAGTTGCAAGGTTATTTGCCGAGATACTGAAGGACGAAAAGGTGCTCTCGACCGGCAGGTTTGTCGAGGTTGGAAGGGCAGACCTCGTTGGACAGTATGTTGGAGCCACCGCCATTAATGTCACAGAAAAGTTCAAAGAGGCGAAGGGTGGAGTACTCTTTATTGATGAGGCATACTCACTCTGTGAATATCATAAGGGCAGCTTCGGAGATGAGGCCATCACCACCATCGTTAAGGAGATGGAAAACCACAGGGATGACGTCATTGTGATATTTGCCGGCTATCCGGCTGAGATGGAGGAGTTTCTCGACAGAAATTCGGGTCTTCGCTCCAGAATAGCATTTCACATTGAATTTGAGGATTACACCACCGATGAGCTCTGCGACATCACCAGGCTGAAGGTTTCGAATATGGGCATGACCATAACGGACGCCGCCATGGAAAAACTCAGAGGTATCTACGAAGAGGCGCGCAAGAGCACTGATTTCGGAAATGGTAGATTCGTCCGCAAGCTTCTGGAGGAAGCCGAGATGAACATAGCCGAGAGGCTCATGGACCTGGACGAGTCGGAGCTGAAGCCGGAGATGTTCACAACGATTGATGCGGGCGATATTTCAAAGCCTGAGTTGAAGAAATGTAAGGAGAAAAGCACGATAGGTTTTACCGTGTAATTCCCCCCCAGGGGGACGGAAGTGCCTGTCCCCATTTGCTGGGGAAAGAGAAAAATAGCCAGCCACAGATAAATAAATTATCTGCGGCTGGCTGTTTCAATTCGGCATTAATATAATAATGAGATATTTACATGTCGTCGTGTCCGTCATCGAATTCGCTATCTTCATGGTCAATGAATTCGCGGCTTGTAACTTTCTTGCGGTTTCTTTCATTTTCAACCATCTCGGATAAAAGCTCTTTAACATCCTTGGACTTCTTGATGTTCTTAATCTCAAAATCTCCGAGCGTCTTGTCTGCTGAACAGCACTTGATGGTTCCGAGACCGAAGATTCTCTGACCGAGTGTGCGGTTAAGCGAGATATCCATGATCCTGTAGAGGCGGACTTCATCCTCCTTGGTGCTTAAGAATCCGGTGCTTATAAATAGTCTGTCATCGGACAGGCTGTATTTGGTGAATGACCAAGGCAGTCCGAATAAAGTCCGTTTTCTGTCTTTCCATACGATATTTGGCATACGTAACCCTCCCTGATATTTTTTTTGATGTTATCACGGCTTGGCGCATTTGTAAACCAAATGTGTGTTGTGCACGGCAGAGTTTATAGGGCGGTAAGCAGTATGCAGGTAACAGAAAAGCATTCAACTGGATTGTTGTAGAGCAGTTTTCTCGATGGACACAGCCAGAGTATATACTGGAGGCAACTAATCCTTTTGTTGTGTGTGGGCGCTTGCAGGTGATATAATTGGCACAAGTGAACGTTTGATATAATACAAATTATAAGATCATGAGGACATAGAATGGATAAGACACAACGTATACATGCGCAGGCAGATTCTGATATGAGTGCACATGGCAGCTCAAAAGATAAAAAGGCAGAGAACACAAAAGAAAATAAAAAAACACAAAAAAAACATTCGTTCCATTCGAATATAAAGGTGCGGACTTTTTTGGTAGCTGTACTGACGTTTATAGTGGTTAACGCTGTAGTACATCTTCAGCTCCTGAACACGGAGAATCAGGAGAAACTCAAGGCGACTTATACAGCAGAGTCTACCATAAGGCGTCTAGGTTCGCAGATAGACAAGTATCTGTCCAAGACTGATATGTTAAAGAGTATGATAGAGTCGGGATATGATATAAAAGAAGAAGAATTTAACAGACTGGGCGGTTTTCTGTTGGATGATGATGATGTCATTGGTGCAGTGGAACTGGCAAAGGATGGGGTTGTGAATATGGTGTACCCGATGGCAGGAAATGAGGCTGCGATTGGACTTGATATGCTGAACAATCCTAGAAGAAGCAGGGAAGCAAGGCTGGCCAGGGAAAGCGGCAATTATACCATTGCGGGACCGTTCGAACTTGCGCAGGGCGGCGTGGGAGCGCTGCTGTTTGATCCGATATATGTGACAGGTGATCAGAAGGACAAGGAATTCTGGGGATTTGCCATTCTTATTGTGAATTGGGACAGATTTATAGATGAGACAGAGATATCGAAGTTAGAGGATGCCGGCTATCACTATCAGGTGTGGAGGAAGCTGGACGAAGAGGGGCAGAGGACGATGATAGCCAGCTGCCAGGATGAATCGCTGAAGAATGACATCGAGGTAGACTGTGATGTGCCAAATGATACATGGTATTTTGATATTGTTCCGGTAAAAGGCTGGGTATCCGGGAACCAGCTGCTGCTCGGAAATGTACTTTGCTTAGTCGTTGCATTGCTCATAGGGTTGGTGTACTGGCAGTTCGCCATAAGACACAGGAAAGAACAGTCATATATGGCAGAAATCGAGAAGACAGCGGAGAATGCCAGACTTGCAAATGAGGCAAAAACCAGGTTTCTGTTTAACATGAGTCACGATATAAGAACCCCGATGAATGCCATCATAGGATTTGCACAGCTGCTCAAGGATCATGCGGATGATAAGGATAAGGTGAATGAATATACATCCAAGATAAGCGCATCGGGATCTGTTCTGTTGTCGATCATCAATCAGGTGTTGGAGATGGCAAGGATAGAGAGCGGAGAAGCGGAACTGAATGAAGAAGTGGGGAATCTGCGGGAACTCACAGAGTCTATCAAGGCGGTATTTGAACCGGAGATCAGCAGGAAAAAGCTGTCCTGTGATTATCTTGTCAAGGTTACTGAAGAGTTTGTAAGTTATGATGAGACGAAGGTTCGTGAGATTTTACTCAATATAATTGGAAACTCGGTGAAGTACACTCCGGATGGAGGCAACATATCGGTGAGGGTTGAACAAATATCTAAGGGAGATCAGGGCAGTGCATCGTACAGATTTACGGTAGCGGACACGGGAATCGGCATGAGCGAAGAGTATCTGCCTCACATATTTGAAGAGTTTACCAGAGAGAGAACAAGCACAGAGACGAGAGTGGAGGGTACAGGACTTGGACTTCCAATCGTGAAGTCGCTTGTAGATATGATGGGAGGCAGCATAGATGTGCAGAGTAAAGTGGGAGTTGGAACTACCACAACAATCGTGCTGACGTTTGCGGTGGCAACCAACACCGAAGTGCTCACGAGCATGGATCAGAGCTGGGAGAACATAGCGGACAGGCTTTGTGGTATGAGGATTCTGATGGCGGAGGACAATGATCTCAACGCCGAACTTGCGGTTACGCTACTTGGAGAAAGGGGGATTCTGGTTGATCGTGCGGTTGATGGAGTCCAGTGTATTGAGATGCTCAGAAGCAGACCTTCCGATTATTATATTGCAGTGCTTATGGATATACAGATGCCAAACATGGATGGATATCAGGCGACAGAGATAATCAGAGGCCTGGGAGATGCCCGGGCGAAGATCCCAGTCATTGCCATGACTGCAAATGCATTTGACGAGGACAAGAAGAAGGCATTTTCTGCAGGGATGAATGGACACGTCGTAAAGCCTGTGGATTTGGAACGCATATTCACTGTACTCGGAGATGTATTGGAAGTTGGCAAAGAAATTAAAAATTAAACTACAGGTTTACTTTTAACTAGTAGTTCATATGTGTTATATTAGATGAAGATTCCTTTTAAAACTCAATAAAGGTGTCATGAAAGATTTCGACGGCATTCTGACCGGAGAAATATTTATATTAGCAAAACATATTTACATATCATACCCTGCTATAGGCATATTAGGTTGGAAAAATTGGTGGAACCTAGTTTATAGCACATTTAAATTTCATATTTAACAGGGAGGTATAATTATGGCACAGATGGAATTTCCAGTTATTGATCTTCAGGCTACAGGCAGGAGGATCAAGGAAGTGAGAGAGAAGAAAGGGATCACAGTAAAGACATTGCAGATGTTCTTGGGATTCAACGAACCCGTGTCGATCTACAAATGGCAGCGAGGCGAATGCCTGCCGACATTCGACAACATGTACGCAATGGCCTGCCTCTTCGGGGTAGGAATTGACGACCTTCTGGTGGGAAACCGCCAGGAGGTTGTTTTTTTGCACTTTCGTCTCTGGGGACGGAGGGGACAGGTACCACCGTCCCCATTAAATATTTGATTAATGGTGGTAGTATGTTACAATTATATTTATGTGTAAGTATAGATTTGAGCTGATCTGGGACCGGAATAATGTACGTGAAATGGGGGAATTCGGTATGAAGAATGTAAGCAAGAGGCAGTATATACTGACGCTGATAGTGAGTTTTGTGGCGATTGTGGTACTGTCGTTATGTACGATCATGACATTTTATAGGAAGTCAGTGAATGATACTCTGGCTTTGGCGGCAGAGACTGTTAAGCAGGAGCAGGAATATATGAATTCGTATCTGAATCGAGCCGTGGATGCGGTGGAAGTTACGAAGATCACTGTGGAGCATATGATGAGAGAAGGCCAGTCGGGGCAGGATATACAGAACTTTCTCACGAATGAATCGGATTATTATCTCCAGGATATAGATGCGGCGTTCACAGGTGTATATGGCTTTATAAACGGCGAATACCTTGATGGCACAGACTGGGTTCCCAACGATGATTATGTTCCTCGGGAGCGGGCATGGTACAAGGCAGCAGTGGCGGCAGACGGCCAGCCAACCCTGGGCCAGCCGTACATCGATGCGCAGACAGGTGATATTCTGATGTCAGTCAGCCAGTTACTCTATGATGGTGTGAGCGTAATATCTCTGGATGTAACTCTGGATCAAATACAGGCTGAGACGGAAAAAATCAAATTAAATGGTCAGGGATATGCATTCGTCTGCGACAAGTCAGGCTTGGTGATAACCCATTCAGACAAGAAAGATGTAGGACAGGACTATACTCAGGGTGAAATGTCTGTACTCATGAAGGGTATAACGGACAATGACGGCGAACCATTTCAGGCGGTTGTTGATGACAAGAAGGTGACGGTTTTCAGCTGTTCCGTAGTTGATGAATGGTATGTGGTCATGGTCATCACAAATGAGAAGCTGTACCACGGAATAAGAAACCTGATAGGCTACGATATAGGCATTGGAATAGTTTTATATATAATTATAGTGTTCTTCTGTACCAGATCCAAGAATAGTACGGATGCAATCATGAGCAAGCTCGATGAGACAAATAACGAACTCACAGACCTGAATAATATGGTCATGCAGGCATTTGCCAAGACGATAGATGCAAAGGACAAATACACAAAAGGCCACTCCGTGCGTGTTGCCAGATACAGTCGTGAGCTGGTGAAGCGGATGGGCGGAACGATCAGGGAGCAGGACGAGATATATCAGATAGCACTGCTTCATGATATGGGTAAGATACGTATTCCTGACAACATAATCAACAAGCCGGGAAGACTTACGGATGAAGAATTCTCCATGATAAAGCTACACTGTGTAAATGGATACCATATTCTCAAGAATATAAATGCATTTCCGGAACTGGCGGTGGGCGCAAAGTATCACCACGAGAGGTACGATGGAACAGGATATCCAAGTGGGCTGAAGGGAGAAAATATACCAAGGTGTGCAAGGATCATAGCGGTGGCGGACAGCTATGATGCCATGACATCCAACCGAAGCTACAGATACGCCCTGCCACAGAAGATAGTGCGCGATGAGATGGAGAAGGGCAAGGGCAGTCAGTTTGATCCGGACATTGCAGAAGTCATGCTCAGTATGATTGATGAGGATGAAGACTACCACATGAGACAGGTCGAGAAGATGGTCAGCAATATCCTCGTTGTAGATGACGAGAAGATAAATATCAGACTTATAGAGAATATCTGCAAAAACGAGCCTCTCTACAAGGTCATTGCGGCTGAGAGCGGAAAGCAGGCCATAGACATAGTGGGAAATCAGCAGATAGACCTGGTATTGCTCGATATCGAGATGCCAGACATGGATGGATTCCAGACGCTGGAAGAGATACGAAAGATCACAGACGTACCGGTCATATTCGTAACAGCTTATAAGGATTATAAGCTGATAGAGAGAGCGAGACAGATGGGGGTTGAGGATTATATTACGAAGCCGTTCCTTCCAATAGTTTTCCTTGAGACCTTGTACGGAGTTATCGGTTAAATACAGATGGGGGGACACTTTGGGGAAGATAGTAAATGAGAAATCAGATAAAAAAAGTTCAAAGGCTGTACCTTGGAAGAAGATGCTCAACAATGATACGGACATGCAGCTGCTTCTATTTAATATAATTACAGGTGGAGGCACCGTTGGCGGGATCATCAGCTTTATAGCGAGCCTGATCATCAAAACTCCACTTATACAAGATGTTGCCATATTGACCGCGTTGGCTGTGCTCGGCATATGCATTTACCTTGCAAATGCAAAAAAGATGGTGAGACAGAGTGCTATAGTGATCGTTTTTGTTATAACTTTGATGGCATTCCCGATGATGTTCTTCACCTCGGGCGGAGCGTACAGCGGTATGGGTTTCTGGTTTGGCTTAGGCATGATATTCTCGTTCCTTCTGATAGATGGCATGTTTTGCTATGTCATGCTGGCCGTCCAGATCATAATGGTGGTTGCATGTTACATAGTCTCGTATAAATACCCAGAACTGGTGATCCCATTGGCAAATGAGAGAAGTGTGTATGTGGACATGCTTCAGAGTCTTATAATATTCGGCATAGTTATCGGATTCATAGTGAGATTCCAGAATGACGTATACAAGTGTAAACTAGAGGAGATAGAGCAGATAAATGAGGAGCTTACCAGGGCGAAGGATGATGCTGATGTGGCGAACCATGCCAAATCCGAGTTCCTTGCGCATATGTCCCATGAGATCAGGACTCCGCTAAATACCATAGTGGGGATGAATGAGATAATAATGAGAGAGACACACGAGGAACAAACCATGAAATGTGCCAGGGATATACAGAGCTCAAGTGATATCCTGGTAGATCTGGTGAGGGATGTGCTGGATTTCTCCAAGATAGAATCGGGCAGGATGGAGATAGTCAATGAGGAATATCATTTCAGCCAGCTGCTCAGCAATGTGTTGTCTGTTATGGAGTCCAGAGCAAGACAGAAGAATCTGGAGCTTGATGCCGAGGTTCAGGAGACTTTGTACAATGATCTGAAAGGCGATTCCGCCAGAATATGCCGGATCCTGATAAATCTTATTGGAAATGCTGTGAAGTATACGAAGAAAGGTTCGATCAGGGTGACCGTCCATATGGAGGATCATGATGCAGATCCCCATAATGTGGAACTGGTCATGGCTGTTCGTGATACTGGAATCGGAATAAAAGAGGAAGATCAGGAGAGACTTTTCAAAGATTTTCAGCGGCTTGATCTGTCGAATAACCGATCTATAGAGGGGACAGGACTCGGGCTTGCCATCACATATCACCTTGTGGAAATGATGGGTGGAAGTATAACCTGCCATAGTAAGTATGGACATGGAACTACATTTGTGGTAAAAATCAGTCAGGAACGTCTGTCTGATGAGAGAATAGGCGATTTTAAGAACAGACACAGACAGTATATGAAGGAGAGAAAGACATATAAGAGCAAATTGTGTGCCCCGGATGTCAGTGTTCTTGTTGTGGATGACAATGTCATGAATCTGAAAGTCGTCAAGATGATGCTTAAGCCTACACGTATGAAGGTTTCGACCTGTGCCAGCGGTGCCGAGTGTCTAGAGCTTATAAAAAAGTACAGGTATGATATCATCCTTATGGATCACATGATGCCTGAGATGGATGGCATGGAGACATTTCGCCGTGCTATGCTCATGCGCGACAGCCTGTGTGGCAGGAGTACATATATAGTCATGACTGCAAATGCTGTCATGGGTGCAAGAGAAATGTATCTGGCGGAAGGATTTAAGGACTATATCAGCAAGCCGGTGCAGCCGGAGGTACTGGAAGATATCCTGATGAGATATATACCTGAGGATAAGTTGGTAGATCCGGCGGTATGTGATGAAGTTCGGGAAAGCCAAACAAGGGGTGCCGGAACCGTAGACGAAAAAACAGATGTTATGGGAAAACAGGATAAAGTTACGGAAGAGACTTGCGCGGTAGAAAAATGTGAAAATATGACTCGAGATGGGTTTTCAAAACAGGATTCAGACATATCTTGTAAAGAAGTTCACATTGACCACGAGAAAGGCCTTACATACTGCGGGGGCAGTGAAGACTTTTTGAAAGAAATCATATCAATGTATGCAGCTGACGACAAGCGCGCAGAGATACAGAAGGCTTATGATGAAAAAGATTGGGATAGCTACAGGATACTGATACATACGGTAAAAAGTACATCCAGAACGATCGGAGCCATGGAGCTGGGCGATGAGGCGCAGAAGCTGGAGAATGCGGTTAAAGAACTTGATGTGGATATGATCTGCAAGATGCATGAGAGTGTGATGGCTTCTTACTCGGCTGTACTTGACTGGTGCCGTGTGACAACCGCTCAGTAGGCCCGATATTTTCACAAGACGATAGAATGTAGAACATAGTGCACATATGCAATATTGCAATATGCACAAAACCAGATTACTAATACATGAATACTTGACATTTTCCCATATAATAATACGTCATTATGATATACAATATTGTATTATTTGAAAAATGGGGGAGACCAGACAATCGTTAAGCAGACAGATCCATCAGCCATAAAGGAGAATGATGTGATATCATTTTATTCCTCGGATCCTGCTCTTTCAGGTGCGGTAAATACACATAGAGTTGTCTCGATAGAGACGGATGGTAATAATTACAGGTATATTACAAAGGGTGATGCCAATAATGTGGTGGATCGTTACGATGTGGACTCAAGAGATCTGCTTGGCAAAGTGGTGTGGTCATCACTCATACTTGGCAAGATAGTGAGGCTTGTGTCCAACCCACTTATATTTGTACCCATAATTCTTGTTCCGCTTGCCATTATACTCATAGCCAACCTCGTAAAGACTGTATCATATGCAAGAAAGATAGCAAAGGATGAGGAGGAAGCAGCCGTAAAAGAGGTGATCCAGTATATACGGGAGAAGAATCTCAGAGAAACAGGTGACACGACAGAATCCAATGAGAATTCAGAGAGAAAGTCGGAATAGTGGGTCTATAGAAAAAAGCACACAAGATTTTGAGACCTTGTGTGCTTTTTTGATATTCGCAAAGAAAAGTGAAAATTTTGTACTCCAATTCTGAAAAACAGTGCAAAAAGTGAAAATGTTCCATTTCTTGCGGGTAAAAGCTGCTGAAGCAAGTTCTGGTATGTGTCGATAATCAAAAATTACAGTGAGTTTACCCTGCCCATGAACAGGATCATGCCAGTGCTCTGATCTTCAATCACATACACAAATGGCTTGTCCACAATAAAGTTATATGTTTCTTCACTTGGCATCATTGCTGTTTCCTTGACCATGATGTCTGTCTCTGCTGCGGCCTTGGTTCCGTTCTCATCCACGATAACCTTTGCCCTGTGATTTACAGATGAGACTGCGATTCCGTCGGCAATCTTGGAGAAGTCTGCGCTGTCTGAATATGCAGATCTTATTCCCATGTTCTGAAGAATTTCATCGAGACCGTCAATGCTCTGCTCATCTGTGAATTTTGGGAGCTGGAGGGTATCGATCTCTACGTTGTTGGCATTATCCAGAGAGTCGATGAGCTTCTGTTTTTCTTCGTTGCTTAGTTTGTCAAAGAGTTCATTTATGTCTCCGTCATCGGCGGTTGGCATGAACACCTTCATGACAACATTGTCGCCGTCGTATGGAAGAGTGATTCCTTTGATCTCACCGTTGTCCATGTATGTGAAGTGCTCACCGTAGAGATGCATCATATCAACAACGCTTTCCTTATCGGTTCCGTAGAAGCTGCTCTGAAAAGTTTTATCCTCGGTAAAAGGAGTATCCCATTTCCCCTCGAAATAAACTGCGTTTATGAGCATCATCACGGTTCCACCAGGAATCTCCTTTAAGATTTCAGGGATCATCTTGTTAGTGTTTGTGCTGACCCAATTGTTGACATTCTGTACAACTTTGTCCGGCTGACCGTTGAAGTCTGCTTCATACACCTCACCTGAGTAGTAATCTTTGGCAGGTGTAAGGAAATCCTTTTCTATGTCAGCTGACCAGGATGTATCCTTGTTCATCCATACTGAATTTGCTGTGTTGACAAATGTATTCTGTGACCAGTCCTTTGACAGATATGCCTTCATCTCATCATTCCACTCATCAAGGTCTGTTATGCCGAGAGCATTTTCGAGCTCTTTTTTGGTTGCGCCGTCTGCACCTACATCCAGCATGGACAGTGCACTTGCAATGCTGTAAGGCGAGTAAAATATGTTCTTATCAGCAGGAAGAGCAGAATACATATTCATAGAGAATTCATTGATTCCGTTCTTTAGCTGGTCAAATGATGTTATATCCGTTTTGACCGGAGTCACAGAGATGTTGTCAGTGAGTGAAGTGACTGACGAATCAGGTTTTGTGTGACCAGGATTATTCCCCGGTGTATTTGTGCCGCAGCCGGCAAGACCTGCGCATATACAGGCGCTGAGTAGTAATGCTGTTATTCGTTTTTTCATAGTTGAAACCTCCTTATTGTAAAGCCCATCGTATCGTCCCGATGATTTATTGTAACTGGTATATCGTTAACTCTCAATATATATACGAGTATCAAGAGTTTTTTTATGGTCTTTAAAAAATTTTTTATGTAAGATTCATGAGGCAGTGAACAATGAACTTGGAAAATGCACGGATTAGATATATATTAATCATAAAGGTTCAATCAGCTTTTATAATCAGTTTTCATAAGGAGGCAATACGATGGCACTTATAAAAGGAATACATCATGTGGCACTTAAGTGCTGCAGCAGCGAAGAGTATAAGAATGTAGCAGAGTTTTATGGTGATATATTGGGACTTTCAGTTGCGAGAAAATGGGATGGCGGGATTATGTTTGACACCGGAGATGGCATCATCGAGGTGTTTGATGATGGTGAGTCACCGCTTCCGCAGGGAAATATAAGACATTTTGCATTTGCCACAGAGGATGTGGATGCCTGTGTTTCGGCAGTGAGAAAGGCAGGATATGAGGTGTTTATAGAGCCAAAGGACATAGAGATCCAGTCGGATCCAAGGTTTCCGGCAAGGATCGCGTTCTGCCGAGGACCGCTTAGCGAGGAGATAGAATTTTTCTGTGAGAAATGATGAAGAGTTGTAGAGACTTTCTGTTATAGAATTACATGGAGATGATAGGGTTGACAAAGGAAGAATGGTACGCCCGGCTTTTTGAGCGTCTGGGAAGGTCGAAATTTCGCAGTGGATTTCATTTGACACAGAAAGATATCGACTATATACATGAAAAGGGGCTGGATACCATAAGACAGCATGCACGGGATTTCATTGCACAGAGGGAAGCTCCGGCATTCATACCAAATGACGGAAAGCAGACTCCCATGCGGGGACATCCGGTGTTTGTGGCACAGCATGCGACGGCTACATGCTGCCGGGAATGCATACGTAAGTGGCATACATTTGCCCCGGGAGTGGAGCTTGGCCCAAGACAGCAGGAGTATCTGGTGGATGTCATCATGACCTGGATAGAGAGGGAGCTTGAAGCAGTCGGGGATAAAGGTCGATCCGGGGATAAAATAATTTTATACCAGCGGTGTAATGACAAATAATTATATTTGTGGTAGAGTACAGTTTAGGTGGTCAAATAAAAGAAGAAAATCAGGACACACCAATAAAAAATGACTTATGAAAAGGAACCCGGAAGGGATAGTCAGGAAAGGAAAGAATCATGTCAAGTATAGTTTTCGCTAAATACATAACCCGAGAGTTTAATAGTGATGTGGCAGGGAATACTTTACATACAGATGATAAGCTGCGTGAACATATGTACTCATATGGTGCAGGGCGAGAGCGTACGGAACATGATCATACAAATATGCTGACCTGAATGATCTGAGCAAATACATAACAGATCAAATAGGTTTCGATAGACTGAGATCAGCCAGATCTATCAGCATTTATAGATTGGAATCATGATGTACAAAAAAACGTCCATCTATGTGAGTATTATATAAGTATTCATGTAGATGGGCGTTTTTGTGTTTTTGAACTCGTCTTTGTGAAGAAGAAATCTGCCAGAACTAAGAGATAAAAGAAAGGGAGAGACATGGCAGAGATTGTATGTGTCAGATCGTTAGGAGCGCCAGGGGATGCGCTCTGCGCGGTCCACAATTGTAGCAATGCAGATGAGATGAGAATTTTAGGAGGGAAGTATTATGTGTAATGTACCAACAATTGACATGACAGGAACAGGCAGAAATATTGTGAAGCTTAGACAGAATGCAGGTCTTTCTGTAAAGGATCTGCAGGATATATTTGGATTTGCCACTCCAAATGCGATATACAAGTGGCAAAAAGGTATGGCTATGCCAACCGTAGATAACCTGATCATTCTGGCCACCATCTTTGGAGTAACAGTGGATGATATCATTGCAGTAAATATCTGCTCGACAGTTGGAATCAGTGCGTAGCATAAAAATTTACATATTCATGTATATAAAGGCGGACAGCGGTAACTACGTTGCCCGCCTCTTTTATATCCTGTATGGGGTCAGGCACCTCCGTCCCCATAAGGGGTGAAAATTGGGGGTTGACTTAGAGTGAACTCCAAGTGATATATTCAATGTAACATATAGGTATTGTGTGAGTGCATATAGCTATAAATAGAAAGGTTTTCTTGAAATTAGGAAAGAGGTGGCAATATGACTATCAAAGAGGTAAGTGAAAAGTTTGATATCACCGCTGATACGCTCAGGTATTACGAGAGGGTCGGGCTTATCCCTCCTGTAGCGAGAAATGCCAGTGGCAACAGGGATTATCAGGAAAAGGATGTCGATTGGGTTGAACACACTGTATGTATGAGAAATGCTGGTGTTCCGATAGAGGCGCTTATTGAATATGTAAAACTGTTCCAGATGGGAGATGCTACATTTGGCGCGAGGCTGGATCTCCTTAAGGAGCAGTATGAGAAGCTTGAGGAGCAGAGAAAACAGATCGAAGCCACCATGGATAGATTACATTACAAGATATCCAAATATGAGGAGGCCGTGAAGACCGGCAAGCTTGTATGGGACGGGAAAATTACCGATGGCGAATGCACCATGTAAAAACAGGAGGATAAATAAAAATGTATATTGAAAATATTAATGGACCACAGGATGTAAAGAAACTGACAGTAGACGAGATGAGAACACTTGCAGACGAGATGAGACATGCACTTCTCATCAGAGCCAGCAAGCACGGCGGACATTTTGGACCGAACTTTGGTATGGTGGAGGCAACCATAGCACTTCACTATGTATTTGAATCACCAAAGGATAAGATTGTGTATGACGTGTCCCACCAGAGCTATCCTCATAAGATGCTCACAGGAAGAAAGGATGCATACCTCTATGAGGAGCACTATGATGATGTGACTGGTTACAGCAACCCGCATGAGAGCGAGCACGACTTCTTCACGGTTGGACATACCTCAACATCCATCAGTCTGGCTGCAGGTCTTGCAAAGGCAAGGGACCTTCAGGGCGCAGAGGGAAATGTGATAGCGGTGATAGGTGATGGCTCCCTGTCAGGAGGAGAGGCCCTTGAAGGACTTGATTACGCTAAAGAGCTGGATGGCAACCTCATCATAGTTGTAAATGACAACGATATGTCCATAGCCGAGAACCACGGAGGACTCTATACAAATCTCAGATTACTCAGAGACACTAATGGAACAGCAGAGTGCAATCTGTTCCGCGCCATGGGACTTGATTATTATTACGTGCATGAAGGCAATGATGTGGCAGCCCTCATAGACACATTCCAGAAGGTAAAAGATTCAAAGAAGCCTGTTGTGGTCCACATCAGAACCCTCAAGGGAAAGGGTTATGCCCCAGCTGAGGAGCACAAGGAGCAGTGGCACTACAGCGGACCATTTGACATAGAGACAGGAAGATCGTTATTTGAAGGTGACGAGGAGGACTACTCAAGCGTGTCCTGTGATTACCTGCTTGACAAGATGAAGAAGGATCCAAAGGTCGTTGCCATCACAGCGGGAACACCGACAGTTATAGGATTTACAGAGGATAAGAGACGTGAGGCCGGAAAGCAGTTTGTCGACGTGGGAATCGCAGAGGAGACAGCGGTGGCACTTGCGTCGGGAATTGCAGCAGGCGGCGGAAAACCAGTGTTCGGTGTGTACAGCTCATTTGTGCAGAGAACATTTGACCAGATATCTCAGGATCTCTGTATCAACAACAATGCAGCCACTATAGTGACATTTGCAGGATCTGTATATGGAATGAATGATGTGACACATCTGGGATTTCAGGATATCCCTATGCTTTCAAATATCCCGAATCTTGTATATCTTGCTCCGACAACAAAGGAAGAGTATATTGCTATGCTTGACTGGAGCATAGAGCAGAATGAGCATCCTGTGGCCATCAAGCTCCCAGGCGGTGCAATGGTAAGTGGAAGCCCTGTGACGAAGAACTTTGGAGATCTGAATAAATATGAGGTGACACAGAAGGGAAGTAAGGTTGCCCTACTCGGCCTTGGAACCTTCTACAGTCTGGCAAATGCTGCAGCAGACGAGATGAAGAGCGAGCTTGGTATAGATGCCACTGTCATCAATCCTTACTATATCACAGGTCTCGATGAGGAACTTCTTGAAAGCCTCAAGGCAGACCACTCAGTTGTCGTCACCATCGAGGATGGTATACTGGACGGCGGATTCGGTGAGAAGATTGCAAGATTCTATGGCGATTCAGATATGAAGGTGCTGAATTATGGTCTTAAGAAGGAATTCCTTGACAGGTACGATGTCGAAGAGGTTCTTAAGGATAATCGTCTTGATGCAGAGATGATCGCGGAGGACGTTAAGGGACTTTTGTAAAGTGTATGATTATCTATGATATATATGTTTGTGTGAATAATTTATTAGTAGAAATATAGAACAGACATAAAATGTCCCATATAATTCTGAAATTTTTTATTTCCAGAAATTATATGGGGTATTTTATTCGAGTGTCTGATCATGATATGATGCCAAGTTCTGTCAGAATGGATATAGCACCTTCGGCGGTGTCTTTGTCAAAGCCGAGGGCTTCAAGGCCTTCAGCGTTTGCTATACTATGCGCTGTTTTTTCAAAGAATGAGCGCCTTAATGCAATCTTAATACAGTACACCGGATCATTACACCGTTTTTTTATATTTCATAATATACTCTTTGTAAACAAACAAAAACAGGAGAAGTATATATGTCTGAAATTACACATAGAAAAAAGCGACTGTCATCCTTTAAGCTGATCGTTTTGGGCTTTGCCGGCGTCATAGTGCTTGGAG
>OGRI01001306.1_pt1 | contig 21775 bp, 8 predicted proteins | sample 1553391 | NCBI WGS metagenome assembly OGRI01 (sample SAMEA2580052, study PRJEB22360) | human gut metagenome | reverse complement strand
CCCCTCTCCCACGGAGAGGGTTGGGGAGAGGCCGTCTGGGGAGAGGCCTGTTGAGTCTTTTTAAGAATCACCTTCAACCGATGTTCTTTTTTCTCGATAGCATATCGCTTAAGTACTCCCGGCCCGCAACTGCTATTCCCTAAGCCCAACACAGCAGCATCCAGACTGAGAATAACATCCGGACGTTCCTGTAACTGATAATCATGTGTAGCCCGATAGATATCATTTACCGTATAGTGTAAGGCAGATGCGGAAAAAGTCTTCCCTACCGCCTCTACCCGGATTCCTTTTCCATAATCGTCCGTCAGTTCCAGAAAACGTACGTCTTCTTTATTTCCGCTATCCTGCGGTCGCGGATAATGCGTATATTGCTCACTCACTTTACCACTCCATAAACCCACGAAACAAGAAGCCTTGCGATCGGGATAATTCTCCCAAGGGCCACGGCCATACCAAGTGAAGTGATCCAGACCGGAACGGATTGGCAAGACAATACCCAAACGGGGAAGTTCAGGCAATACTCCCTCGGGACGGAAAACTGCTTCTATCTCAAGCTGGCCGTCACCGGTAATCGTATACAGCAGCTCCGTGACAATGCTTCCGGAAAGACACCGGACAGTACAACCAGAAGTGACCTGTATCGTTCCGTCAGACAATTGCCGCCACTTCAGAGGTCTCGTATCGTAATCGGGAGCATCGAGTCGATTATTCTGCCAATCTTTAGCCAGCCAATTACCGAAACTTTTATCATTATCGGTCGGTGCACGAAATATCTGAACAGCAGGAACAGATGGAAACAGACACGAATCTCCCAATACCGGAAATGAATCGAACTGCAACTGCATCATACATCCATCCCGCAAACGCCACTGTACCATGCAACCCCCGCTTTTAACCGTCAACAAGCCCCCTTCAGTTGAAAGTTGAGAGTTGAAAGTTGAAAGTTGCTGCGCCGTCACGCTGCATCTCCCATCTCCCATCTCTTCTCCTTCTCCCTTTTCTTCCCCTTCTTGAAGGCAGAATTGTTCGGCGGCAACTTCATGTCCTGCCTTGGCCCAAGGCAGGTCTTCTTTCAGAATAATCCTTATCCAAAGACGGATATCCGCACGATTCTTTCTTCTTTTCCCAATCACTTCCGACAAGTTTATCACTCCGGTCATTCCGGGAAGCACTTGCGGCATTTCCAATTCTCCCGTCTTCTCCGGCCGGCCGTCCACAGTAAGTGTCCACAGGCAACGATAGCCTTCCAGACCGATATGATGGTTGCGGTTAGTCAATCTTAACGTGTCTTCCTGAAGTTGCATCTGTATGGGAGCATATACTTTTTTCATTTCCCAATACTTGGGCGTAGTCTCCCGTTCACTACGCAAGATACCGTTGAAGCAAAACGCTTTCAAATTAGGCCGATCACCAAAATCTCCTCCATAAGCAATCATCTCTCCACCACCGGGAAGTGATTTATACAAACCTTGATCGACCCAATCCCAAATAAAGCCCCCCAACATACGGGGATTACTATATATCTCATCCCAATACTCCTGAAAGTTTCCCAAAGCATTACCCATCGCATGAGCATATTCACTGGTCAGTACCGGACGTACATCATTCGTCCGTTCGGCTATCTCGAGCAAGCGTTCCCAACGGGCATTCTCAGCACGTTCCTCGTCAGCCCCTTCCGGAATTCCGGGATTCAAGTATTCCTGTTTCACACGAGTATAGAAACGGCTGATCATATCGACCGTCTCCGGATCGGGGCACCCGTTCACCCCTTGTGCCCCTTCATAATGAACAGGACGAGTAGGATCGAAATCATGAAGCCAAGCAGAAATTGCAGCGAAATTAGGCCCATATCCACTTTCATTACCCATACTCCAAACCACTATGCAAGGATGGTTCTTATCCCGTTCCGCCATCCGGACGGCACGATCCATAAAAGCAGCATGCCAATCGGAAGCGCTCGCCAGAGTACCACGCAAACCATGCTCCTCTATATTCGCCTCATCCATAACATAAAGTCCCAAACTATCGCATAATTCATACCAACGACTCACATTCGGATAATGGCTGGTACGAACCGCATTCACATTTCCTTGCTTCATCAACAAAATATCCTGTAGCATGCGTTCTTCCGTCATCACCCGACCCAAACGCGGATCATGCTCATGGCGGTTGACTCCACGGAAACGAATCGGCCGGCCATTTACCAGCATCTGCCCATCCCGTACTTCGACACTGCGAAAGCCGACGGGCTGGCATATTTGCTCCACAATACGTCCGGTGCTGTCCTGCAAGGAGAGATGAAGAGAATAAAGAGACGGAGTCTCGGCAGTCCATTGTTTCGGATTCTTTATAACCGTCGTCATTCTCCCCATTTTACGAGGTCCACGTTGGGGAAACCATTCATTCATACGGGAAGCTTTGTGTTCCAAGTCCAGAACTTCTTCGGCAGAGCAAGATAATTGCGCCAATGAAGTGCCATCCGTATCCGTTAAAATAGCTTGCAGAGTGTATCCCTTTCCAGACTCCGCCCGGTAGACACTTAACCGGGGATCAATCTGTATCGTAAAATCCCGGTAAACGGAATCGGGCAGCGTGCGCACCACATAATCACGAATGCGGATATCGGGAGTATGTATCACATATATACTCCGGTGAATTCCTCCGAAGCGCCAGAAATCCTGATCTTCCAGATAGGAACCGTCACTATAACGATAAACTTCCACAGCTATCTGATTCGTTCCGGCATTTAAACAAGAAGTGATATTGAACTCACTCGGTTCCATGCTTCCCTGGCTATACCCTGCCAACTGCCCGTTAATCCATACATAAAAAGCACTCATTACCCCCTCAAAACGCAAAAAAGTTTGTCCGGTCTTCTCCCAACCGGCAGGCAATGTAAAGGTACGTCTGTACTGACCTACCGGATTACGCTCTTTAAAAGTTGTATACTCCGCCTTCGGTTCACTCGTCACACGAGGCGGGTTGATTTTAAACGGATAACCGGCAGAAACATAGATAGGAGTGCCATAACCATTAACTTCCCAATTGGCAGGTACGGGAAACTCCACCCAACGGGAGTCGTCATAATCTGTCCGATAGAAGTCAGGAATGCGTTCCTCCGGCATAGGAGTCCAGCGAAATTTCCACGATCCGTCCAGACAAAGCCTACGGTCTCCGACATGTTCCCCATAAGGAAAGAAAGCTGCCCGTGCCGGTTCCCGGTTGATGTGTAATACTTGATGGTTCTCCCAATCGGGTACTCCCACTTGAGCCGACAAGCCGGCAGCGACACAACAGAATATACCTATTAATATCCTTCTCATCGATTCTTTATCTTACTATATGATCGTATCTTCAAATTACTGTACCTCTAAGGCATCAAAAGCCAATCCCTCCATCCCGTCGGAAGTTAGAACCACTCTATACTGTCCGGCGTTGATATAAGTTCCGGTAGTAGTACTCATCATACGCCACTTTTCAGGGGTATCAGGAAAAGTCAGTATGTCATCTTTCAATACCACCCCTTTTGAATCTATAAAGCGCAGCCTCACTTTGACGGGAACACTACTGCTGTTCATATATTTAAAACGCAGGGCATAAACCTGTGCCAGACCGGTAGATATATTCCACTCGATGCTATTCCGGTCTCCTTTACCAAAAAAGATACCGGTCTGGTTCCGATGTTGCTTCTTCACATATTTTCCTTTCAACAGGGCCGCTTCCGCTTCATAAATCACCCCGACACGTGCATTCTTGTCTTCGGGCAAAAGTTCCGCCGGTGTTTTTTCCACAACATCCCTGTCAAAGTCTTTCCAAGAGAAAGCAGTGGCCTCCGGCATTTCCTGAACTTCAAATTTTCCCTGACGGGCAATGGCAATAGCCGAAATCAATGCCTGCCCGGCTTTTACTTCGGGAAAAGAGATGATCATCTTCCCACCTTTTACTGGGACATACACTACCTTTTTCAATGCAGTATCATGTCCGCTCTCTGCCCAGATATCCAAATCATCCATAACAACCGAATCATTGATCGCCACATCAAATATACGGAGACCTTCACAATCGGTCGCCGCACTCCCTCCCGTACCGTGCCAAGGTTCGGTGAAATACAATTCTACCCGGTAAACCCCATCTGCTAACGGAAACTCATAATTCAATTTGTGCCGTCCGAAACGAAAACTTTGGAACAAAGGCCAATCCCGCGTACCACGTATCGGATCATATGTCGTCCTTTGGCTGGCAAGATAGGGATTCAAACCGTCGAACGCTTCTGCCCATGAATGGGAAAAGGTGGAGTTATCCTGTGCCCATCGTTGTCCGTAACTGTCTACATAAGCATCTCCTCCGCAATTAATACGATAAATATAAGTGTAATCCTTTTCTCCTTGCACGTCTTGCATAACAGGAGTTACCTCGTGATAAAGATTCTCAAACGATGGCGCTTGCTCCAATCCGTTTAATAAAAGGACATCTTCCGTTACCGGTTTCCCTTTGTAATAGCCCACGGCACGAAGAACGTTATAGCGGATATCCCGGTTTTCCCACATGAAATGTGTCCCCTTCCCATGATTTATTTTGCGTCCGAGAAAGACAGCATCACCGGCATCATTGTAAAGTAAAACACTGTCACAATTACTGTATGCTTCGATGGTGGCACGCCGCCGCCCGTTGATAAAACGGTCGGGCCATGTATGCGAAACGAGATATACCATCGGCTCTTTAGCAGCCGGTACATAATTGGCTTTATACAGATAATAAATATCCAAAGGTTCTTCCCAAGGAGTAACCAGTCCTTTGTAATTGAATGGCCCCACCTTGTCGATGATCCGGTAACCCTCGTCCGGCTGACGCCGCCCTGGATTATCATGGCTACTGTAAATCCACTGGAATTGTCCGCATACGCTGTCCCGCACACGTTCTGCCTCCCGAATCTTAATTTCCATCAACCGGCACATCCGGCTCTCGCTCCAAACACCTTTCGGATCAAAGGCTGCCGGCTCTGTATGCAGCCCGATACTTCTCCAGGCGCCATATTCACCATTCAATAATTGATTGGGACGGGAAAGCTCCTCACCGTAACGCTCCACATCTCCTCCATAAGTTCCGCTCCAATTCTGCACCACATTCCAATCAGTTCCTTCTCCTCCGTTGCAGGTCGTAATGATCCGCATATGGTGTGCGGTCGGGTCCATTTCCCGAATAATAGCGGTACATTCCTCCGCAAATTCACGCGGCAAAGTACTCTCATTCTGCAATCCCCACATGACGACCGACGGAGAATTACGCCGTTCCTTCACCCACTGCCGGAGCAATTTCTTGAAATTATCCCGAAATTCAGGCGTATCATACCAGACATGTGCAGAGAATTGCGTCCAGAACAAGATCCCCTCCTTATCCCAATACGTCTGATAATCGAGATGATGGGGTTGATGGGCATCTCTGAATGCATTAAAGCCGGCAGCCCGTATCTGTTTGGCGCGGGCAGCCACCTGCTCACGACTGAATGCGTGGCTTTGCCCGAACTGATGTTCATATTCGCATACCCCATTGATAAAAACCGGAGTACCGTTCAGAAAGAAACGTCCGTCTCCATCTTTACGTTTCACCGGCCAGCTAAGTGTGCGAATTCCGAAAGGAGTAACCACCTCATCGGTCGTTTTTATCTTATCGGCGGTTTTCATATCACGCTTTATCATACTGGTCAACTTATAAAGATACGGATTCTCCGTACTCCATAAAACCGGATTCTCAACGGACGAAGACTGACGAACCGTTTTTGTCTCTCCGGGAGCCAAAGTAACCTCTTCTACCAAACGGAAAACCTGTCGTCCGTCATCATTACTCAACTTACTGACAAGTTCTACAGTCTCTGTCCGTTCCCCGTAATTTTTCACTTCGGTATCTATGTAAACCGTAGCCGCCTGATCGTCATTCCAGATGTGAACGCCAAAAGGTTCGATGCGTATTTCATCTGTAGCTTCCAAAATAACCGGACGGAAGATACCGAAAGGCTGGGAACCTTCACTAAACCCCCATTCCGAAGAACATCCACCACATACCCAAGGCATGTCAGAAATCATCTCCGGATGCTCTACTTTCAACTCCAGTTTATTGGTTCCGTCTATCAAGGCATCGGTCACATCCAGAGTCAGTGTCGTACGACCTACCGGATATCGTCCCAGCTCCTTCTTATTGAAAACAATAGTAGCATACGTCCCTACGCCTTCCAAACGCAGAAAATATCTCTTTCCATCCTGCTTTTGATATACAAATTCATTCTGATACATAGCCGTACCATGAAGATTACCATGTGTCAGTTGCCTGTAACCGTAATAATCATCCCAATTATGAGGAACGGATACGGCAATGGAAGACTCCGGTCCGGAAGAGTCCAACCAAGTTTTCCAATGACCGGACAACTCGGTTATCTGGCGCCTGCCCTTTGTATCCGGTTGCGGGAAACGTACGGCCGAACGCCCCATCGGTTTACTGGTGGCAATGGCAATCCCCCGCTGCTCACTATTATTAACCGCACAATAGAAATGATAAACTACCCCATTGTGTTTTATCACATAGCTTTTATGTGCAAACATCTCGTCATACTCCTTGCTTGGAATCACCAAATCCGCCCCTTTCCAATCTGTCCAATGCACCAAGTCATAACTCGCAGCAAACGTATTGAACGCCTTATACCTGCGTTCCGGATGAAAGGCGGAAAAATAAAACATCACATATACATCCCCCATTTTCTGAATATGGGCATCTCCCGTAATTGTACCATCACTCTCGTGTGCAAAGACCGGATTGCCCCCGTATCGTTTCCAGCGTTTCATGTCTTTGGACAAAGCAATTCCAACACGTTCGCCTTTCAATCCTGTATCGGGGTGTCGCCCTCCCGCATTGTAAAACATAACAAAGGGTGCCCCTAACGTCCGGTCTTTATCCCAATAAACCGTACTTTTGTACTCTGTAAGTTTCTCCCACCATTGAGCGTCTTTATCATGTATGCTCACAATCGGCTCATCGGCAGATTTCCATTCGTGAGCAGTAGCAATATCCTGATCCGTCCATGCCAAACCGATATGAAGAGGAGCGGTAATAGCCTCATACCCGATACCTTCTCCACCGATATAAGTCATCCAATACTTGCCTTTATAAGATTGCAGCGTGTAGCTTCCTCCCCATTCCATATCGGATAATGCCGGAAATCCTCCCCGCTGATTACAATCCCAAGTATTCTCACGGAAAGAAAGTATACGCCCTAATGTATGCCACTCAAGCAGATTCGGACTTTCCGCTATCCAGGTTTCATACCCTCTTCCGTCCGTCGCCCCCTTTCCGTTGTACACGACATAGGTCATATACCATTTATTGCCCTTGCGAAATACCGTCGGGCAATCTATCTTATAATCATTATTTTGCGGAACAACAGCCAACCCATATTTATAAGGTGTTTTCACCTCCTCATAAATCTCCTCCATACGCTCTTGCGACACCTCGTATGGTGACTGTGCAAAAAGCGAACCGGCAAAAAGGGATAATCCGGCAATAAGCGCTGCTTTTCTCATATTCAACTGCATTGAGTAAGAATCATCCATTAATAAAACATCCAGTCCATTGTCTCCTCTGCTCCGGCAAGAGCCGCATTACGTGGAGTAACGGATTGATCTGTAAATCCTAAAACCAAAGTACACCCTTTCGGTAAGAGCAACTTATGAGTACCGGCAGGAAAATGATAACTGTGTACATTTGCCAAAGGCATACCTTTTATGCGAATGGCATTTGTCAATTTGGGCTCGGCTTGTCCATAATCATTGGCAGATGCATCCGTTTCCAGTTTCGGTGCTTTAGCATACTTTTTTTGATCATCACGGAAATAACCTACCAGTAGATTAACCGCATCATCAGAAGTAAACTCGATAGCCGTCCCTTCCTGACGCTGGTTTTCTGCATTCAGGCAGAAGGCAGTCATTCCCTCCAGTTCCGGTGCAATGGCATCTATTTTTGAATTCGGAAAATCAGAATACAATACAGCACCTTTAGTCAGTTTCACTGTCGGATAATTCTTCAATAATTTCACGTCCGCAGGTCTCAAAGGAGTAATATCAGCCTCCTTTTTGATTGCATTCCCTTCTTTTTGTTCTTTCAACAAAGCAATATTGGACTTGAAGTTCTCCAACTCTTTTTCATAATGTACCAACAATTCTCCCCATGTCTTGTTATGCCCGTCATCACCTCCGATAGGAATACGACGTTGAGCTGTCTGCATGCTATTCGCATAGTAATAATGCTCTTTGGTAAGATCTGCCAGCTTGCGGTAATGCTCAAGGCTCTGTTCCATTAACGGAACAGCCTCCTCAAGATCCTTCATATTCTTACCCCATTGATAATCAAGTACTAACTTGGCCGCTTTTACCTTAAAGTGAAAAGCATAAGCAAATTCCCGATAACAATGCATATCATTACGTAGCCGTTCGAATTCATCCTTGTTTCTTGTCACTTTTTCTCCGGCGGCATCTACGGCAGCCACCGCACGATCACCATGTTCAATTACTTGTTGCACTATATCCAAAGGCAATTCACCTACATGCGGTTGTCTTTTCCATTCTTTCTCCACGTATTCTATCAATTTCTCACCTTCCGGTCCGCAACTCTCGTAAAATCCGGGATAAATAGTATATTTATATGGGTTAACCAACTGACTCATAAACATTCCCAACAACAAGGTCTGCCGGTTACCTTCCGTTATTCCAAAACGACGTAACAACTTAGGAGCGATCTCGCCCGATTCCTCATATGCCACGCGGACATTGGCAGCAACTGAAGCATCCATGCCATAATAATCCCCCAACCGTGCATTCCAATATAAGATTTCATCCGAACGGTCACGGCGACAGTTCCAAGCATAACGTGCCCATGCTTTATACCAGATCCAATCCCGATCAAGCTGTAGCTCACGTTTACCATCAGGTAGTTTATCAGCTGTATAAGGCCAATCCCAATAAGATGCTTGAGGATAAAGATGTAGAGCATTTGCCCCATGTACATCGTGCATAGCCTGAACCGCTTTCTGTATAAAATCGGGAGAGCCCCACCGAAATGGTTCCAAGTTAGCTAAAATATGTACATTACTGATATGAATGCTACCCAATGAACTCAGATCCTGATGGATTTTCGACCAAGGGCCACGTGGCTCATAAGTGGTGAGAGACTCACCGTTATATTTGTGCATTGTATAAAGATTCTTATATAGCGGCAAAGCAGCATCCATCACCATTTTGCAATCCGTATCGTGTGCACGCAGTAACAAAGGAGGTTCGTCAGTACGTCCCAACGCCTTCAAACCATCCTTTACTCCGGGAATAATGGTTTGTGTAAACCATTCCACGTCATCTTCATAAGTATCCATAGCCTCCCCAAGACAGACAAGCAGACCCACGTTCGGATATTTCTCAATAAAAGCTGCGATCGATTTACGTGTATAATCACTGATAAGCGGAGTAATCGGTCGATTACGATCCTGAGTTTTAAGCCCGTAATGATCGGCAAATGGTTTGGATAGAAGAATATTATAGAACATTTGAATGACGAAAATACCACGTTTATCCGCCTCTTCTGTCAGGAAAGAAAAAATCTCTTCGTTTTTCTTAAAGGTTTCTTCATCTACTTCCAAAGCAAAAGGATACTCTTCCAACCTCACCAGTGAAGCAAAAGGATGCCCATTCCAAAGGTAAAGTGAATTCATGCGATTCTCCACTAACATGTCTAAATAGCGTATCCATGCCTGTTTATCATAAAACCAAGGAAAGTTTTCCGGAGTATAAGGATATTCATATACACCATGTCCGGGTAAATAAGTAGTTTTCTGTAAACCGATACAAGCTCCCCGAAGTACCATCTCCGGCGCATCTTGACAGAAAGCAGGAAAGTCCAGGTTCTTTTTCTCGTTAATATGATCTATCAACTCACGACAGGCATAAATCACTCCGTTTCCATCATTCCCCCGAACCATTGTCCTGTTTCCCTCTGTTGTAATCAAAAATCCCTCTTTTCTCAACGTAGAATCACAAGCCTGATTCAGAAAAATAATCCTGTCAGCTTCTGTCAAGGTATCCTCAATTCCGGATAAGAGTACCCGATATCCCTCTTTTTCCAACGTTTCCTGTAGTTGCTGCACACCGAAGTTCATACGTATCGAAGCCTCCGGAGGTACTACGATATTCACCGTTTTTTTTCCACACGCACTCAATAAAAACAGGCAACAGCCAATCAAAAGCAATCTTATATTTGTCATTTCTTCATTATATAAATAAAAACTAAACTCCCTTATCTTCCTTCAAGGAAGACGCAGAAAAGATAAGTTTGTACTCATATTAAATTTTAGAAGAGACAGACAAATGAAGTTACCGATTTGACAAGTATAGGCAAAAACTGTTTTTCGAACCAATGAGAGGGACTTAATACCGGGAAGTAGTCATGATTGAATTTAATCATTGTATATCAACACATTAATCTTTCACTTAACAAACAAATAAACCAATATTCTTAACCTACAAGAATACGTATTTAATACTGTGTTAAATACAATCTTTTGTCGGCAAGAATACGTTCCTTTATAAACAAGAAATTAATGTTTTGCGACGAAAGAAACAATATGGCGAAAACGAGATTAACAATGTTAAAATCAGAGGTGTGATTTTCTCACTGCATATTATTCGATAATCGTATGCCTTAAATCCCCTATTACTAAAATCCCCAATTAAAGAAAGGAAGGCTACGTCTATCGCTTTTATTCCAAAACCCGATCTGTATTCCTTTGAGCTTCTTGGAAAAATTACAAAGACCTATCTGGAGACCATTCGATTTAGTGGCAGTATTAAACACCCCTGTCTGTAAACCACATATTTGTTTTTTTGCAAAATTGAATGCACCGATTTGTACTCCTTTTACATGATACCCCATAGTTCCTAATACCCCGATCTGCATTCCATTGGATTGATGGGCAGTTGCCCAAAGTCCTGCCACCTGTAATCCATTATTGTAAGTCAATCCGTTATTAAGTCCGGCAAGAGACATTCCATTGACACGATAGTTAATCGTGACTATTCCTCCAAACCCTATGCCATTAATAATATGGCTATCCAATACAGAGCCGGCTACTGAAAAAGAGATACCATTCGTTATACTAAAGCGATTCTTATATAAGATTGCCGATTCGGCAATTTGCCATCTTCGATTCAATTCCATTATCTCGGAGGGAGGTACTAAAGCAAATGGCAACATCAGCGCTAAAAAAGAAGAAGAACCTATTACATCCAGTTTTAGACCGTTAGTCGTGACATTCCGCAAATCATTTATCTCGCCAATACCCAACGAAACACCCGTTATCCGTGTGTTTTTATCATAATAGGTCCATAGGGGAAATCTATTCTTTTTTACTACAAACAAAGTATCTGTAGCTGGTATGCTATCTCTGATGACCGTTACGGCCGGTGGTCTATTTTTCAGCCGGAAGATGTTTTCTTCAATAAAAGAAGGTAGCGGCATATTCTCTCCGATACTGTCGGCATGCTGGTTCTGATTCAGATGAATAAGAACAGGCATATTTTCAAATTCCACTTTTGCCAAATAGGTGGTAGTGACTTCATATCCTCCACGAAAAGAACGATTCTGACTGACTATCCTGTCGGCTGTAAATTTGCACCCTCTGAATAGTATCGTATCCTTGCCTTCAAACAGAATCTTAGACTCCTTCTTCTTATCAAGAATCAAGTTACCCCTTGCCTGCTCCACCGCTTCATCTGTCAGATAAGAATCCCACGAGCAAACGATGTAACCGTCATTGCTTCGCCCGAACTTATAATAATTGCTTCTGAAACTCTTTAGCTCAGAGTCATATACATACACAGGCTTATTCTTCTCAAGCAAAAGTTGAGGATTAATAATCTTCTGTCTTAAGAAATAAATAGTATCCTCGCTGTTAGGGATATAAACAGAATGCGGTATATCACAATTCCATATCTTATCGACCAACTGTCTCTGATATACAGTATCTGCAACCCCTTGTTTTGAAAAAGCTACTCCCGACAACAAACAAGCTGTCACAGGCTGTATATATGCAGTACAAATAGTCGGAACACTATCCATATAGTTATGCCTGACACAAGAATAAATAGAAATATCTCCCTCCTTAGAAAACGTTATGTCTTTCTTATAACATCCAAGCAGTTTTTCTGCCAGACTCCAATAATAATCTTCATCCTTGCAATGCTGCGTCCGCAAATATCTTACAACTCTACTTTTATAGGGAGGAATCTCAATACTCTCTGTTCTTATCCGATACCCATTTCCTTGAAATATGGAACCGGAAGTTGTAAATTTTGCCTCAAAAGGTTTCCAAATCGAATCATTTGTCTGCACCATACCGAGATGGCACATCAGGAAAAGAGCCAGCAATAAAAATAATTTTTTCATAGAGAATGTGGAATTTAAGTATTCTTTTACTCGGTAGGGGTCATCCCTATTTTCGATTTGAAGCATTTACTGAAATAACGCGGATCATTAATACCTACCATATATGAAATCTGAGTCATATTAAATTCACCGGTTTCTATTAATTGGGCGGCACGATTGATACGCATTTCTTTAATAAACTCAATCGGCGCCAACCCTGTCAGTGTTTTTAGTTTTTTAAAAAATACCGAATGGCTGACTGCCAGTTCACTGACCAGATCATCGACAACCAACTCTCCGTTATCCATATTCTTTTCCATCAGTTCAATAAGCTTGTCCATAAACTTACGATCATTGGGAGACATTTCCGGTAATTTTTCTTCTTCTAAAACAACCTCTTCCGAAACTGCGGTAGAAGACAGAACACTATTCATCAAATTGTCTCTGTAAAAACTTTGCAGTTTATGACGTTGAGCAAGTAAATTCTCTACACGAGCTTTCAGATAAGTGGCACTGAAAGGTTTGGTAATATAATCATCGGCACCGTATTCCAAACCTTCCAACTTACTTTCGATAGAAGTTTTGGCCGTCAGCAGAACAATAGGAATATGACTGGTGGTCATATCCGCACGGAGTTCCTTCGTCATTTCAATGCCGTCTTTCTCGGGCATCATAACGTCACTGATGATAATGTCTGGAACAAATTTAAGTGCTTTGCTCCAGCCGTCCATACCGTCTACCGCCTCAATGACACGATATACCGGTGAAAAAATGGTACGCAGGAAAGTACGTAGTTCCTGATTGTCTTCCACAAGCAACATCACTTCTTTATTAGAATCCTCTTCAGATTCTTCCTCTAAAGAGGTTACTTCCGGATTAATAATAGGAATAACAGATGCTGTTGCATCCATCACAGGAACGGAACGACGAACGGCTGCATCCTCCAGAATAAATTCAACCGTATCATCATAATGTTCCTTTCCTTTAAGGAAATCGACTTTGAAACAGCTTCCTTCGCCTAACTTACTCTCTACCGAAATAGTAGCTTTATGCATTTCGGCAAGCTCTTTCACCAATGAAAGACCAATACCGGTGCTTGCCTGATTAAACAAATTCTTATCTACCAGATTTTCGAAACGCACAAAGAGAGATTTTTTCTTATTCTCCGGTATACCGATTCCCTGATCCTGTACACCTATGGCAACGGTTCCTTCATCTTCACGGATGAAGACACGAATCAGTTTTCCATTCGGAGTATATTTAAAGGCATTAGAAAGCAAATTGAATACGATCTTCTCCAATTTATCCTCATCAACCCAAAGATACAATTCGTCCTTTTCCGTTTCAAATAAAAAGTCGATACTGTGTTCTTCCGCCAGCGATTCGAAATTATCCATTATCCTCCGGACAAAAGAGACGACGTCGACCCTTTGTACCTGCATCTTCATTTTCTTATTCTGAATCTTACGGAAATCAAGGATCTGATTGACCAAATGAAGCATCCGGTTCGTATTACGTTCTACTACGACCAGTTGTTCACGTGCATCTTCCGGCAATTTCGAATTTTTCAAGACATGCTCTACCGGGCCGGATATCAAAGTCAACGGTGTACGAAGCTCATGTGAAATATTTGTAAAGAACCGAAGTTTTATATCCGAGACCTGTTGTTCTACCGATACTTCGTGCTTCAACCGATAAATGGTGAAAAGAATGTAAACCGCTACAAAGATGATAAGCAGAATGAATATTACATAAAGGAAATAAGCAAGTGGCGTTTCCCAAAATGACGGTAACACAACAATTTCGAGATACCGGGTATTAGGCACCCAGACACCATCACTATTCGTTGAACGCACCTTGAATGTATAATGTCCTTTAGGCAAGTTGGTATAAGTAGCACTGCGCAACCTGTCGGCATAGGTCCATTGTTTCTCAAAGCCTTCAAGGATATAAGCATACTGAATATTCTGCGGATTCGTGTAATCGAGTGCCGCATACTGAATAGCAAAAATATTTTCTTTATGAGAGAGTACCAATTCTTTTGTATCATCCAAACCTACCTTCAATACAGAATTATCCCCCGGAACAATGTCCTGATTAGCAATCACTAATTTAGAGAATACGATAGGAGGGACAAAACGGCTTTTACTGATAGAATCGGGATTAAACATAAAAATCCCATTACTGGCACCAAACAAGATATCTCCTTTAGAAGTCACTGTTGAAGCAGCTTCACTAAAACGCACACGGAACGTGATACTGCGATCATCGTAATTCTCAAAACGTTCTTCACCGGGAATAAATTTACTGACACCATTTTCCGTACTTATCCACAAATTGTGCTTATCGTCTTCCCGAATAGAAAGCAACACATCTGAGGGAAGTCCGTCAAGCACAGAATAAGATTTAAATGCTCCTTTTCCAGCCTCATCAATAAAAAGAAGTTTATTAAGTCCGCCACCAAAAGTGGCAAGATAAAGCTCTTTCTTTTCTGTAGCTACAATCCAGTGCACATCATTATTACTCAAACTTTTCGTATCATTCGGATTACGGGAAAAATGATGGAATTGAATTTCTTCAGGGGTACTGAAGTTTTCGTCAAAAGCAACTGCACCGGCTGTCGTCCCTACCCAAAGACGTCCATTGTTATCCGAAGTAATAAAACGGGTTTTATAGCACAGATCAATCGGATATCCCTTCAGATTGTTGCGATGATTGACAAAAATAGTATTTCCATTCTTATCCTTTGATATATAATTAATTCCATTAGCAAAGGTTGCAATCCAGATACGCCCGTTATGATCTTCATAAACACAATACACATTATCATTGCTCAAGCTATACATGTCATCCTCATCATAACGATAACGAGATAACCGATAAGACAGACCGTTCGACGCTATCGGCTCGGCACGTACCAAACCATCCCCTTTCGTTGCTATCCAAAGTACTCCTTTGGAATCCTGCATAATATAATAGACCGTACCTTTCATAGGTACCCCCGAACGGGAGACTGTTCCGTTCTCGGTTAAAAATCCCAGATATTTATGGTCAGAATCATATATACGGAGACGTCCGTCTTTCAGCCCCACCCATATATTTTTATTATTATCTTCACAAAGGGCACGCACTTCATTGCTCAACGACTCATAATTATGCTCCTCCGGTGTCATCATGCTAAACTGAACCGAACGAAATGTCACTTTTTCTAATCCTTTGGAATGGGTACAAATCCAAAGATTCCCTTGTGTATCGGAAAAACTGGAATGTATTTTATTAGAAAAACGCCAGTCTGAACTTCCCAACTCGTCGTAAAAAGGCACAAGCTGATTCTTTTCCCGATCATAAAAAGAAAATCCCCCACCATAAGGATGTACCCAAAGATATCCGTTCACATCTTCGTGTATATGAAAAGAAGGACGTGAACGGTCGGCAGCAGTAGGTTCCACGCGTATCTGCTCACGTTTTAATATTCCGGTAAAAGGATTAAAGTGTGCAACAACTCCCGGTTCTTCCTGCTCAAACCACACTTCTGAAGTTTTGTCTACATATGCCGACACAATAGGGGCGGAAGGCAAGTCACGACAAGTTACATGAGAATAATGCACATATTCTTTCGTTTTCAAATTGTAAACAAAGAAACCGTCTGTAGAAGTAGCAATCACTACTTTATTCGGTTCTACACTGTTGATGGAACTAATGCGTGAGCGAGTTGGCAACTCAAGCAATTCGAATTGCCCGTTTTCTTTCTGATAACGCCATACACGCCCTCTGTCCGATCCGAAACAAATCTCCGTTTCATTCTCCTGTACTGCATAGAAAGCCTGCTTCGGATCCGAAAAGCGCTCTTTCGTTTCTACAAAATAGGATACCGGTGTTTTCTCCCCCGGACGAATTAAGCCCAAACCATTATCCGTAAGCAGCCATTCATTATTATCAGCATCCTGATATACCTTAAAAACTTTCGTAGCAGGAAAAAGCCCCGACTTTGCAGAATAAATTTCAGTAGCAAGGCGACCGGTCTGAGCAGAAGCAGTGACACGTATTGCACCGTCATTCTCCGTAAGCAACCAGACTGTCCCTCTTCGAAGGACACTGATCGCATTCACATTGGAATTACTCCCCGGCTGTCCGGCAGCAGGAACCTGCTCAAAGGTTTCTGTACGAGGATCGAAACGATGAGCCCGATTATCATAGGTCAACAACCATAAAAATCCGTCCGGATCTTCATACATCCGGTCGACGCGATTATTTGTCAAACTGATAAAATTTCCCTGACGTGCCTTATATGTTTTAAAAGAATAGCCATTAAAACGGTTAATACCATCCCAAGTCGAAAACCAAAGATTTCCTTTATGATCCTGTAAAATGCTCATTACAGTATTTTGTGACAAACCGTCTTCGGAAGAGTAATGGGTAAAAAAACAGTTCCGCTGGGCACTAATCACCAGCGCGATACTCAAAAATGCTATCAGAAATAAGATTCTTCTCATCATTTTATAAAATTCCATGCGGTAAAGATACAAATTAAACCGAATTTTGCCTTATTTTTATTTCTATTTTAATAAGACATAGGTATGATATACCCTCATTTAGTATCTCTTAAGTAGCTGGAATAAGTATAAAAAATAAGCTACAGGTAAAAAATCTTCCTTCCGAAATATGCCTTTTTTACCAAATATTATTTTGAAAGTTGTTTATTAAAGAAAGACAATATTTCTGCTTGCATTTCCTTACTACAGAAATGGGGCAATTCCCACAATTTTGTGATCAGTTTATCATCGGCATTCTGACTATTCCACACTGTATGCAACTGTGAATAAGCATTTTCTACTGCAGGAACAGGAAAAAGTTTATCATGCCGGCCATTAAAGAAAAGCATTGCTTTAGGGCAGGCAATAGAAGCGATATGCGGATAATCCAAATACCGCCTTAAACCAGGTAACACATTGGCGTAATTCGAATCACCCTTCCCACGTCCGTAATGGGGGGAAAGCTGATATTCAGTGGTCGTCAGCCAACAAACAGCAGCACCGGCCTTTACCCTATCAGACAACGCCGATAACATCCAGGAACGATAAGCCCCCATCGAGAATCCCATGCAACCTATCCGATCAGCATCGACCTCTTTCAAAGAAGCAAGAAAGTCGGCAGTATACATATCCTCATATGAAATCGTACCGCTCCAACTGCGCCCCAACATTTCAAAGACACACGCCAAAGACTGCTGACTTTCATAACGTGCCCCCTCTTTCCGCCCGCGCTCTCCCCAGAAAAGAGCGTCTATGGAAATCACCACATATCCCTTAGAAGCCAGATAGTCACCAACATACTGGTCATCATAACATTGATGCACCCAATTATCGGCATCCGCCAATATTAAAGAATCAACATCGAAAGGCCGAATCATCTTCTCTTTCCCTATCGAAAAATGCGCACCATGATCATGTAACAGCACAACAGCCGGAAACGGGCCTTTCCCCGCAGGAACCAACAAGTAAGCGGGAACCCGGGAATAACCGGAAAGGTTGAAACGAATTTTTCGAGCTTCATAACCCGCCCGTTGTTCTATAGCCACAACTTCCATACCATATTCTTTGGCAACAGGCGGTGGAGCCAACATTGCATCCAGAACAATCGTACGGGCCATTTTCCGCCACTCGGAAAAATCAGTCTGGGCACTATTCCCCCATGCCATAGGATAGGTAAGTTCTTGTTTCATCTTTTCCAGAAAAAGCGGATAATCCTTTTCTATCTCATAGGAAGTGCTTTTTTGTGCCACAGCAGTCAAAAAAGCAATAGCTGTCAATATACTAACACCGATTCGTTTCAACATCCGAGTCTGTTATTATAAATTATCTCACTACCTTTACCAATGAATCTCCATTCTTCACCGGATTCCAGCCATCTCCACCTTTCAGGATATCTTCCATACGATATTCTTTCAGATCTTTTAATTGCCGGGAGAAAGCAGCACGCGCTTTCGGAGCAGCTCCTTCACCACTACTCTGATATTCGGCATAAAACACCGTTTTTTCTGCCTCTTTCTTACCCCAGTTATGCCACCCAGCAGGTTGTATATGTCCGCCCATATTGCAATGTATAAATACCGCCTTTGCATATGGACGCCAAGGACGGGAAAGATAAACTCCTTTCACGCCCTCATCGGCAGTTAGGGTACAATCATAAAAAACATAACCGTATTTTGACTCTTTATCGGTAGAAGGAGCTGTTATATATCCGTTTCTCTTACTATGGATGTGGCAACGATTGAATACAGCCGTAGACCAACCGAAAATAAAATCGACAGAACCCTCAATATAACAGTTCTCATAATACTGGCGACTGTTTTTACCATAAGTGTAAAGCGTATCCTGAAAACCCAGAAAGCGGCAATTCTTGAAAAAAGCACGATCTGCCGACACAAAACAAGCTACTGCCTGCCCCACCGGACCGGCAGTATTCTCAAAAGTTATATTCTCGGCATAAAAATCCGGTGCATAAATATAACAGGTAGACGAACCGGAAGTCCCCTTCGTTTCTCCGAAGACATTCTTTTTATCAGCATAATCGTCATAAGAAAGAACCGCTCCTTCCTGACCTATCAAAGAAACATTTATTTTACTTTCCGGTATCACGACTTTTTCTTTGTAGATACCTTTACGGACAAGAATAGTAGTACGCACATTTTTACGAAAATCGGGTACGGCATCAATGGCATCCTGAATAGTAAAAAAGTCACCGCTACCATCTTGTGCTACCACATAATCATAGTGACAAACGTATTTAGCCAATTCGGGAACAGCCTGTGCAATGGCATCCACTGCCAGACCGGCCACTACCCGGCCACCATATATATTAAGATGTGTATTATCTTCACGCCCTTTCGGAAAGGCCGGTACTTTGTTAGGCTCTACCCACATGAAAAGTTTCTTCGATTCTACAGGTCCTAAACCTTGAACCAATTCATGGGTTATCTTATTCATATCAATAAAAGGTACATTCAGCTTCTTCGCTACATTACGGGGAGATTCGATATAAGCGCCGTGCGTATCATACAAGGTATCGCCTTCTTGCGGCTGTTTCACTTCTCCGGCATCATGACGAGTGTCTTTACTGATACTTTCGTCTAACGGACGGACAAAATTACGACGTACAATCGCATTACAAAGTATCGGAATTCCTCCTTTTGCACGAGTTTCATTCACAAAACGGCTAAGGTTAGCATCAAAAGTCGTACCGGGATCCGTATGACGGTCTGCTTTAGGTTTCTCATCATTATGCCCGAATTGGATAATCACATAGTCTCCTTTTTTCACTTGAGAAATGACCTTGTCCCAGCGACCTTCATCAATAAAACTCTTGGAGCTCCGCCCATTCATTGCATGATTGTCGATACGTACTTCTTCACTGAAGAATCCGGGAAGCATCATTCCCCACCCCCGTTCAGGATTTCCTCCGGTAATATTTTTGTTAGCCATTGTAGAATCGCCTATCATAAAAATGGTAAGCACGGGTCTATCCGCTTTAAAAGCAGAAAGAAGAAAGAATAAACTTAAAAGAACAGCCAGCTTGTTTTTCATTTTTGTCGAAATCTATTTTATTGTTGTGCAAACTTACGGACTTTTTATCTGAATGACGTCTAAAAAACGTTGCTTTAGGTGGAATAATTGTATATTTGGACGTTTTTTTAAAGCATAAAGTATGAAAACAAGAAGTAAAACATTCATTTTAGAAAAAGAAAAGGCATGGGAACCGGCAGGCGAAGGTGTAGTTCGTCAGATCATGGGGTATGACGGACAGATAATGCTTGTAAAGGTTAAGTTTGAAACCGGTGCAATCGGAACACCTCATACACACTATCATACCCAGACTACATATGTAGCAAGCGGCAAGTTTGAATTCACCGTAAACGGAGAGAAACAAATAGTAGAAACTGGAGACGGTATATATATCGAACCGGATGCAGAACATGGATGCACCTGCTTGGAAGCAGGAATATTGATTGACTGTTTTAGTCCGATACGAGCAGATTTTCTATAAAGGGTGTGACGGCACTGCCGCACACCCTCCTCTGCAAAGAATATCTTCCCTACTACACAGGTCATCACGACTTTATAATAAGGAGACTCTCTTATCTCTTATATGGATACCAATTACTACTATCCGTAAAAATATTCTCAATAGTATAACGCAGTGCCTCTTTAGAGGTCAACTGTTTAGCCCATTTCACTCTGCCGGCTGTGGCTGCGCCTTCACCTGTATTACCGAATTCCGCATAACGGGCAGTTTTCTCATTCTCTTTATTGCGCCAGTTATCCCAGCCTTCAGGGCGGATATGGCTACCAAATTCGCAATTGAGGAAAGTAGTAGAAGCATACGGACGCCATGGACGCCCCAGATAGACGCTGCCCGGCGGGCAGTCGGAGACGAAATCGCAGTTCCAGAACACAAAGCCCAGTCCATCGGCTTTGCCCGAAGGAGCTGTGACATAGCTGTGGGGGATGTGGTTGTCCACCGTGCGGATGACGCAGTTTTCGAAGAGGGCGTCGCCGCCGCCAAAGATGAAATCAATGTCGCCCGCGATCTCACAGTCGGTGTAGTACTGGGCGGTCGGTTTGCGGGGCGCAAGACCGCGCGGGCCGAGAAAGCCGTCCTTCTCCCGCTCCTTTTCGGGCAGCGGGGCGCAGAAGAGCGTGTCCTGACTGCCCAGCAGCTTGACCCGGCGGAACACCGCCCGGGTGCTGTCCACATAGGCTGCGACGGCCTGCCCGGCTTTCGCGCCAGGACCAGCGTCGTTTTCAATCGTCATCTCCTCCACGCAGAGCGTTTCGCCGCTGAAAAAGGCGGTGTAGCTGCGGAAGGTATGGGTGGGCCGCCCGTCCTTGTGGGGCAGCTTGCCGCCGTCGCCCCACACGAGTTTCGTCTTATCTGCACCCGCCCCCCGCAGGGTGATGCAGCGCTTTTCGCAGACCAGCTTTTCCCGGTAAATGCCGGGGCCGACCTGCACCAGTGCTTCCTCCTCGTAGGGTACAGCCAGCACCGCCTCCGCGATGGACGCGAAGTCGCCGCTGCCGTCCTGTGCAACTGTAACTGTCAGCATATATGTTTCTCCTATGATCGTTTCAGATACTGACAAGTATACCCTCTCGCCGCCCAAAAAGCAACTCAGCTGTTTTCGAGCCGGAGGACAGCGGCGGTAATGTCGTCGGGACGGCCCCGCTGGACGGCGCGGGCGCGGGCGGCTTCCACCAGCTTTTTCGCCAGAACGTCGGGCTGTTCTGCCTTGGCAGCGGAGAGTTCCAGCTGCTGCATCACCCAG
>OGRI01001303.1_pt1 | contig 21805 bp, 9 predicted proteins | sample 1553391 | NCBI WGS metagenome assembly OGRI01 (sample SAMEA2580052, study PRJEB22360) | human gut metagenome | reverse complement strand
TTTCAGCCAATCGCCATAAACCTCTATCCATGATTTGACATATTTTTCATCATGAGTAACCGTATATGCATTAGCCTGGTATATCATCCACTGATGGCGATGCAACTGATAAACAAATTCCGCATCTCCCTTATACTTGTCAGGGACATAATTCCAGTTTATTTCATCATCTTGTTTAAACAGGACATACGTTTCTTTCCCAGATGCATCTTTAGACTCATATTTATCTTTTATATAAAAACGATATTCTAAAGCTTGGTCAGCAATATTTTTATTGAAATCGCCAATAGAGGTCTGACCCAGATTTATATTAGGATTGGTAACATCCTCTCTATTCCGGTAGTATTCCAACAATTCGGAAGTAGCCGAGACGTAATCTTTCTTATCATAATATGCTTTCACTTTTTCCAAACCGGGATAATCAAGATTGATTACTTCAAAAAGTCTCGGAACTGTTGTTTCACTTCCACCATTATCCTCTTCCTTGACATGATTCTCAAAGAAAATAATCTTATCATCATTGCAGGCAGTCATGAACAGAGCCAGCAAAAAAAGCAAACTAAATATTTTTGAATTCATATTGTTTCAAATTTAATTAATTACCATTACTCCATCCGGGGTTTTGCCCCAAATCCGGATTCATATAAATTTCATTCTGGGGATAAGGGAATAAATACATCTTATCATTCCAGTACATTTGCTGTAACAACACCTTTTCATAAGAGAGGGAAGTGCCGCTCTTTGTTATCTTTACTCCATAAAGATTTCTGACTTCATCCAACCCTGCTATCCTCCAACGGCGAATATCATAGAAGCGATGTCCTTCAAAAGCCAGCTCAATACGGCGTTCGTTGCGAACCTTTGCTGTAAAGTCCGCTCCATTTTCAGTCACATGTTTCATATCAGCGCAGTCACGAACCTGATTCAAGGCTGCACGTGCCGTCAATGGACATCCTTCTGCCGTAGCATCCGGACCTTTCCACTCATTCATAGCCTCCGCATAATTCAACAATATCTCGGCATAACGGAACAAGACATAGTGATGATACAGTTTATTCGGTTTGTCCGGGTCGAGTGATACGGACGGATTCATATATTTACGCAGATAATATCCTGTTTTCGTTGAACCATCCAAGATCTTGTTTTTGCCACCTTCGAAAGTCTCCACCTTTTGTTTCTGCCATATAGAACCATTGGTCAGTACATTTTTGTATAAACGCGGATCACGTGTTTCCTTATTGGAAGCATCATAATACATATTTGCCACATGAGTAGGATTATTCCAGTCAAAAGGAGTCCCGTCCTTCATTTCATAAGCATCTACCAAATTCTGTGTAGGCGTATTTCCTCCTTCCGCACCTTCATATCCCATCGGTTCATTGCGTGATTCAAAATCACTGGTAGTTGCAATGGCACGACGCTCTAAAATCAACTGTTTGGACTTCAAGACCTCATTACCACCCAAATCCGAATACAACGGGTCAGTAGAAACGTTAGGCAATTGATATTTATTCATTTTTATAACCTCATAAGCTGCTTTAGCTGCCGCTTCCCACTTTGTCAAGTCACGACCGGGATTATGCAAATCACTTGCCGCATACAGTAAAGCCCTTGATTTTAAAGCCAGTGCCGCACCTTTGGTCACCCTGCCTGTCTCGCCTCTGAAACCATCTTCCGGCAGTCCTCCTTCCCGGGTTATCTCCGTACATTCCTTTGCTATGAAATCTATCACATCCGCAAATGAAGTCTTTCGTACAGAATTAATCTCTTCCTGCGTATAAGTACGTGTTATCAAAGGAATATCCCCATAGCGTTTAGCCAGTTCGAATAAATAAAACGCACGCAAGAAGCGGACTTCCAAAGAAAACTTGGAAGCTTTTTCTATCATTTCATCATAATCTTCATTGTACTGAAAACGTTCAAGCACTTTCGGATCAAAATTTTCAAGGAATAAATTGGCACTACGAACTCCGTTCCAGAAGCCCCAGCCATCATCGACACGCTTTAGCGGGCTCCAAATACCATTGGTTATATAATAGATACTATTATTCTCCCAAGTATAGACAGAATTATCGGTAGCAGATTCCATCATCGCATCACTCACCCTCCCAAAATCAGTCGGCAAGAAACCATATATATAAGCTACCGATGAGTTCATATTATTAAAATAGCTGTAGGCTTCTTCCTTGGTTTTTCCGCTAGTTTCATCGTAATCGAGAAAATCACATCCGTCCAATAAAAACAGAGCGAAAGCCGCTACTACATAGTTCTTTATATTTCGCATAACTATCTTTATTTAAAAGTTAATATTCAGTCCTAGACATACAGAGAATAAATCCGGATACCCCAATGTCAGATCTTCACAATTGAAATAATCAATCTTATCTATAGAAAATACATTCTGTGCCTTAGCGTAAATCTGAAGTTTATCCAATTTTATCTTTTTCACCCATTTCTGCGGCAGATTATAATAGACATTCAGATTACGTAATTTCAAGAATGAACCATCTTCAATCCATTGTGTACTAGTCTGATAATTATTTTCATTCGACAATGTAGAAAGACGGGGTACATTGGCGACATCTTTCATAGCTTCTGTCCAACGAATCTTATCTTTCAAATACCAAGTCGCGATATTGGTATTGCCATTACGTAAGGGCTGATGTACATTTGCCACATTCAATTGTTTGGTCAACCCACTCACTCCATTAAAGACCATATCTATTCCAAAGCCCTTATATTCAAAACCCAAATTCAATCCGAACACCATTTCGGGCACCGTTGTAGACTTGCCGATTGCTATCCTATCCTCACTATCTATCCTTCCATCTCCATTCTGGTCTTTATATTTCACATCTCCCGGACGAACCACCGAAAATGTTTGTTCCGGGCTCTTGGCAATATCCTCTTCATCACGGAAATAACCGACGGCTTCCAATCCAAACAGTTGCCCGACTTTATGTCCACGTGTATATAAATAGTCGTAAGGCTGATAGGCTTGTCCGTTTTCAACAATCTCACTATCATTCAATGCCCAATTCGCATTTACAAAATAATTGAAATCCTTATGTTGTCCACTCCATCCCAAACTCAATTCTACACCACGGCTCTTTACTTCACCTATGCAGGCTTTCGGCGGGTCGATGCCTAGTATGCCGGACACATTATTATTAGCAACTAAAATATTAGTACGATGGTCATAGTACACCTCTGCCGTTGCCGTGAAGTTCTTCCATAAACGCAGGTCTACCCCCACATTATATTTGTCTGCAGTCTCCAGATTCAAGCCATATACAGGTAACCTTTGTTCTTTCAAACCATTGACTACTGTCATACCATCTCCAAAAGGATATCCTGTCCCCCCTGTCCAGAAATAATTCCCCAATCCATAATCAAGTTCATCTACCGCAGAACGTCCCCAAGAAGCCCGAAGTTTCAACAAGTCCAGGTTAGAAGCCCCTTTCAGGAAATCTTCGTTAGCCAAATTCCAACCAGCAGAAACAGCCGGATAGAAACGAAACTTATCACCTTTCAACAGAACACTTGTACCATAATAGTTGCCGACAACATCTACCATATAACGGTTGCCATAATTATAACCGACAAATCCCATGATATTCTGCCGATAATAAGAGGCGTTATTTTCTAACGGTTCTTTCATATCCTGCCGATAGACAGCCGAAGCCGACAATTGATGCTTACCGGATGTATAGTCATAATTCAATTTAGCCTCAACACTGGCACGTATCAATTGGGCAGACAATACAGACTTGGTTATCTGCACCTTGCTATCCGTACCATAAGTTTCACTTACCGGGAGTCCCTCTTCCGACAGATAACCGACTTCATACTTATAGGTCTTACTACCTATATCCTGAAAAGTGGCAGTATTATCATAAGCGACAGCCACTTCCGCACTCAACCCCTTCAGGAACATAGAGAAATCCTGAGTAATCCGCATATCTGTTTCCAACATACGACGATTTTCCTGTACATATCCCACATCTGCAATAGCCGCAATCGGATTCATCTTAAAAAGCGTATTACTCCCCCAATTATTATTCAGCGTCTTCACCGGAAATGCAGCGGCAGGGACTTTATAAAAATTCTGGAAGATGGTATTAATATCCGTATTCGGTCGCTTATCTTCTCCAATAATGCCATATAAGCCAAACTTCATTCGGGTGCTGGAAGTGATATCCACATCCAAATTCATACGCAGTCCTAACTCATAAGTCCGTATCTGAGAATTATAACGATCCGAATAGTGAGTATAATCTTCATTCAACAAACCAAACTTATTCTTATAATCCAACAACGCCATATACCGTACTCTTTTTCCGCCACCACGCATCATTACATTAAACTGATTGTTTTCGCTGAAATTCCTTGTACCCTCTTTATACCAGTTGACGTTCGGATAATAATTCGGATTCGTACCATCCTTAAACCGTTCCAAGTCCCTTTTCGTGTATTGTAACGGCAAACCATCATAATACAGCGCTTCGTTCTGCGCCATAGCATACGTATAAGCATCCGCCATTTCCGGCCGGTTGACAGGAAAATCGAAACCATGACGATAATTCACATCCACATCAAACGAATTATAAATACCTCTTTTGGTATTCACCAAAATGACTCCGTTAGCCCCTCTGGCACCCATCAAAGCCGTAGCAGCACCATCTTTCAAGACTTGAACGGACTCTATTTCTTCTATTGTCATATTCGTCAGTCCCCGTTCAAATCCATCCACCAAAACCAAGGGAGCTCCGCTACCCAAACCACCACGACCACGTATATTCATGCCGGCATTAGCATCCCAACCAACCGTTTGACTGAGATGAAGCCCTGATATCAATCCAAAAAGCGCGTTATTCACCCGGTCGGGAGAAGTCGCGTTCTTTTCCAGCAAGTCAGCATAAATAGCAGTCACAGACTGGGTTTGGGTGTCTTCTGTCCGCTTTAGAAATCCCAAATCAACAACCGCGTCTTTCTTGATATCAAACACCAAATTCAGGGTATCCCCTGTGATTTTAATCCGCTTGGTTGCTACATCTGCATAATTCAGTTCTATATAATCACCTTTCTTCAACAGGAGTGAAAACAAACCGTCTTCATCAGTGACATTGTTATTTTTGAATTCTCCTACCTTTGATACCTTTACACCCGAAAGAGGTTTACCGGAGCCATCTTTCACAATGCCATTCATCATCTCTTGCGCCACCAGACTTACCGAAGAGATGAATAACATGCCTATCGTAAATAATAATTTATTCATAATCAAATCGTTTAATTAACCTTATTACCAGCCGGGATTTTGAATCAATCCATATTTCTTATTGATTTCGCTTACAGGAAATGGCAGTAAATACCAATATTCATTCCAATAATATTTAATATCGTCACGCGTACTCACTGCATACTCGAAGCCACTTCCGACCTTCGTCGTTTCCAGCATTTCCATGGGACGTATAGCCCATTCCGCTCCCTTTTTATGACGCATCATATCAAAGTAGCGAACATCTTCCTGTCCGAATTCACGGGCACGTTCATCCAATAAGTAGTTCAACAATGCATCACCTTGCGGCACCTTAGCGGAAGTTACTCCCGGCAACCCTGCACGTTCGTGCACGAGGTTCAGATAATCATAAGCGGTCTTCTCAAATTCATCGGGCACGTTAGCCTTCCCCAATTGGTTCATAGCTTCGGCTATACTTAAATAAATCTCTGGCATACGAATCATGGGACAAGAATAAGGCTTGCCTTTCATCTCATTCTTCTTATCACGAATAAACTTGCGGAATCCATAGCCAAATTGAGTTTTCTTCTGCACAGAACTTCCCGAACCATATCCTTCGCGTCCACCTTTATAAACTTCTGCTGTCCGTCCCTGCCATTTATCACCATTTACAAGCAAGTTCTCATATAAACGCACATCACGGTTCGGCTGTCCTTTTTCATCAAAAAACGGATGCGCACGGTGTGTCTGATTATTCCAATCGAATGTAGAACCATCCTTCCATTGGAACATATCCGCATAATTTCCACGCGGGATACCATAACCGGATTCATACATACGGAACGGTTTATCTACGCCATCATAAGTTCCCCAACGGAAAGAAGCCATCACAACCTCCTGATTGCCTTTCGTAAAATAGCCGTTTACATAGTCCTCTCTGGGATTCCCTGTATTTTCAATCCGATAATAATCACCATTCTGCATGTTCAGGCGCAAGAACTCTCTTCCTGCCTCCAAAGCAGCCTCCCAACGGCTATCCTGCTGATTTCCATACCAAGTCAGAAGTTCAGTAGCCGCCTGTCCGTCATAATAGGGTACTTTATTATTAAATAATGGACTGGCAACAAATAAGAGTAAACGGAACTTCAACGCTTTAGCAGCGGCTGCTGTCATATGTCCATATTCTTCAGCGGTGGTAGACCAAGGCAAATCGGTTGCCGCCTCATCCAATAACGCAACTGTTTTATTGACTGTTTCCTCCAACGTCAGACGAGGAAACTGGAAAATCTCATCTGCCGCATACGCGTGGTCTATCCAAGGCATGCCACCATAGAAACGAATCATTTGAGTATAGTGAAAAGCAATGACTACCTTAGCTTCCGCTTTTCGAATACGCTTTTCGTCATCAGTCATATCGGGAACTTTATCTACATTTTCAATATAAATATAAGCCTTCCTTATACCAAAAGAAGGATTTCCCGTCACTTCAGTAATCTGTGAATGAAAAGGGAAATAGGGAAAGTTAATACAACTGGAAGAAGAATTAAAGTCTCCACGTGTCCATGAGATTGGTTGTGCATATCCTATATCAGTATATCCATCCAAAATAAGCCCCTCCGGATGGCATCCTCTCAAGGTAGGCATAAAATCCCACAAACTCTTATAAAACTGGTTTAGGGCCTGATCTGCATACTTTTTAGAAGAAAACACCGTATCAATAGATACATCGTCACTATTGGGCTTCTCCAAAAAATTATCACCGAACTTCAGGTCTTCACATCCGATGAATAAGCTAGCCAGAAGTCCGCATAGAATAATTAAACTTTTGTTTTTCATAATAATCATTTTAAAAAGTTACATTCACTCCCAAGCTAAAGATTTTCATAATAGGATACGTATTCGTATCACGTGTCAATTCTCCTTCGGGATCAAAAACTTTCAATTTGTCAAATGTCAAGAGATTATAGCCGGTAAATTGAACCGTCAACTTAGAGGCACCAATTGCTTTTAAAATCTTCTGTTGAGTAATATTATATCCAATCGTCAGATTTTTCAATTTGATGTATGAAGCATCTTTCAACCATACGCTCGATGTCTCTTGGTTAGTTGAACTTGCAATGGACAAACGGGGATACACAGCCGTTGCTGCTGTTTCAGGTGTCCAACGCCCGTCAGCCATATATTGATAAAGCACCTGCCCCTCATAAAAAGGACGTTTATAAGCATTTGCCATCTCAATATCACACTGTGCTACTCCCGTCCAGTTCATGGAAGCAAAAAAGCCTTTATATTCTCCACCCAAATTTAAACCGAACGTATAAGCCGGGCGTTTAGGGTTTCCTATTTTGGTCTGGTCGTCATTATCAATGATATTATCACCGTTCAAATCTGCAAACTTAATATCACCGGGATATTTTTTCCCTTGCGGTTGCGGCAAATCCCCACGAACATTACCATCCGCATCAAAGTCATTCTCATTATAGAACCCTTGTGCCAGATATCCGAAACGGGCTCCCACCTCATGTCCGGTACGCCACATATAAGGTTCGTTCGGTTCTACTTCATCTTGATAAATAATTTTATTTTTAGAATAAGAGACATTTGCATTTATATAATATGAAAAGTCCTTAATACGATCATTCCATTTTAAATCAACTTCATATCCTTGATTATTTACTTTACCCATGTTAACCACAGGCAATATGCCATTCATTGCAATCAAGGAAGGAACGGTGCTGCGTTGTATCAGAATATCACGACGATTTTCCCGGAAATAATCGACTGTCAACTTCAAACGGTCACTGAAGAAATAAGCATCTATACCGTAATTCTGCTTTAAGGCAGTTTCCCAGGTTACATTCGAATTTCCCAGCATAAGTTCTTTCGCTGCTGTCTGATAGACCGTATTTGTCAATCCGAAAATATACCCGTTCTTATCCTGATAGGCTTTCTGCAGCCAGTCGGAATTATTTATTGAATAAGAGTCCGGCAAATAAAGGAAGCGATTACTGGACATGTTGTCATTACCGACCAATCCAACAGAAGCACGCACTTTCAGATAGGTTAAGAAGTCATTTTTAGGAATGAATTTCTCTTCTGTAATCACATAGCCGATAGAACCTGCAGGAAATGTACCAAAACGTTTGTCCGGCGCAAAGTTCTCGGAACCATTATAGCCAATATTAAATTCTGCTATATATTTCGACTTATAATCATAAGTCAAACGGCCTACCAAGCCAACATAAGCAGTCGGGACATCCCAAAACTTGTTAGGATAATTAGGATAATACTTTTTACTTTGGTTGTACAGCAATAAGGCACCTACATTATGTTCTCCGAATTTGCGATTATAACGAATGCTTCCTTCCACATACCAGTCACGGGCACGTTTTTTATCTCCGGTTCCATAAGTTTTCATCATATTTTCCCCCGTTATCCGATACACAAGGCTCTTATCAAAATCAGGGTCTTCAACATCAAGTCCCGATCCGTCTATTTCGGATTTATAAAAAGGAGTATATGTTTCCACATGTCCCCGTACGGTTTTGATGTAAGAGTAATCCGTATTATATGCCCCTTTCGCTTCAATAGAAAGCCCCTTGGTTATAAAATCCAGATTTTGAGACAAGTTCAAATCGAATGTCATATTATTCGATACTTTACGGTCATAACCATAGCCATAAAATCCATTAATTACTTGATTCTCCATTTTAACTCCGGGAAAACGTGTACTCTGTGTCACCACTTTTTTTCCGTCGATAATTCCCGGAGATGAGAATGGCAACGACCACGTAAGCTGTTTCCATACATTACCACTGCCTCCCGGGTCACGCTGGTTGCCTACAATTCCGCCCATGCCGAACTTTAACGTAGTGGTGCGTGTGAGGTTTACATCAAGATTGGCACGATAGTTATAACGGGTATAGCTGTAATTGTTATCATAATCAAGCCCGTCCAGTTGTTTAAACAAACCATTCTGAAACAAAAAACCTAACGATACAAAATAACGGATATCTTTTGTTCCTCCGGAAATACTTACATTATGTTGGGTTTGAACAGCAGCCTTATTCATCAAATAATCATACCAGTTCACATTGGGATACAGAATAGGAGAATCCCCCAAACGAAAACGTTCCATATCATAGTCCGAGAAAGCCAGCAAGTCATCTGCCGCTCCGTCGTTACGTTGAGCTTCTCTGAATAAAGAAGCCGTTGTATAGCTGTCTGCCACATCCAATATACGGGTAGGCATCTGAATGCCGACATTCGAGTTAATCGATATTTTGGCCTTTCCTTCTTCTCCCCGGCGAGTAGTGACCAATATGACTCCGTTTGCACCGCGCACTCCGAATACAGCCGTAGCCGAAGCATCTTTTAATACATTAATAGATTCTATCTCGTTAGGATCCATTTGATAGAAAGAACGCTCCACGCCATCCACAAGAATAAGCGGAGCAGCTCCCCCTTCCGTCAATGAACCTACACCACGTACAAATATTTTCGCATTGTCAGCTCCCGGTTGTCCACTTGCCTGCATGGAAGAAACTCCCGGCAACTGCCCTGCCAACGAATTGGTGACACTGGCACTAGGGGATTTCAGTAAAGCCTCCGTACCGACACTTGATATAGCACCGGTCAATGTCGCCTTTTTCTGCACACCGTATGCCACAACCATTACTTCGTCCAGACTTTGTACATTTTCCTGTAAACGTACGTTAATCCCCCTTCGGGAGTTTACTTTTATTTCTTGTGACTGGTAACCAATAAATGAAACCGATAAAACAGAATTCCCATCAGGTACCGTAATTGTATAACGGCCGTCAATATCTGTGATAACTCCTGTGGAAGTCCCTTTCACTTGTACAGTAGCACCAATAATAGGTTCGCCACCCTCACTCGTAACAACCCCTGTAACTATTATACTTTTGTTCTGTTGCAAAGCGGAACTTACCCACTCTTTGCCGGTGTCACTGCCCGACAAAATCCTACCCGTCTCTGCGGAATAACAAATCTCGCCCCACAAAGACGACCTGATACATACGGCGATAAATAAAACCTTCCGCATGCGACCTGTTAAGATGTTTTTCATACTTTGATAATGTTAAATAGTTAAACAAAAAGCATCATTATAATTTCTGCTTAAATTTGAAAACCAGCGATTCATTCTTCAATCCTTTCGGCAGAGTTACTGTCACTTTGCCGTCTTTCGTCCGATACTTCACGCTACGACCGTTTTGAAGCAATACCATCTTGCCGGCAGGTTCATTTCCTTCCCATACAATTTCCTGCGGCAATTCCACATTGTCCGGCAGTGCATAGATAGCATACAGCGTCTTTCCATCTTTGTTAGCCGTGAACCAGATATTCTCACTTTGATAGACAGGAGTAGTGCGTGTGTTGTAAATTGCTTCACCATTTATTTTCAGCCATTGCCCTATCTCTTTCAAACGCTGTATTCCCTCTTCCTCGATAGTACCTTCCGGTGTAGGTCCCACGCCCAAAACCAAAGAACCGCCTTTGGCTACAATCTCCGTGAGAATATTGATTACTTGAGCTGCCGACTTGTAAGGAGCGTCTTTCCACCATCCCCAATGATTGGTCAGTGTGATGCAACTTTCCCAAGGATGATCAAGTTGCTGCTTGGGAATAGTCAGTTCCGGTGTTTGGTAATTTTCGTTCCGGCCGGGCACAGTCCTGTCTACCGCTATCAAGCCCGGCTGACTGTCGCGTGCTTTATCAATGATTTGATTCATTTTGATGTCTTCCTTGGGAGCTCTTACCCAGCCGCCGTCCAGCCAAAGAAGGTCTACCCGACCATAGCGCGTCATGAGTTCATTGATTTGATTAGCCGTATATTCCTGAAAACGCTTCCATTTATCCGGATTCAGCTTGATGTCATAATTCACATTCCGGGTAGGCGTTGCCCTGTCTCTACTCCAGTAATCATTGCAATGCCAGTCGGGCTTGGAGAAGTAAGCACCTATCATAAAGTCTTTCTGACGGAAAGCATCAAACACTTGATAGGTCACATCTTTTAAAGGATTGTTTTTAAAAGGCCCTTTAGCTATCGAGAAATCAGTTTCCTTCGTGTCAAACATACAAAAACCGTCGTGATGTTTGGTAGTGAAAATCATATATTTCATACCGGCATCTTTCATAATGTCCGCCCATACTTCCGGAGCAAACTTCGTTGGATTGAAAGATTCGCTCAATCCCCAATACCATTTTTTAAAATCATCATAAGGCATATCACCGAAGATTTTAGTTCGGCGCGGAATGAATTTCTCTTCCGAGCACAGCAGCCACGACTCGAAAGTGCCCGGTACGGAATAAAGTCCCCAGTGGAACAGTACACCGAATTTCAAGTCTCGCCATTGGTCTAATTTCTGCAGTACTGCCGGGTCTGTCGGATATTCATAAGAACTCGAAGACTTATGTACATACCCTTGATCTTTTATATCTCCTTGCTGTGCATGCGCATTGCAGGCAAAAGAGAGTCCGAACAAAGCAGCCAATACCACTTTCATGCTTTTCATTTTTCTCATACTTACCGTTGTTTTAGAGGTTTTAAATTTCACCGCTAAGATATGAGGATTAGAATGAAAGGGTGTTTTGTATCATTTTTTGTTTGTCCGATAACTGCCAGAAGAATACTAAAAACTATCAGAACATTTTCGATTTTATTCAAAAGAGCTTCCCAGGTACTATTTTCTCTGTTTTTTCACATAATCAGAAGGCATGCAACCCATATACTTTTTAAAACTAGTAGAGAAATAAGAGCGGGATGCAAAACCTACCATAGCACTTACTTCCGAGATGGAATAACGTCCATCCAGCAATAGCTTGCAAGCCTTATTGAAACGTATGCGCCGGATAAAATTAGCCGGCGGTTCACCCGATATGGAATTCATTTTGTAGTATAACGATGAGCGGCTCATAAAAAGTTTCTCCGCAAGGTCATCAGCCGTGAAGTCTTCATTAGAGATATTTTCTTCCACAATCTGAATAGCCTTGGTGATAAACTCTTCGTCCAGCTTATTCGAAGTCATTTTTGCCGCGTCGATATCAATCGTACTGGAATAATTATACCTCAACCGCTGCCTGGCTTTCAGGATATTGTAAATCTTCCCTTTCAAAAGATTAATAGAGAAAGGTTTGGGGATATAATCGTCCGCGCCTGCCTGAATACCCGCAGTCTGTGCCTCAAGACTACCTTTCGCCGACAACAAAATAACCGGAATATGGCAGGTTTGCATGTTCTTCTTCACAATCTCACATAACTTAATACCGTCTATTCCCGGCATCATGACATCAGAAAGAATTAAATCCACTTTCTGTTCCTTCATCATTTCCAGTGCTTCTTCCCCGTTTCCGGCTATCAACGTGATATACTCCGATTTAAAATTATCCTTCAAATAATCAACCATTTCCTTATTATCATCCACCAGCAGGATAGTCGCTTTCCCTTCTTCTTCCATACCATCCGGTTTCTCCATGTCAGTAGAATTTACTACAACCTCTTCCATGTAGGAAACATCCATAGGAGAATACATAGGTTCTGATAAAGTGAAGGTCGTTTCCGTGTCCTGTTTTTGTTCTTCAGCCGGAAATATGTGGATGTCTGCCGGCAAAATCACCCTGAACTCTGTGAATTTCCCGATTTCACTAGCCACTTCTATCGTGCCCCTATGCTTGTCTATCAACAATTTCACCAAAGACAAGCCAATGCCGGAACCTTTCTGATTATCGTCCACTTGGTAAAAGCGTTCAAAAATACGGGAAAGTTTCTCTTCCGGAATACCTATGCCATTATCACGTATCGTAAATCCGTAGACAGCCTCCTTCTTCCACAATGATAATGAGATTTCTCCACCGTCAGGAGTAAACTTAAACGCATTGGAAAGCAAATTCATCAATATCGTTTCCAAATACATCCTGTCGACAGGAAATAATTCATCTTTCAAATCCGAACGGAAATGGAAATTAATATTTCGTTTCCGTGCATTCTCTATAAATAAATTGAATATATTCATTGCCATACTCTCAACCGGCCCTGAAACGATATGGATAGGTAATGTTCCCGACTCTGCCTTCCTGAAGTCAAGCAGCTGATTGACAATATGCAGTAATTTCTGTCCATTCTTATAGACATAAGACAATTTTTGCTGCACAGCGGGCTCGAAAGAGTTCTTTTCGCCCAACAATTCCTCTAACGGAGCCAATATCAGACTTAAAGGTGTGCGCAATTCATGAGACATATTAATATAAAAACGGACTTTCTCCTGACTGATTTCTTCTATCTTATTCCGTTCGATATGCTCAATCTGTACCTGCATCCTCATCTTGGCACGGACAATAAAGAAATAAAATACAAAAGCTAAAATACCGATGATAAAAAGGAAAAACAACGTTTTTGCCCACCACGTCTGATACCACATCGGAATAATATCAATAAAAAATTCTGCAGGGGTTTCTGACCATTGTCCACTGTCACTGCATGCCTTTACTTTAAAAACATATCTACCCGGCGACAAATTCCAATAGTTCACTCCACGACTTCCCGCCCATGTAGCATAAATCCAGTCCGAATCGTAACCTTCCAGCTTATAGGCAAACTTGTTACGGCTGTTTGACAGGTAGTTAATTACAGAAAAAGTGATTCTGAACATCTTGAGTTCCGAAGGAAAAGAGACTCCCAGCAACTTCCCGTTGTCAGCCTGATAAAAATCAATATCTCCATCTTTTGCTTGCCTGATGGGATGATTCTGTATAGACAATCCGGTGATGACTGCATTGGGGGTAAAAGGAGTGTTGGAGAAATGTTCGGGATTAAAAAAGACGACTCCATTCAAAGTCCCTAAAAAGAAAGTGCCGTCTTTTGAGCTACATACTGCCGACTGCATAAACTGATTGTTCGGCAAACCATCTTGTTTGACATAGTTGCAGAAATTCTTTTTATGCAAATCAAAACAGGAAAGTCCCCTGCTCGTTGTGAGCCACAACCGCCCTTTTTTATCTTCCAAAATACCGCTGATACAATCATCGGGCAAACCGTCGCTCATAGAATAACGCTCCCATGAAAGAGAGGTTCCTTCTTTATAGCGGTACAATCCGGAAGAAGTGCCTACCCAAATGGTATGGCTACTGTCTTCATATACACACAACGCCTGTATCAGGCCCAGAGAATAAGCCCCTGCCGAATCAGCCATCACTCGCATTTCTCCATCAGCACACATGTACAAGCTTTCTTCCGTACCAATCCAGACACGCCGTCTTGAATCACGGAACAAAGTAGAGACAAGCACATCTTTCAGTTGAGGATATCTGACTGCCAAAGGATGCAAGGAGATTTGCCTTGTTTGATAATCAAAACGATACAAACCAGCCATCGAACCCATCCAAAGTGTACCATCGTCTCCATCCAACAGTGAATAGCAACTATTTTCCAAGGATGCGGCACCGGGAATATCATAATTACTTATATGTCCGGACTTGACGTTCAAATGGCTCAACCCGCCGCTATGCATACCGATATAAACAGAACCATTTTTCTCGGGAAACACACATTTAATGTTATTCGAACGTAAGGAGCCGGCTTTGTTGCCTTCATCAGAATAACAAGTGAAATGCCCGGTTGTCCTGTCATAATGATTCAACCCTCCATCATTTGTACCAATCCAAAGATTATTGTCAAAAGGATCTTCCGCTATGCAACTGACGGTATTGTCACTCAATGAATTACGGTAGACAGAATGTTGCAGGACACGAAAATCAGGAGCTAATACATGATAATAATTAAGCCCTCCGTGGTAAGTGCCTACCCACATTCCTCCCTGATGATCCCTTAGAAGAGAACGTACAGAATTATGTCCCAAAGAAGAAGGGTCTTCATAGGAAAAGCGATATTGCGAAATACTTTTTGTATCCGGTTGGAGAATCAGCAGTCCTTCTACCGTTCCAATCCATAATCTTCCCCGGTCATCCAGTTGCAGAGCCCGGACAGCATCAGAAACAAACTGTTTCGGATAATTTTTCCGGCTATAATGTTCTCGAACCTGAAATTTGTCATCTATCAAATATACTCCGTTCGTCAGTGACGCCAACCAACAATTCCGGGTCTTATCATCATAAATGATACTGGAGATTACTTCATTTTTCAATTCAGGAAGCAATTGAACAATATTACCATTACGAAAATAATAGAAATAAATACCTTTTGAAGTTCCAAGTAATGCCCCGTCTCCTATAGCACGAACGGAATAAACATTCTTCCCTTCTAACTGGGGGAGCATTTTCATCTTGCCATCCGTTTTCTCAAAAAGAACCAATCCCCGGTTGGTTCCTAACAACAACAGTTCCCTGTCTGCCGGCTCTTCTATGGCAAATACCTGAACCGACTGATTGCCCGGTAATGAGTAATTTGTAAAATCATTACCTATAATATTATACCGGGAAAGTCCGACCATTGTCCCTGCCCACACAGTTCCCTTGCGGTCAGTATAAAGAGAATAGATGTAGTTATTCCCCAAACTGGCGGTATCGCCCAAAGATTTATAAAAGGACGCAAAGCGGAAACCGTCATGCCAGTTCAATCCTTCAGTAGTGCCCACCCATATCTTATTGTTATGATCTTGAGTTAAAGCAAGCACTGTATTGTACGACAATCCATCATCTACAGACAAACGTTTAAAACGAACCGGAGCCTCATCTGCCAATAAAGTAGATATCGGAATAAATTGGAAACAAATGGCTAAAACAATCAAATAACAAATTTGTATATATCGGTCTTTCATAAGTAATCACGGTTCAAGAACATTTTAACTAAAACAAAGATATGTATTTCCAACCACTTTTATCACATATACCCGTTAGCTTTTATTTCTTTATATCGTTTCAAAGCCTCCAGATAATAATAATCGGCATAAATCAAGGGGGTATCGACTTCACTTTTGTGAGGGAAGCTACCCACCGAATGCATGAGAATAAACCCGTGATTCTCTCCCTCCCTTGCCAGATATGTTTCCGAGGAAAGTTGCTTCAAGATTCGCTCTGCATAACGAAAGTATTTCCGCCCTTGTTTTTTGTCCCCATAACCACTTAATTCCAACAAGGCGGAAGCTGTGATGGCAGCCGCCGAAGCATCGCGAGGTTCATTGGGAATGTTCGGAGCATTATAATCCCAATAAGGGATAAAATCTTTTTCGGACGGGCAATGGCTCATTATAAATTCAGCGATCTTATAAGCCGCTTTCAGATAAGTTTGTTGTTTTGTGAAACGATAACACATGGTACATCCATATACGGCCCAAGCCTGACCACGTGCCCAAGACGATTCATCATCATATCCCTGGTAAGTACCCTTCGACTCAACTGTACCATCTTCCGGCAAATAACTGACTACATGATAAGATGTCATATCTTCCCGAAAATGATTCTTCAGTGTTTTGTCGGCATGTGCTATGGCAATTTCCCGATACTTCGGATTACCGGTCTGTTCCGATGCCCAGAAAAGCATCTCCAGATTCATCATGTTATCAATAATTACGGGATAGCTCCATTTACCAAAGTCCCAGGAGCGAATCAATCCGACTTTCGGTTCAAAACGCGTACAAAGGCTTTCGGCAGCGCGAACGAGAATCAGGCTGTCCGCAGGTTCCGGTTTTAGACGGATGCCCTGCCCATAACTACAAAACATCATAAAACCCAAATCGTGATTTTTCGTATAATATTGCATCGCTTCCAGACGGTCAGTGTACAAACGTGCCTGTTTTGCCAATTCTTCCTTAGCTGTAAGCTCATATGCCAGCCACAGCGAGCCCGGGAAAAAACCGGAAGTCCAATCCGAAGGTTTTTCCAAGCGATATTTTCCATCTTTCAAAGAACGTGGGAAACAGAGGGTATCCGGTTCGTTTTTCAACTTTTCTGCCATATAGAGCAATTGATGTCCGGATGTATTCACCGCACGGTCAAACCATTTCATCTCATTTTCATTCGGAATACTACAAGCAGCCAGGAAAGAAATCCCTGCTGCCACCATAAGAAGTTTACTATTCATTGTTTTAATCTATTTCTGTTATTACTTCTCCATATACTGACAACAAAGGTAGACTAACTTACAGACATCGGTTTTACAAAACTCTCTTTTTATGTCCGTTTCCATATTAGTGGTGTTTGATTTTGTACAAAAGTTGTCTGCTTTCAGATATTCATAATGGTGCAGAAACGAACTGATCCGCACGGAAAGAAATTAAATAATATAGTTTAGATTTTTCTCCACTGTATAAACAATCTATCTGAGACCCGGGTCTCAGCATCTATGACACCCGGGTCTCAGGTATGCCAACACCCGGGTGTCAGTACCATTGAGACCCGGGTGTCAGATAGAACTCTACTACTAAGCGTTTTTTCTTTGTTACTAGAGTAAATAAAATTCCGATGCATCTAATATCTATTCAAAACAGTGCAAGAATGAGCTAAATAATAATTTTCCAGTTAAACAAAATTATAACGCTCGTTCTTTGAGATATTGAAAACGAAATATTACGAAAATAATGATTATCTTTGAACCACTAAAAGGAAAATAACAATGAATGACCTGCTTCGTAAACTCCCTATCGGGATACAGACCTTTGAGAAACTTCGTAAGGGCGATTATCTATATGTAGATAAAACAGAGCTTGTATGGAAAATAGCTTATACATCTACTCCATACTTCCTGAGCCGTCCACGCCGTTTTGGTAAAAGTCTTCTTCTCTCTACCTTTGAAGCCTACTTTGAAGGAAAGAAAGAACTCTTCGAAGGGCTTGCCATTGAAAAACTGGAAACGAAATGGGAAAAGCATCCTGTGCTGCATCTGGATTTAAATGCCGAGAAGTACGATTCCCCAGAAAGACTTTATGATATCCTCAGCCGTCAACTCACCTTATGGGAAATCCAATATGGCAAAGGAATAGACGAGAACACTCTTTCCGGTCGTTTCTCCGGCGTCATCCGTCGCGCCTACGAACAAACCGGTAGCAGCGTTGTAGTTCTGGTAGACGAATACGACAAACCTCTATTGCAAGCTTTAGGCAATGATGTCTTACTGGATGAATACCGTAAAACTCTGAAAGCCTTTTACGGAGTATTGAAAAGTGCCGACCGCTACCTACGTTTCGTCTTCCTCACAGGAGTAACGAAATTCTCACAAGTAAGTGTATTCAGTGACCTCAACCAATTGCAGGACATCACTTTATGGCCCGATTACGGAACCCTTTGCGGCATCACTCTTCAAGAATTATTGGATACCTTCCAGCCGGAAATCAAGATACTGGCAGCCAATAATTCCATTTCTTATGATGACGCGGTACAACGAATGACACGTCTCTACGATGGCTATCATTTTTGCATTAATTCAGTAGGTATCTTCAACCCGTTCAGTGTACTGAATGTCCTGAAATCAAAAGTGTTCGACAATTACTGGTTCCAGACCGGCACACCGACTTTCCTCGTCGAGATGCTGCAAGAAACCGAATACGACCTGCGTACTTTGCTTGACGGGATCGAAGCACCGTCTTCCATGTTCTCCGAATATCGTGTAGATTCCAATAACCCGATTCCGTTGATTTACCAAAGTGGATATCTGACGATAAAAGCTTATGATGAACGTTTCCGCAACTACCTGTTGGAATTTCCCAACGATGAGGTGCGTTACGGTTTCATGGATTTCCTGGTACCGTTCTATACTGGAGTGAAGAATAATGATCAAGGGTTTTACATCGGCAAGTTCGTCAATGAATTGGAGAGTGGAGACTACGATGCCTTTCTTACCCGTCTGCAAGCCTTCTTTGCCGATTTCAACTACGAATTGAACGAGCAGACAGAGCGTCACTACCAAGTGGTTTTCTATATTGTCTTCAAACTTATGGGACAGTTCACCGATGCCGAAGTACGCAGCGCCCGCGGTCGTGCAGATGCCGTAGTGAAAACACCTAAATATATCTATGTCTTCGAATTCAAGCTGCATGACACGGCAGAAGCGGCTTTGAAGCAGATCGACGATAAAGGCTATCTGATACCGTATCAGGCAGACGGACGTGAAGTGATAAAGATCGGGGTGGAGTTCAGTGCGGAAAAACGCAATATCAGTCGCTGGCTGGTGTGAACAGATAAAGTTAAATATTATCAGGAGTTACCCATATCCACGCCCGATAACAACTTCTCCTATGAACAGGAACCAAAGGTAAATAACCGGAGTACACTCTACCTTCCCTGATTTTCAACGGATAAGTTGCGGACATTCGTTCATGTTCCTGCAAGGCTTCACCTTCCGAAGGATGATAATCAATCACAAAACGCCCTATTGAACCAGGATGTACATAACGGTCATATAAAAAACGCGCAACAACTCCCATATTCATGCGCAGATTAATTTCCACACAGGGATGAATCCGAAAAACCGGCTTTTCATTTTCCGGAAACCGACAAATCATCATATCAACTCCAAGATAACCTTTATAAACGGTTCCTACCAACGCAGAAAGCCTATATTTCAAGCAGTTCTCCAAATCCGTCAAAACCTTTGAAGGGATATATTGCGAAAGTTGTTTCCAGATTGCCTCATTAGAAAACAAACGATTCCCTTCATACATTCCACTCTTTCCGGTATGGAAGAGGGAATATCCCATAAATGTCACTTCACCTGTACCATCGGAATAAAACTCCATGGCAAAATCCTCTACCTTATTATATATAGGTTCCGCAATGATTCCACCCTGCGAAGCAGCCACACGCGTACACCAACCGGAAATAAAAGGAGTAAATATGCCTTTACACCAGTTCAAGCCTTTACCGCTTCCCGAAAGCGGAGCTTTCAACAGGCAGCATTCCCGCTCTTCCACAAAGGTTTTCCATTCTTCCTGTGTCTTCAAATAATAAGATTCTCCGCAGAAATATTCATTCAGTTGTAATTCCGGAAGCAATGAGACGGCTTTAGAACGATGGGAGTATTCCCGCAAACCGTTTAATTGCTCCATAGAAGGAAGCAGGGCTTCATCCACGCCCAGCCCTGAAAGCCGCTTCCGCAAAGCTAAATCCCATCCCCAAGGACGAATATCCAAATCCGGTCCGACAGCAAGTTCCGGTTCAGTCATCAAATGAATCGAAACTCCCAGCAATTCCTGCATTTGCTTCAAATAATCCAGATTATAAGCGGAAGGAGCTAATACAGCACTCCCCTCCTCTGCATACCACATCGGAAGCAAAGCCAACTCGGAAGCCATACGTCTGGCCGAAGCCGGAGCCATATAATTAGTTTCACCGCTGGCCAACGCCAAGTCATGTTCCGGATTGAATATATAAAGAGCCCTTTTTGTCATTTCAAATGAATTCAACACTTTATTCTGCAAATATATACAGGAAATAGTCAGGAATGACTACAATAAACAGAAAGTTGGAATTAAACACACAATTTTGCCATCTCTACTTTGCAAATCCTAAAAAAAGCAGTATATTTGCCACCCGAAAAACAAAGAACTGAAATGGAATCATTCTACCGCACACACGCCTACCTCGTTGAGCACACCAATGCCCCCGTTCGCCGCGATCTTATGGACGAGATCGACTGGAGCGACCGCCTGATTGGTATCAAAGGGACACGTGGCGTAGGAAAAACCACTTTCCTTCTCCAATACGCCAAAGAGAAATTCGGGAACGACCGTTCCTGTCTGTTCATCAACATGAACAACTTCTATTTCTCGGGCCACAGCATTGTAGACTTCGCCAACGAATTTCAGAAACGTGGCGGAAAAGTATTGTTGATCGACCAGGTGTTCAAACATCCGGAATGGAGCAAAGAGTTACGCATGTGTTACGACCGTTTTCCTAACCTGAAAATTGTCTTCACCGGCTCGTCCGTGATGCGACTGAAAGAAGAAAATCTTGAATTACGTGATATCGCCAAGAGCTATAACCTGCGTGGATTTTCTTTCCGTGAATTCCTAAACTTGCAAACAGGCATGAAATTCAGGGCATACAGTCTCGAAGAAATTCTTAGCACTCACGAACAGATTGCCAAAGGAGTACTCTCCAAAGTTCGTCCGTTGGATTATTTCCAGGATTATCTGCACCACGGCTTCTATCCGTTCTTCCTCGAAAAGCGTAACTTTTCGGAGAATTTACTGAAAACGATGAACATGATGGTGGAAGTAGATATACTTCTCATCAAACAAATTGAACTGAAATATCTTTCAAAGATAAAAAAATTACTATATTTGCTCGCTGTCGACGGACCGAAGGCTCCAAATGTGAGCCAACTGGCAAGCGACATACAGACATCTCGCGCCACGGTGATGAACTATATCAAGTATCTGGCAGATGCGCGACTCATTAATCTGGTTTATCCGAAAGGGGAAGAATTCCCTAAAAAACCTTCAAAGATAATGATGCACAACTCCAACCTGATGTATTCCATCTATCCGGTGAAAGTGGAAGAGCAGGATGTGCTCGACACATTCTTTGCAAATTCTTTATGGAAAGACCATAAGGTACATAAAGGAGATAAAAACGTCTCTTTTATGGTGGACGAAG
>OGRI01001299.1_pt1 | contig 21816 bp, 9 predicted proteins | sample 1553391 | NCBI WGS metagenome assembly OGRI01 (sample SAMEA2580052, study PRJEB22360) | human gut metagenome | reverse complement strand
GGTGGCGCCGTTCTTGATTTCAAAGTTCCCTATTTCTTTGGTATAGCACCCCAAAGCTCCTTTGCGGACGATGGAGTCGGCCAAAGCCGAGACGGCAGTGACGCCTCCTTCTAACGTTGTTTTTCCCGTGTAGGTGTTCGTGCTCGTGATGACCAATGTTCCGTTTCCTTTCTTGGTCAGTCCCGTTTCTCCGCTGATACCGCCGTTGCCGCTTAGGCTGTAGGTTTTCGTGTCATTGTCGAATGTCACCGTTTTGGGGTAGAGGTTCTCGTTGATGCGGACGGAGGCGTCAGTGGCCGCATCGTCGAATATCACGTCGTCGCCGGAAACGAAGATGTCGGCTTCTCCCGCATTGTTGAAGTTTTCGTTTTCATTCAGGTTCCATTCATTGAGCGTGTGGGTACCGTCCCAATACACTTGTGTGGCATCTCTCGTTTCCTTTATGACGAGGAATATTTGGCCGTTTTCGTATTCCAAGTGGCATTTTTGAGTTTCCAGTCCCTGAAGGAGGATGTCATCTACGTTGCCGTCGATCTTTTTCACTTCGGCGATGAGGTATCTTCCGGCTGCCATCACGTTTTTCCCGTTTTGATAGTGAGGAGTAAAGCGGAATATCGGTGCTTGGAACTCGGGACCGTCGCTTCGGTTGAGGGTTTCCAGGGAAAGGCCTTTGGTCAGTACGATGCGGTCGGCCTGAGTGTTCTCGGAATAGAGGTCGAATTCCATCACGGCACCGTACCGCATGGTCACACTGTCAGCGTGGATGGTGGCGGCTTCTCCCGTTCCTCCTACGCGGAGCACGGAGGCGTATTCCATCTTGATATCCTTTCCGAAGTCAGCCTTGGCGTTTAATTCGGCAAAGCGGTTCATCCATACGCGGCTGTTGGGGAGTTTTCCTGTGAAGTTCACGATGCCGCCCCAAAGGTCCGTCGGGCCGGAATAGGTCTGTTCGCCGCTCAGGTTCAGGATGCCTTCGCCTTGTTTCACCAAGCGCATGTCTCCACCAAACGTACCGCCTTTGAGCGTATAGGTGGAGTAGGAAGTGGTGATGTTGTCGTTGTTGTCATGTCCTTCCGTATGGGAGAAGGCGTTGACGGTGAGGATGTAAGGCGATGCGCCTTCGGCGACTGTCACTTCTCCGCCCTCGGGATCGGCCAATAACACGTGCTGTCCGTTCTGGGCGGTTGTAATGGCATCTTTCACTTCCGTGCGCCCGTTGGTCATCAAAGGGGGAGGGGTGGTGGTATATCCTTCCGTCTCTCCCATGAAGTAACTGACGTGGGGCGGTTGGTTGTAACCGCACATCTGCCAACAGATGGCCTGCCGGTATTGCATGTCGTGCAGCAGGGTATAGTTGCGCCAAGATGTTGGGAAGGTTGTGGTATAGATAATCAGCGATTGGTCGTCGGTAGACGGGCTGATGATTTCTTCGCGCCAGTCTCCGAAGATGTCGGCCTGAAGGGACGGTGTGCCTTTCGTTCCATTGTTGGAATGGATGCCTTCAAGTTTGGTGATGGTGCCGTTGTAGAATGTGATGTTGACATCGTCCAGAGATTCACTGCATAAATCCCCGTCCCAATAGATGCGGAAACTGGCACCTAAGAGGCCTGTGGCATTGGGGAGGGCTTCGTCTATTACCGAACTGACGGTGCCGGACCTTCCGGCTGCCATCTGGCTGCCCATGAACTCTTCGGTAAACTTTCCGGCCATGCAACGGCCGCAGTCTTGCGGGTGTTGGTACCAATAATAGACTCGGCTGCTAGTCGCATCGCGGTAGTTGGCACCAGCCTTGTTCTCATTGCAAGCAAAGATCTCCTGTCCTTTGCGGTAGGGGTCGAAGTCGCTGCAATGCTGTGCGTCGCCGTGGCCGTAACCTGTTGTGGAAAGTCCTTTGCCATTGTCGTCTACGACCATCGAGCCGTAGACGATTTCATCGCGTCCGTCCCAGTCCACGTCGGCGATACCGAAGTTGTGGTATCCTTCGCCGAACCATGGGCTGCCCGGTTCATTGTTGAGCCACCTCCAACGCTCCACCAGTTCGTGGGTTTCCGGATTCACATCGTAGGCAATCATCTTGTGGCGCGTGTAGATGCCGCGTGCCAGAAAGATGCTCGGATGGCGGCCGTCCAGATAAGGTGCACCGAAAAAGAACTTGTTGGCGCGGTGGCCGTAACCGTCGCCCCATGCGGCGTTCAGGTCCGTCTCGCCGTTCTCCAACCGTTTGAGGGGGAATTGCATGGCCGGGTTGTACAGTTTGGCTGTGGCTCCCTCCATATATATAAGGTATTCCTCGCCCGCCATGGAATATGTCATGTTTGCTGTGTGCAGCACGCTGTCGCGGTAGTTCTTGGTCGGGTCGCCGATTACTTGTTTTGTCCCGTCCGAAGCATAGACTATGGTGCCGTCCATGGCGCGCATCAGCAGCTCCGCCTTTCCGTCTTCATCCCAATCGAAAGCCGTGATGTTGGTTTCCACTTCACCTGCGCTGATCATGTTGGGGCCGATGTCTATTTGCCACAGCCGCGTGCCGTCCAACTTGTAAGCCTCGAAGAATGTGAATGCGCTGTCGTTTTCCGGATAGAAAAGTCCGTCGTTGTTATGTAGTCGCTTCACGATGATTTCCATTTCTCCGTCTCCGTCCAGATCTGCCGCTGTGGCATCATTTAGGAAGTAGTCCAACGTGATGTCCGTTCCTCGCCGGGAATACATCTTGCCCATGGGGATTGTCAGATACTGTTTGTCCCACACTTCGGCAGGTTCGCAGGCATCTTGTTCTTCGTCCCGTACTACGGCTTTTACCGTGTAGGTGGATGAGGCCGTGCCTTCGGGGTCGGTGAAGTTGGATACGTCTAACGGTTCCGGATTTACCAACTTGCCGTCGCGGTAAAGGTTGTACTGTGTGTCATAATACTCCGTGCCATGGATGCGCCAACTGGTGAACACGCCTTTTTCCGTTTGTACGGCTACGAGTCCCCGGTTGAGGTCTTCCATCATACGTTGGGCTTGTGCCGTGAGGCAGCAGGCAGCCAACATAGATAATAGTAATTTCTTTTTCATGATTTTAAGTTTAATGAATGGTTCCTTTTTTACGGTTTGCTTTTTAATTTGACGACTGTCAGTGAGTAGGCAGGCAGTTCATCCCGGTATTGAGGTCCTATGGCGACGGGCGAAGTTTCAGGGCGAGCCTTCCAATCATCCGGCATACCGCTCAATACGGTTTTCGTGGCATCCTGTTTTCCGGTGATGCCCAAAACGGCAAGGTCTATGGTAGCTTGTACTTTGACCGGGAGGAGGTTGACGATTTTCAGTATGAGGTCTTGGCTCAGACTGTCTTTTACTACTGATATGCCGATGCGTTTACGTACATCGTCACGGTTATCCGACAGGGTGAGCACGGAAGGAATATATTCATTCCCTGAGTTTTGTCCGAAGAGGAGTTGAGTGTAATAACTCGTACCGGGCTTGACTTCCATGTTGTTGAAATAAATCAGGTCGGGACGCCATCTTGTCCGTCGGTCTTTGGCCAACAACGGGGCGTATGATGTCATGCTGACGATATCGCCGTTTCGTTCGCAGCCTATCAGGTGGTAAGCCTCCAATAAGGCGGTCTCGATGTTATTGCCTTTGCCGGGGATATGTGTGGCATATTCTCCGAGGTAAACCTTGGGTTTGGAACGGTCGTAGCGGTCGTAATAATCGTGGTTGTTGAGGAACCATCCTGCAGGTTGGTAGTAATGTTCATCCACGAGGGGGACACCGAGCTTGCTGGCTACCTTCCATCCCTCCACGTAGTCCGGGCCTTCGCTGAAGGGGCCGGAGGTACCTACGACCTGTATTTCCGGATACTTTTCTTTGATAGCCTTGAATATCATGGTGAAACGTTCTTCAAACACAGGCGTGATGAGGTCTTCGTTGCCCACACCGAGATATTTCAGGTTGAAGGGTTTCGGGTGTCCGGCTTCCGCACGCATCTTGGCCCATGGGCTTTCGGACGGGTCGCCGTTAGCCCATTCGATGAGGTTCAGTATGCTTTCTATATATTCCGGCATTTTTTCCATGGGGATGCCCATTTGGCCTGCGCCTCCGATGGAAGAGTTCTGGCAACACACACCGGCTGCAACGACGGGCAGCGGTTCCGCCCCGATGTCCTCGCAGAATAGGAAATATTCATAATAGCCAAGCCCCATGGTCTGATGGTAGCCCCACAGGTTGCGCAAAGGTTTGCGGCTTTCTAACGGGCCGATGGTGTTTTCCCAACGGTATATATTATCCAATCCGTTGCCATGAGCTACACATCCTCCCGGGAAGCGAACGAATCGGGGGCGGATGTCGGCAATGGCTTGGGCCAGATCGGCACGCATTCCGTTCTTCCGGTTTTTGAATGTCTTTTGGGGAAAGAGGGAAACCATATCCAAATTCACTTCACCTTCCATGTCCGGAATAACCTCGATGCACCCGTTTACGGCGGAGCCGGTAGCCTTTACCACAGCCGTGAGCTTATTCCATGTTTTGGAAATCTTGCCGGTGGGGGCTTCGCCGATGACTTTTCCGTCTTCGTCAAGTAGTCTTACGATGATTTTTCCCCGCTTGTTGCTGGTACTGCGGGCAAAAACCGAGAAGTCGTATTTCTCTCCGGCCTTGACGGGAATACCGTCGAAACCGTCGTTAACCAACCCATGACCTTTTTCTTTAATGTCCAAAACGGCATAATGGGGATTGTGGGCATGCAACGGAGCCACGGTATCTATGTCAAACGAAAGGCCTTCTCCGTCCGTGCTCCACGAATTGGTGGCCGTCCAGTTCTCTTCACGACCGATGTCATTCGGAGAATATTCGAAATCGCGGTTTTGCACGAGTTCGGCATAAAGTCCTCCGTCCGCCCCGTAGTTGATGTCTTCAAAGAAAACTCCGATGAGCATATCGCTGATTTTCTTGCTTTCTTCGGGGCGTAGCGTTACGTTCAGTGTGATGGTGTCTTTGAAAAGCTCCGGGTTGATGGCCAGTCGTTCCGCATTTTGGATGGCTTTGTACTTTGCCATTTTGTCGGTTTGTATGAGTGCTTCCACTTCGTTCCATGCCACACGGTGGAGGGTTCCGCTTTCTGTGATTCCGTTGATTGTGACCTGTTGTCGGTGGGGGACGGCGACATTTTCCGCTTGTGGAATACTGTAAGTACGGAAATCTTTTGTGCGGCAACTGTAGGTTTTCGTGTTTCCCCCCTGTAGACTTTTCCATGTGATAAGATAGTCTTGGCCGGTGGGCGAGAATGCAACCGAAGGATTCATGCAATTACCGGTGTATCCTGTAGTCGGAAATGCCTGTTGTCCCCAGGAGATTAAATCTGTCGATGCGCAATGGGCAAATACGGCATATCCTTCATGTACGCTCCATAGGCAGTGCCACATCCCGTCGTTTCCCTTTATTAAATAAGGTGACAACATTCGTTTGCCGTGCCGTCCGCTGGCATATTCGCTTCGTAAGAACGTGCGTTCCGGACCGATGGAGTGCCATGTGTTCCGGTCTGTGCTCCAAGCGAAGTGCAAGCCGTTGCGTCCGGCGTTCTTATCGGTTGCGTATGCGAAGACATAGGCAGAGTCCGGTTCGTTCGCCATAAGGCTGTGCTGTAGGGAGAATCCGATTGTGATGAGTAGAAAAAGTAAGAGTTTTTTCATCGTGCGCTTGTTTCTGCTTTTTATGATTAATGGATATTTTAATTTGTCACCGTAAAAGTCGATATTTTTTGCGCGGATGAATGGTATTTACGTTGCAAAGAATGGAATGTAGGTTGCATTCCGGCTTTTTTTGATATATTTGAAAGCCCATGCAACCTACGTTCTATGAAAAAGGAACTGTTCTTTTAAGTTTTGTGGTATTGAGTAGGAAGTACGCCGAATTCTTTTTTGAATGATTTGGTGAAATGGCCGGGACTGCTGTATCCTACAGAATATGCGATTTCCGTGACGGACAGGCGTCCCTCCGTAATCAGTTGGGCGGCGCGTTTCAGTCTGGTATTTCTTATGAAGTCAGTGGGAGACATACCGATAACAGAACGCATCTTGCGGAATAAGGTTGCCCGGCTCATGGCCATGTCGTCACTAAGTTCATCTACGGAATATTCGGAGTTATCCATATTCTTTTCTACGAACCGTAAAGCCTTGTTCAGAAAATCTTCATCGGCCGGCGATATGGTAACGTCCTTGGCTTCGGCCTCGGCGTTTTGTTTGAATTCGTTTTGTTGTTGCCGCCTTTGTGCAAGAAGATTATGAATGCGGGCAGTCAGGATTTCCCATTTGAACGGTTTGGTCATATACGCGTCCGCACCTTCTTTGTAACCCCGTTCTTCATTTTCCACACTGGCACTGGCCGTGAGTAATATGATGGGAATATGGGATACGTCGATGTTGTGTTTGATTCGTTTGCAAAGTTCTATACCGTCCATTTTAGGCATCATCAAATCGGTAATGATGATGTCCGGTTTTTGTTGCAAGGCTACAGCTTCGCCTTCTTCTCCGTCCGAAGCTTCGAATACGACAAAGTGGCGACGGAGTTCCTCCTGTAAATAATGGCGGAAATCGTTGTTGTCCTCTACCAATAATATTTTAGGACGGACGGTGTAATCAACGGGCAAGGTAGGATTGTCCACCGGATGCTCTTGTTGCGGAGCTGCGGGGAGAAGCGGGGACGCTACGTGGCTAATGTTTCCTATGGGAATACGGACGGTAAAACGACTCCCTTTTCCGGAGCCGCTTGATACGTCGATTTTTCCGTGGTGCATTTGGACATACTCTTTGGCGACATTTAGCCCTATACCGCTTCCTGTATTGCCCTTATGAGAGCTCGCCTGATGGAATCGTTCGAATATATGTGTCTGCTCTTCGGTCGGGATACCGATACCGTCGTCCTCCACTTGTATGACAGCCATCTCTCTCCCGTCTGAGGGTTCCGGATAGGCTTTTAAGGTCACGTGTCCTCCCTGAGGAGTGAATTTGAATGCGTTGGACAGCAGGTTGTTCACCACCTTTTCTATTTTGGGGCTGTCCGCAGTGACAAGAAAGGTTTCCGGGTGGCAATGAAAGTCAAAACGGATATTCTTTTCTTCAGACATGGGAAGGAAACTTTCATAAATACGCGATAGCATATCCTTTAGGTTGAAAGTTTCTAAAGCCAATGTTTCTCCTTTCATCTCGATTCTCCTGAAATCAAGTAGCTGGTTGACTAACGACAGGAGGTTGTGGGCATTCCGGTCGATGGTTTTCAGTTGTTTTCTGGTGTCGGGATTCTCTTCCTTTTTCAGTAGGTATTCCAATGGCGCGATGATGAGTGTCAGTGGCGTGCGTAGTTCATGGCTGATATTGGTGAAGAACCGGTATTTCATCTCTTCCATTTGTTTCTGGGCTGCCTGTTGGTTTTTGGCTTGTTGGCGTTTCAGTACATGGCGAATGTATATGAAAAGCACGGCCACGGCTCCCAAAACGTATAGGAAATAGGCGGCATAAGTTTCGTACCACCATGGTGCACGATAGATATGCAAGACTTGGCTCTGCGTTTCATTCCAATGTCCGTTGGCATCCGTAGATTTGATTTCGAGGCTGTTGTCTCCTTTGGAGAGTTGTGACAGGTGGATGCTGTTCTGTCCTTGCGGAAGGACGTTCCACTCTTCGTGGCGACCAGCATGCCGGAACGCAAAGCGGATATTCTGGCTGTGCAGAGGCGTGAACGTGGAAAGGTGTAGCGTGAGATCTTGTGCAGAAGGAGGGAGTTTCAAGGTCGTTGTAGCAGAAGATATAGGTCTTGTTTGGGAGTTGACCGTGACGGCGGTAAAACGCGGCAAGAAATCTTTTTCTTTTTTCTTGTTCGAGAAAGCGTTTGTTCGGACAGACAAGTAGCCGTTTTGTCCCCCGATGTAGAAGCAGTCGTCGCTATCTTTGTACATACAAAGGAAGTTTTCCATGTCGATGTGAGGAGACGATGCGCGCAACGTACTGAATGTTTGTTTTTCAGGAGAGAATATCGTGACGTTTTGCCGGGTGAGAATCCATAGTTTTCCTTTGCGGTCGGTCGTGATGTTATAGATGCTGTTGCCGTTCAGTCCGCACTCCCGATCCATGGAATGCAGGGTTTTGCGGTGCAGGTCGTAACGGAGTATATTGCCTTTGGCTGTGCTGATCCACAGGATTTTTCCAGGTTGCAGGGCTAATCCGAGACCGTTCTCGGCTATTTTTATTCTTTTTTTCGTTCCTTGCCCCTCTATGACGAGCAGTCCGTTGTTCTCGGTGGAGATGAATGCGGTATGTCCGTCCGTGACGATATCATTTATCATGCGAGTGGATGCCCATATTTTTTCCAATCTATGACTTGACAGGGAGTACCGATATAAATTTCGGGAAGTGCCGATCCAGAGTTGTCCGTAAGCATCTTCGTGAAGTGTACGGATGTGTTCGTCCGCTTCGGCCACGGAAATCATATTCACGATTTCGGTTTCGTGTATATCGTTATGCTCGAATGTAAGACGGATTACGATGTTGTCTTTCAGGATGCAATAGATGCCTTTTCCGTTGCGTACTTTCGCCAGCAAAGGGGTGGTTCGCCTGTGGGACAGCTTGCTGGTGAATACTTTTCCGTTACTTGGAAAGTAGGCGAAAAGCTGCTTTTGCTTATTCAGGCACCAAATGAGGCTGTCTTCGTGTATCAGCAAATCCATGTTAGTAGGGATTCCGTATCTCTGGAGAGATTGCGTGCTATAGCGTTGGATGGCGGAATCCAAAGAAGAAAGGATGAAAGAATTATGGATGTCTCCTGCAACCCACAGGTTGTTTTCATGGTCGAACATGGCTGACGCAAAGACCTTGTTTTCCAGTTGTAAGGACGGAGGTGTACTCAATCGTTCCAAACTGCCGTCAGGATAGGTCTTGTAGCGGCACAAGCCGTCGCCGCTTCCTGTCCACAAGTCACCCGATGCAGGATCTTGCAACAGGTTATAGATGATTTTTGCGGAAGGACTTCCCAGGGCTTCTTCCCGTATGGGGACATAAATGCTGCTGCTGTTTCGGGCATCGGGGCGGAAACGGAAGAGTCCGTTGCCGTATGTGGCAAGCCAGATGAAATGGTTGTTCTTGTCCCGTACCAGTGCGGTGGGAGGAGCCTCGAACGGCCAATAGAAGGGAACGAAACGTTCTTGTTGCTTGTCGAACCAACATAGTCCGCCTTTTTGCAATGTAACCCATAATTTGTGCGTTTGAGGGTCTTCGAAAAAAAACGAGACTTTATTCGGTACACCTTGCCACTCTATATCGTAGCTGTGGGTGAGGCGGGTGGAACGGGCATCGAAACGGTACACTTTATTGTTGGTGGCAATGTAGACCAAACCATCGGAGGTCGCTTTGATTTCATTGATGCTCCATGAGTCGAAGCCGTAGCCTTCTATGGGCGTGATGCGGTAGTCGTTTTTGTCCAGAATATAAGCTCCGCGCAGAGTGCCGAACCAGATTTTTCCGGAAAGGTCTTCTGTGATACAAGTGATGTGGTTGTGTTTAATTACGTCCGGTGTCTTGAAGTCGGAGCGGAAGATTTGAATGTTGTAACCATCGTCGCGGCATAAACCGTCTTCCGTACAATACCATATAAGCCCTTCCGAGTCTTGGAATATCTTTTTGATTTGTCTGTTGGGGAGTTGGTCGTAATGAGGCAACTCGAACCGCCCTATGTTTTGCGATTGAAGTTTGTATGCTCCGGCGAAAAAGACGATGATGAGGAACATGCAAGTTATGGAATGGTGCAGTGCTTTATTCATCATTTGCTGAAATTAAGGTTAAATATGCAGATGGAATCGGGACTATGCCCTGAAATATATTAGAAAAGGAAGTGCCGGAATGGTACCGACACTCCCTTTGTCATGTATGGATTGATAGGATTGGCTTATTCGCTCCAGTCCATCTTGGTCATGCGCACGTAGCTCTGATAACGCTTCTTGGCCATATCCTCGCAAGCGTTGAAGAGGTCGGCGGCTTCGGCCGGGTATTGCTTCATGACGGAAGCAAAGCGGACTTCGCCTTTCAGATAATCTTGGAAAGCATCCCAGTTAGGCTCTTTGGAGTCGAGTGAGAACGGATTCTTACCTTCGGCTTCCAAAGCCGGATTGAAACGCCACAAGTGCCAGTAACCGCACTTCACGGCTGCTTCTTCCTCAGCCTGCGATTTGCCCATACCCTTCTTCAAACCATGATTGATACAAGGAGCGTAAGCGATGATGATAGACGGGCCGGGATAAGCTTCTGCTTCGCGGATGGCCTTCAGACACTGTGCCTGGTCGGCTCCCATGGCAATCTGTGCCACGTACACGTAACCGTAAGTGGTAGCAATCATACCCAAGTCTTTCTTGCGTACGCGCTTACCGGAAGCGGCAAACTTGGCAATGGCACCGAGCGGGGTTGCCTTGGAAGACTGGCCACCGGTGTTGGAATATACTTCGGTATCCAATACGAGGATATTGACATCTTCACCCGAAGCGATGACGTGGTCCAGACCACCGTAGCCGATATCGTAAGAGGCACCGTCGCCACCGATAATCCACTGGCTGCGTTTTACCAAATAGTGTGCCAGTTCGGATAGTTTGGCGCAAGCCGGGCAACCGGCATCCTTGCCTGCCTCGATCATCGGGACGAGTTTTCCGGCAGCGGCCTTGCTGGCATCTGCGTCGTCCTTGCCTTCGAGCCATTCCTGAGCGGCAGCCTTGAAGTCGGCCGGAGTCTCATCGGCTGCAATGGCACCCTTGAGGAGTTCTTCGATACGTGCACGCATCTTCTTGTTGGCCAATGCCATACCGAGGCCGAATTCGCAGAAGTCCTCGAACAAGGAGTTTGCCCATGCCGGACCTTGACCCTTGGCGTTGGTCGTATAAGGAGTAGAAGGAATGGAACCGGAGTAGATGGAAGAGCAACCGGTGGCGTTGGCAACGATTTCACGGTCGCCGAACAACTGGGAAATCAATTTCACATACGGAGTTTCACCGCAACCGGCACAAGCGCCTGAGAACTCGAACAACGGTTGTGCGAACTGTGAGTTCTTCACGTTGCTCTTGATGTCTACCAAGTCTTGTTTGCTCTTCACGTTCTTCACGCAGTATTCCCAATTCGGAGCTTCGGCGAGTTCCTGTTCCAACGGAACCATCGTGAGCGCCTTGCCCAATTTCGGATTGCCCGGACATACGTCGGCACAGTTGCCGCAACCCAAGCAGTCCATTACGCTCACCTGGATGCGGAAGTTCATGCCCTTCATGGCTGCCGGAGCCTTCATTTCGATAACCGGAGCGTTGAAGCCCTTCATTTCTTCGGCATCGAGAACGAACGGACGGATAGAAGCGTGAGGACAAACGTATGCACACTTGTTACATTGGATACAGTTTTCAGGATTCCATTCGGGAACAAATGCAGCAACACCACGTTTTTCGTATTTAGCAGTACCTTGATACCAAGTACCGTCTTCGATACCCTTGAATGCAGATACCGGCAGCAAGTCACCGTCCTGTGCATTGATCGGACGAACTACTTCGTTGATGAAAGCAGGATCATTGTTTTCTGCTTTTGCATCATCCGGCAGGTTAGCCCAAGCAGGATCGACAGTCAGAGTCTTGTATTCACCACCGCGGTCTACAGCAGCGTAGTTCTTGTTAACAACGTCTTCACCCTTCTTGCCGTAAGACTTAACGATGAATTTCTTCATCTGTTCAACAGCTTGATCTACAGGGATTACGCCTGTGATACGGAAGAATGCAGACTGAAGGATTGTATTGGTACGGTTGCCCAAACCAATTTCCATTGCAATCTGAGTTGCGTTGATATAGTATACAGAGATGTTGTTCTGTGCAAAGTATTTCTTCACCTTGTTAGGCAGGTTCTTAGCCAGTTCTTCGCCTTCCCAGATGGTATTCAGCAAGAAAGAACCGTTCTTACGCAAACCACGTGTTACGTCGTACATGTGCAGGTAAGCCTGAACGTGACAAGCAACGAAGTTCGGAGTATTTACCAAGTAAGTAGAACGGATCGGAGTATCACCGAAACGCAAGTGAGAACAAGTGAAACCACCCGACTTCTTGGAGTCGTAAGAGAAGTAAGCCTGACAGTGTTTGTCGGTGTTGTCACCGATAATCTTAACAGAGTTCTTGTTGGCACCTACAGTACCGTCAGCACCCAGACCGTAGAATTTAGCTTCGAACATACCTTCACCGCCCAATGCGATTTCTTCTTCTTGAGGAAGAGAAGTGAAAGTAACGTCGTCTACGATACCGATAGTGAAGTGGTTCTTCGGCATTGGCATAGCCAAGTTTTCGAATACAGAGATGATCTGTGCCGGAGTGGTATCTTTTGAACCCAGACCGTAGCGACCGCCAACGATAACAGGAGCATTTTCTGCGCCATAGAAGCAGTCTTTAACGTCAAGGTAAAGAGGTTCGCCGTTAGCACCCGGTTCTTTAGTACGGTCAAGAACTGCGATAGTCTTAGCAGTCTTAGGTACAGCAGCCAGGAAGTGTTTAGCAGAGAACGGACGATACAGGTGTACGGCAACCATACCCACTTTTTCACCGTTTGCTACCAGGTAGTCGATAGCTTCGCGGGCAGCTTCTGTTACAGAACCCATAGCGATAATTACGCGTTCTGCATCTTCTGCACCATAGTAATCGAACAAACCGTATTTACGACCTGTGATCTTAGAAATTTCATTCATGTATTCTTCTACGATAGCAGGAACTGCTTCATAGTAGTTGTTGCATGATTCACGATGTTGGAAGAAATGGTCAGGATTTTCAGCCATACCACGAGCTACCGGTTTCATCGGGTTCAGTGCGCGGGCACGGAATTCAGCCAAAGCTTCTTGGTCGATCAGCGGAGCAAGATCATCATTTTCCAACATTTCAATCTTTTGGATTTCGTGAGATGTACGGAAACCATCGAAGAAGTTCATGAACGGAACGCGAGATTTGATGGTAGCCAAGTGAGCAACACCAGCCAAATCCATAACTTCCTGTACAGAGCCTTCAGCCAACATAGCAAAGCCAGTCTGACGAGCTGACATTACGTCTTGGTGGTCACCGAAGATACACAATGCGTGAGAAGCCAATGTACGAGCAGATACATGGAATACGCAAGGCAAGAACTCACCGGCAATTTTGTACATGTTAGGGATCATCAGGAGAAGACCCTGAGAAGCAGTGTAAGTAGTAGTCAACGCACCAGCCTGAAGAGAACCGTGAACTGCACCGGCAGCACCACCTTCAGATTGCATTTCCTGTACCAATACTGTTTCGCCGAAGATGTTCTTACGTCCTGCGGCAGCCCATTCGTCTACGTACTCAGCCATAGTCGAAGAAGGAGTGATGGGGTAGATAGCTGCTACTTCAGAGAACATATACGAGATATGTGCTGCAGCTTGGTTACCGTCACAAGTGATGAATTTCTTCTGTTTAGTCATAACTAAATTAAATATTTAAGTAAATAAATCTTTTTAGTATAAGAATCCGAACATCCAAAGAGGTATTTGGTTGCCGCGGCCTATCTCAGCCTTTTGCAACGCATACGTCACGTCCGGGTTATTCTTTATTTTTGTACCTTCCGCACAAATTTTGAACGGCATCACTTCGTCTACCATGAAAGAGACGTTTTTATCTCCTTTATGTACCTTATGGTCTTTCCATAAAGTGTTAACGAAGAACGTGTCGAGTACATCCTGTTCTTCCACTTTCACCGGATAAATGGAGTACATCAGGTTAGAGTTGTGCATCATAATCTTTGACGGTTTCTTTGGGAATTCTTCTCCTTTCGGGTAAACCAGATTAATCAGACGCGCGTCTGCCAGATACTTGATATAGTTCATTACCGTAGCGCGGGATGTCTGTACGTCACTTGCCAGTTGGCTCACGTTCGGAGCTTTCGGTCCGTCCACAGCCAACAAATATAGTAATTTTTTTATCTTTGAAAGATATTTCAGCTCAATTTGTTTGATCAGCAAGATATCCACTTCTACCATCATGTTCATTGTTTTCAGCAGATTCTCCGAGAAATTACGTTTTTCAAGGAAGAAAGGGTAGAAACCATGATGCAGGTAATCCTGAAAATAATCCAGCGGTCGTACTTTGGAAAGTACTCCTTTGGCTATCTGTTCATGTGTACTGAGGATTTCTTCGAGGCTGTATGCCCGGAATTTCATTCCTGTCTGCAGGTTCAGAAATTCACGGAAAGAGAATCCGCGCAGGTTATAACTTTTCGCAATGTCACGCAATTCGAGGTTTTCCTCTTTGAGTCGCATGACGGAAGAACCGGTGAAGACAATCTTCAGGCTGGGGAAACGGTCATAGCACATTCGTAGCTCTTTGCTCCATTCGGGATGTTTGAACACCTGGTCGATCAGCAGTACTTTTCCGCCACGTTTCTGAAACTCGTTGGCGAAGTCAACAAGGCTGTGACCGGAGAAATAAAAGTTGTTCATATTGATGAACAGACAGGAACGGTCGGTGCCGAATTTCTCTTTGGCGTACTGCAGGAGGAAAGTGGTTTTTCCTACGCCACGTGTCCCTTTGATACCAATCAGACGGTCACTCCAGTCGATCTCGTCCATAAGATCGCGGCGAACGGGGGCATTGGTGTGCTCAACGAGGTAGGCGTGTGTGCGATAGAATGATTCCATTTCGTTTCTTTGTTTTTCGGCTGGCAAATATAGTGCTTTTTTTAGGATTTGCAAAGTAGAGATAGCAAAAATGTGCTTTAATTTATAAGTTTCTCTTTATTGTGTAAGTTCCTGATTATTTCCTGTATATATTTGCAGAATAATGTGTTGAATCCATCTTTGACATGACGAAAAGACCTGTTTATATATTCAATCCGGAGCATGATATGGCGTTGGCAAGCGGTGAGACGAACTATATGGCGCCGGCTTCCGCCCGACAGATGGCGAGTGACCTGGCGTTGCTTCCTATGTGGTATGCCGAAGCGGGAAGTGCGGTGCTTGCACCGTCTGCTTATAATGCGGACTTCCTGAAAACAAAGAGTGAACTTTTGGGCATGGATGTGGCCTTGTTGACGGAACCGGAAGTGGCTGACGGTAAAGACTGGAAGTTCTCTCCGTGGGGTTGGGACCCTGCTTTGCGGAAGCGTTTGATGACATTGGGGGCAGGTCAGACGGAGCTGCCTTCTGCGGATTATATGAATATTCTGAGAGAGCATTCGCATCGTCTGCAGGCGGTAAAGTTGTTGCCTGGGTTGCGGTTGAATGAATACTTCTGTGGAGAATCTTTTTATTTGAGTACTTTGGCGGAGTGCAGTGCGTTCGTCGAAGGGCGGGAAGCGTGCTTGTTAAAAGCTCCGCTTTCCGGAAGCGGGAAAGGATTGAATTGGTGTAAAGGCATATTTACTACTTTTATTTCCGGTTGGTGTGCCCGTGTCGCTGCTTCTCAGGGTGGGGTGGTAGGCGAACCTATATATAATAAGGTGGAAGATTTCGCTATGGAGTTTTATGCTGACGGGAGAGGAAGGGTTGTTTTTGCCGGATATTCGGTCTTCCACACGGGTGGGAGTGGGATGTATGCAGGGAATGACTTGCTGTCTGACGAGAAGATTCTGCAGAAACTATCGGCTTATGTGCCACAAGAAGAATTTATCAGGCTGCGGACTCGTTTGGAAGAAGAATTGTCAGCTTTGTTCGGTGGCTTTTATCATGGATACTTGGGAGTGGATATGATGATTTGTCATTTTCCGGATGAAGCGCCTGTTTACCGGATTCATCCTTGTGTCGAAATTAATCTGCGAATGAATATGGGGGTGGTGGCATGGCTCTTGACGGATCGTTATTTGGCTGCGGATGCGGAAGGAGTTTTTCGGATTGATTATTATCCTTTAGCCGGTCAGGCTTTGGAGGAACATCGGCAGATGTCGGCTTCGTTCCCTTTGTCCGTAGAGAATAATCGGGTGTGTGCCGGATATTTGCCGTTAGTACCGGTGACGCCTCAAAGCCGGTATCGTGCGTTTCTTTTGCTTACTCTCCCCCAGTGAAAAAGATAGTGCTTTTGCTCTCATGCTCTAACAGTTCGTCTGTATCCCTTTATTCATCGATGTTTTAGCTGTTAGAGATCCAGTGGTAGCAGAGTGAGAGCAAGGACTTGCTCTCACTCTGCATCGTCCTGATAAATACCGTTTTTACTGTGTTATTCTTTGATTTACAGGATGTTAATATCTGATATCTCAACTGTTAACGTTTGATTTCTCAGATATTAATAATTGAGAAATCAAGTATTAAGGACTGATAATTTATGTATTATTGACTGATATATGATTTAATGTTTTCAGAGAGAGCAGTACTATTGAAGTAGCTGATGCGTTCAATGTGATTGGAACATGCGGTTAAGTCAATCAAATCAACAGTAGTTTCAGATAGTTTCGAGCGTTTGGAACTAAAGTTTCAAGCGTATGAAACTCTAGTTTCTCACCGATGAAACTACAGTTTCACACCGATGAAACTCTGGTTTCAAGCAATGGAAACTCTTTGAAGATACTGCTAAATTGGAATTGGTGAACATCGGAAAAGTCATATTGTGGTAATACTGTCTGAAATGCCTACTTATCTCCATTTATGGGTGCACTCTCATTCCCGCAACGGTCGATAGCCGTTACTGCAAAATACTTCTTGGCATTCCAAGGCTGGATGGGTGCATAAATGTAACTTGTTTCACGAATACTTTGTGCGACAATATTTTCCGCTTTCTTTGTATCTACCGGATATTCATTGGAAGCATAAATCACGTACATCGGTTTATTCCGTTGGTCATTATCCGTCGCTGGTTGCCAGTTCAATTCGGTATATCCGTTGTCGATGGACGTAACTTTGAGTGCTGAGGGGGCAGACGGCGGAACGTTATCCAACCATGTCATCGGGGGCTGTAATGCCGGATAGGCATAGAAGTTCTCAATCAGTTCGTCATAAATTCCCTGAGTATTGTCCATCAGATACTTGACACGGTAATGCCCTTCTCCTGCCATTTTCTGATTACGGATGAAATTAATCTGACGATCCACTTCATCGCGTGTCCACTTCCCTTCGTCGGGATGGAGGAAATAGATGCCCAGCCCCGGAATAACCTGTCGTCCGTTGCTCTGTTCCTGCCAGTCGAGCGCGAAAGGATAGAAACTGTTTCCCTGAAAATACATCATGGGATATATCTGATCCTGAATACCTTCTCCGAGCCATCCTTGCGGGTCTTGATAAACGGTATAGAACGCATTCCAACCACGGGAAGAATAGCGGGAAGTATCTCTGTATTTTCCTACAGGGCAAGTACTTACCTTTACCCACGGCTTCATTGCTTTCACACCTTTATATATGTACCGGACGATTTCGGAAATGTTATCCCGTCGCCATTGATCCAAAGTACGTCCTTTGCTGTAACGGCGGAAATCGTATTTGTCGGGGAATAGAGGAGCATTCTCCGGATAGCGCAGGTAGTCGAAATGCACTCCGTCTATATCATAGCGCTCCACCACTTCACGAACGAGTCTCATGAGATACTCTTTCGTAGCAGGATGCCCCGGATTAAGGAAATATTCATTTTTATAAGGCACGCATATATCTTTCACTCGCTTGGTGACAGATTGTTTGCCGAGAGAAGCGACGTGCTTTTTGTTGCCTAGCGGAATAGTCACCATCCACGCATGACATTCCATCCCCCGCTTGTGGCATTCCTCAATTGCAAAGGCCAACGGATCATATCCCGGATTTCCTCCGACTTTTCCGGTCAGGATAGAATTGAACGGTTCGATGGAAGAAGGATACAGCACATCTCCGCGTGTACGGGTCTGAAACAGGACAGTATTGAAGTTGGCAGCTTTCAGTTTGTCAAGGATATCCACCAATTCTTCCTTTTGCTTGCGGATGCCCTGAGGAGTCGTAGCCCGTGTACGGGGCCAGTCCAGACCATATACAGCCGTAATCCATGCTGCACGAACTTCGTGCTTGGGTTGCGCCTTAGCCGGAAGGATAAGAAACAAAAGTGAAAGAATGAAAATAGTTCGGTGCATATTATTCCCTTTTAGATGCTAAATCTCTGCAAAGCTAGCAAAAATGTCTGTAAATTGATTATTCCTTTTTTATTTAATGCTATTTGACAGAAAATTACTGATTCTCTTTTAGTGGTATCTGCATTCTTAGCCGTCTTTTAATAAGGTACGAAATATAAAATATTAATATAACAAGATAATAAACAATGAAAAAGCTACTATCTGTGTCGCTCTGTCTTTTGTTTGCGGCGAGTCTGACTGCCCAGACGGGAAAGATTAGAGTTGCTACTGTTGGAAACAGTATCACTGGGGGAACGAATGATTATGGTTATTACGCGATGCCTCTGGCTGAAATGCTCGGTGATGATTATGAAGTAACCAAATTTGGTAAAGGCTCTTCCGGGGTATTTATAAAATTAAGAGAAGATGCGACTACTCCCGAAAATCCTAATGAATATCAATTCGCTTACATTAATTCTGAGCAATGCGCAGCGGCACTTGAGTATAAACCTAATATTGTTATTATTAAGTTTGGTGCAAACGATGCCAACAAGAAGAACTTCGAAAAATATGGTAAGGAGACTTTTAAGGCAGACTATAAGAAGTTGATCGCTAAATTCCAGGCTCTTTCGACCAAACCGGATATTTATATTTGTACGCCTCCTCCGATGTATTACGGCGATGGGGGATTTCTAGGTTCATTTGATGACAATGTAGCAAAGAATTATATTCAGCCTGCCGTAAGAGAGATTGCGGAGGAACTTAATCTGGTCTGTGTAGATTTGTATAATCCCTTGAAAGGACATCCGGAATTTATGCCGGGTGGCAACGATTGGGTGCATCCCGACCATAGAGGACATTATATTATAGCAAAGGAAGTGTATAAGGCGATAAAGGGCGAATTCGTTATGAACCCCGGTGGGATAACGGTGGCTGCTTCGGATATTTCTCTTTCGGGTTCGAAGGCGAAGATGAAGAATGGTGCTATTGAAAAAGCGAAGAACGGTACGAGATTGTCATTCGATGTACATTTTGGCTCGTTGCCTACGTATGAGAAAGTAGAGGTTGACGTGCAATTGAATAAAAAGAAATCGGGATACTTGGATTTCTATCTGGATACTGAAACAATTCCTTTTGCCTCGGTTGATGTTTCGGGTGCCGACTCTAAGAATTTCACTACACAATCTGCTCTTTTCGACCGTCGGATAAAAGGCAAACATAAAGTGACTGTACAATGGAGAGGACAGGATGCCAAACTGAAATCAGTAACTATCAAGGAAAAATATATGCCTTATGTAACCGATAATGTATCTCAGGTCTATTTGGTAAACAAGGCAACCGGTATGGTACTGGATTGTAATCCGGATTCGAAAGTGATTTCTGCCGCAAAATATGATTCGGAAAAGAAGTCCCAGTTGTTTTGTATCGAGAATTTGACGTATCATATCCTCCGTGTCAGAAATATAGCGACCAACCTTCATGTAATGAATAATGGAGATAAAGTGATTGTGGGTAAGCCGGGTGATGACTGGCGAGTGCATGATCCTAAATATGCATTGTTCCTGACACCTACGGATGATGAAGGCTATTATTCATTGGAGCTGTCTCCTGAAGCAAGAATTGGTTTGTCTTCTGCCAACAGCACAGAGGTGGTAGGCAATAGAAGCGGCCAAATTGAAGACTTGGATAAATGGAAAATCGTGACAGCTGATGAAATGAAGAAGCAGTAATTCAGACCTTGGTGTATATATTGGATTATCTATATTAGCATTGAAAAGAAAGGAGGTTGTATCTGAACCTTTGCCGGAAGAACAAGAAACAAAAGTGAAAGAATGAAAATAGTTCGGTGCATATTCTTTATTTTTTGTTTTAAATCCCTGCAAAGTTAGCAAAAGTGTCGGTATTGTTGGGCTGTTTCGTGAGATTATGTTACATTTGCGACAGTTAAAAAACAACACGCCATGATTACATTTACCCTGTGCCTGCTGGCGTTGATAGCAGGCTATTTCACGTATGGACGCCTGATGGAGCGCGTCTTTGGTCCGGACGACCGTAAAACACCGGCTCTTACCAAAGCCGACGGAGTAGACTATATTCCGTTGCCTACTTGGAAAATATTCATGATTCAATTCCTTAATATCGCCGGACTGGGTCCGATATTCGGTGCGATTATGGGAGCGAAGTTCGGTACTTCTTCTTATTTATGGATTGTATTGGGAAGTATTTTTGCAGGCGCTGTTCATGATTACTTTGCCGGAATGCTTTCTTTACGTCATGGGGGAGAGAGTCTTCCCGAAATCATAGGCCGTTATCTGGGACTGACTACCAAACAGATAATGCGTGGATTTACTGTTCTTCTGATGATTCTCGTCGGTTCCGTCTTCGTAGCCGGACCTGCCGGACTATTGGCCAAGCTGACTCCGGAAAGTCTGGACGCTACTTTTTGGATTGTCGTGGTCTTCCTATATTATATTCTGGCTACCCTGCTTCCGGTCGATAAGATCATCGGTAAAATATATCCGTTGTTTGCAGTAGCCTTGCTGTTTATGGCAGTCGGTATCCTGGTAATGCTTTATGTCAATCACCCTGTTTTGCCCGAACTATGGGACGGCTTGCAGAATACCAATCCGGATGCCAGTGAACTGCCGATCTTCCCGATTATGTTTGTGAGTATCGCCTGTGGTGCCATATCCGGTTTCCATGCCACGCAGAGTCCTTTAATGGCCCGCTGCATGACTTCAGAACGTCATGGACGTCCGGTTTTCTATGGTGCAATGATTACCGAAGGCATCGTTGCTTTGATATGGGCGGCAGCCGCTACTTATTTCTTCCATGAAAATGGAATGGAAGAAAGTAATGCTTCCGTGATAGTAGACGCTATCACTAAAGACTGGCTGGGAGCTATCGGTGGAGTGCTCGCCATTCTTGGAGTAATTGCGGCTCCCATTACTTCGGGAGATACCGCTTTCCGTTCCGCCCGTCTGATTGTGGCGGACTTTCTGGGACTGGAACAAAAAAGTATGCGCCGTCGTTTATACATTTGTATTCCGATGTTCGCAGTAGCTATCGGCCTGCTTCTTTATAGCTTGCGTGACGCGGACGGATTTAACATGATCTGGCGTTACTTTGCCTGGGCCAACCAGACATTGGCGGTGTTCACCCTCTGGGCTATCACAGTCTACCTTGTGGTAGCCAAAAAGCCTTATTGGATTACGCTGATCCCCGCCTTATTTATGACGAGTGTTTGTTCTACTTATATATGTATTGCTCCCGAAGGGCTGGGACTCTCGCATATAGTTTCCTACTGCATCGGTATAGGATGCGTAGTGGTAGCTATTGCCTGGTTCTTTATCTGGCTGGGAAAACAAAAAACTAGAAAACTATCAGAATGAAGAAAATAAAAAAATCGACAGGAGTTGCTATCGCATTCCTTATTTATGTATCAGTAACGGCAGCCTATTTGTTACCTCGCAACACGGAAGTCGGCCAGACGGAGAAGATTCTTACGGTGGTAGGTTCTTACGTCATCGTACTCTTGCTTTGGCTCGTGCTCCGGAAGAAGGAACAAATGCGTGAACGCCGTAAAAAAGACGAACAATCTATTCACTTAAAAAAGTAAATTTATGAAGAAATTAGCTTTAGCTATTTGTCTGCTGGTGGTATCAATAGCTGCCCAGGCACAATTTGAGAAAGGAAAAATGATTCTTAATCCTTCTGTAACGGGATTGGATTTTTCGTATAGTAAAAACGATAAGGCGAAGTTTGGTATTGGTGCGCAAGC
>OGRI01001281.1_pt1 | contig 22134 bp, 18 predicted proteins | sample 1553391 | NCBI WGS metagenome assembly OGRI01 (sample SAMEA2580052, study PRJEB22360) | human gut metagenome | reverse complement strand
ATAGTTTCATATATACTCGCCAAGAGTATAAGATGAAGAACCAGATCAGAAAAGGGTAACAAGAATAATTGTTATTTGAAGGTTAGAAAGTTTTTAAAAAGCAACTATACATTTTGGTTATGAGCGTTTTGTAAGCGGAGTGTGTAGAGAACAATTTTTAAAATTGATAATTTATAATAATAAGAGAAAATTGATATCTGACTTCTGAACAGAAAAACGGATAAAATTTTGGAACGAGAACGAAAGGAAGGAGGCTTTGACCGTTGGATATTTCATCATCTAAAACTCAATATGTTAATGGTATGGCAAATGTAAATTCCTGTGAGATGAGCCTTAACCATAGATTATAATCCGGTAAGAGAAAAGTTAATGATAAAAAAGGTCGGAGTAGTAGATAAACCGGAAGCGATTATAAGATATAAAAAGATTCAGCATTTGTTGACATATTGAAGTAAATACCACAGTAATTCAAGATCAGAAAATGTGTAAAGAAACATTCATTGATAAGTAAATTTAACAGTGACGAGAAAGCTGATAAATACCAAAATTGGATTACCTGATTATATAAAATAACGAACGATCAGAATTGATCAAAATCGATTCATATGATTTCATTTTTATAAATTTTATAAAATCTGAATATCATATGAAATGCTCAAAGAACTTACAGGAATAAGAATTACTTAATTCCTCCGATATAAAAATAAAAATTACAATTGAATATTCCGAGACAGCCATTCAAAAGATGGCTGTCTCCTTTTTTTCTGTTACCAGCTCCCAATTTGTGAATTTTTTGTAATATTTTTTTAACATATTTAACCGGATATTTTGACAATAGACAGGTCATATGATAAACTTATATAAGTAAAATTGTAGGGAAATACGCTTTTTTAAAATAAATATTTGAGGTGAGAAATATTGGATAAATATGAATATAGGGTAAAGACCGAGCAGATGCTTGATCATCTGGAAAAAAAGGAATACCAGAAAGCAATGGATATTGCTGAAAGTATAGACTGGCGAAGAGTAAAGAACGCTTCTATGCTTAATACGGTAAGTGAGATTTATGAATATAACGGAGAATTTAAGAAAGGGAGAGATATCTTATTCCTGGCATTTGACAGAGCACCGGGAAGCCGTAAAATCGTATATCGATTAGGTACATTGGCATTAAAGATTAAGGATATCAGAGAAGCGACAGACTGTTATGAAGAGTTTGTTAAGCTGGCGCCAAAAGACCCGAATCAATATATCCTGAAGTATAAGATCCTGAGAACTCAGGGAGCAGCACTTTCGGATCAGATTGCGGCGTTGGAAGAATTTAAAAAAGCGGAATATATTGAAAAATGGGCATATGAACTTGCCAAGTTATATGATGAGGCGGGAATGACTGCGGAATGTCTGGAAGAATGTGATGACCTGATTCTTTGGTTCAGCGAAGGAAAGTATGTATACCTGGCGATGGAACTTAAGATGAAGTATAAGCCATTGACGCCGCTTCAGCAGGAAAAATATGACAGCCGTCCGGGAGCAGTAAAGAAGCAGCCGGAACCTGTAAAACAGACGGAGTCAACATTGGAAGAAGTTGACGATGAGAATGAATATGATGAAGGTTCTGAGGAAGAGGTACAGGAAAGTACGGTGCAGAGAATAGATGATGCACAAGTACAGGAGATTCCGCCGGAGCCGGTTCCGATGCAGGAAGAGTTTGAAATACCGGAGGAAGCCGCACAGGCAGATGTCGTACCGGAGGAAGTTGTACCGGAAGAAACTGCAGCAGTGGAAGAGACTCCGATGTATAGGGAAGAAGAACCGGAAGCATCTGTTGAGACACCTGAAGAGCATACATCAGCAATCAAACAGGTAGTTACGGGGGCCACATTAGAAGAAGCTCTGGCACAGGGTGTTGCTGTTGCAAGCGGTATTAATATTGAAGAAGAAGCAATGAAAGAGCGCGAGGATGAAATCTTGGCAAACGGTCAGATGATGATCGATGATATCCTTCAGAAATGGGAAGCAAAACAGAAAGATCATGAAGAGGCGATTGCAAAGCAGAAAGCCAAAGATGAGGAGCGTCTCCAGAAGGAAAGAGAACAGGCAAGAATCCGTCAGGAAGAAGAGCGCAAAGAAGTAGAAAGAAAAGCAGCTGAAGCAGAGGCCAGAAGAAAAGCCGAAGAAGAGGCAGCAAGAAAAGCAGCTGAGGAAGAGGCAGCAAGAAAAGCAGCCGAAGAAGAGGCCAGAAGAAAGGCTGAAGAAGAAGCCAGAAGAAAAGCCGAGGAAGAGGCAGCAAGAAAAGCAGCCGAAGAAGAGGCCAGAAGAAAGGCCGAGGAAGAGGCAGCAAGAAAAGCTGAGGAAGAGGCAGCCGACGAGGAAAAATCTGAAAGAAATACACAGAGAATACCGGATGACATTGTCCGTCTGATGGAAGAGATGGAGAGTGAAAATGAAGATTCCGAAGATGAGATTTATGAGGAAGAACTTGAAGACGGTCCGGGAATGGATGAAGATTTCATAGAAGGAATCGAAGATGAGCTTGCCGGACTGGATATGAACGGAAGCAGTTTCGAGGAAGGTGATTTTGACGAAGGCGACTTTGAGGAAGAGGATCTTGAAGGGGAAGACTTTGACGAAGGCGACTTTGAGGAAGAAGATCTTGAAGGAGAAGACTTTGACGAAGGCGACTTTGAGGAAGAAGATTTCGACGAGGAAGACTTTGACGAAGCTGACTTTGAGGAAGAAGATCTTGACGAGGAAGAACTTGAAGAGGCCGATTTTGACGAAGACGATGACGAAGACGACTTTGAAGACATAGATGATGAAGAAACCGATTTTGACGAAGGCGACTTTGAAGAAGATATGGACGAAGAGGATTTCGACGAAGAAGAGATCGACGATGACGAAGAGCTTGATTTTGGCGAAGACCTTGAAGGGGAAGATTTTGACGAAGCTGACTTTGAGGAAGAGGATCTTGATGAAGGAGACTTTGACGAAGGCGACTTTGAGGAAGAAGATTTTGACGAAGAAGAGATCGAAGATGAGGATGACACAGAAGAATTAGAGATTGAAGAGCCATCCGAAGAAGAGATCCAGGCAAGAATTAAAAAGTCAAAAGGTGGAGTTCCATTTGATACCGGATTCGTTGTAACAGGAAGATATGATCTGAGTGCAACGAGTGAAATCGGATTAAAGGCAGGACTTACGGAAGAACAGAAGAAGTTATTCTCATATTTCGTTCCGGTAAGAGGAATGAGTGAACAGATCGTAGAGGTTCTTGATAATGACAGACGTGCCCAGAGAGAGGGTACTTCCAAGACAGGAAACCTTCTGGTAATCGGAAGAAAAGGATCTGGTAAAACAGTTCTTGCGGTTGATATCGTAAAAGCAATCCAGAAACAGAGAAATCTGAAACAGGGTAAAGTAGCGATCGTTACAGGTGAGTCTTTGAATAAGAAAGAACTTACGAATATCATCCAGAAGCTTCGTGGAGGAGCAATCATCATTGAACATGCTGGCAAGCTGAATTCAAGAACGGTAAAAGAACTTAATTATCTGATGGAAAAGAAGACAGGTGAATTACTTTTCGTACTGGAAGATCAGAGAAAACCTCTGGAGCGTCTGATGACAGCTAATCCGGAATTCAAGAAGAAATTCAGTTCGAAACTGGAACTTCCGGTGTTCATTAATGATGAACTGGTAACATTCGGTCAGACATATGCGAAAGAGAATGGATATAAACTGGATGAGATGGGAATCCTTGCACTGTACAGCCGTATCGATGTAATGCAAAGAGAAGACCATGCAGTATCTGTTGCAGAAGTTAAAGAGATCATGGATGAAGCAATTGCTCATTCACAGAAAGCAAATGTAAAACACCTTGCACGAAGAGTATTTGGTAAGGGAACAGATGATTCTGACAGAATTATTCTGAAAGAAGAAGATTTTAAAATTTAAGTCAGATTTTGGAAGAGTTTTGACAAACTAAACTGTCAAAACTCTTTCTTTTTGCCCTTTTGTAAAGTATAATGTTGTTATAAATATGCAACAGAATGCGAGGGGTAATTATGGCTGAAAAAAAGAAGAAACCGTATGAAATAGGCGAGCTGGATCAATACCTTTTCGGACAGGGCAATCATTACGAGATTTATAAGAAGCTGGGTGCACATCTGGTACAGGACGGAAAACAAAAAGGTGTGTATTTTGCGGTATGGGCACCGCATGCACAGGCAGTTTCGGTAGTCGGAGAGTTCAATGAATGGGATACAGAGGCGAACCCGATGAAGAGAGAAGAACCTCTGGGAATCTATACCTGTTTTATACCTGGTGTGAAGAAAAATCAGATGTATAAGTATTGTATTGAGACTTATTCGGGAGAACAGATATTTAAGGCAGATCCATATGCCAATTATGCGGAATTAAGACCTGGAACAGCATCCAGAGTTACAGATATCGAGAATATAAAATGGACGGATACAGAATGGATGACCCACAGAAAGACCTGGAATCATAAGCATAAGCCGATGTCTATCTATGAGGCACATATTGGTTCCTGGATGCGCCATCCGGGACGGGAAGATGAAGGTTTCTATACATATAGAGAGTTTGCCAGAGCAATTACCAAATATATTAAAGAAATGGGTTATACACATGTGGAGCTGATGGGGATCGCGGAGCATCCGTTTGACGGTTCCTGGGGATATCAGGTGACTGGTTATTATGCACCGACATCCCGGTATGGAACACCGGAAGATTTCGCATGGATGATCAATTATCTGCATAGAAATAAGATCGGTATCATTCTGGACTGGGTACCGGCCCATTTCCCGAAGGATGCACATGGACTTGCTGATTTTGACGGAACTGCGACGTATGAATATGCAGATCCAAGACTTGGAGAACATCCGGACTGGGGAACAAAAGTGTTTGACTTTGGAAAAAATGAAGTCCGCAATTTCCTGATCTCCAATGCATTGTTCTGGATTGAAAAATTCCATATAGACGGACTTCGTGTAGATGCTGTTGCGTCTATGTTATATCTGGATTATGGACGGAAAGATGGCGAATGGGTAGCGAATAAGTATGGTGAGAATAAGAACCTTGAAGTGATTGATTTCTTCAAACATTTGAACTCTGTTGTTCTTGGAAGAAATCCGGGAGCACTCATGATCGCAGAAGAATCTACAGCATGGCCGAAGGTTACCGGTGATGTAGAAGAAGGCGGTTTAGGTTTCAGCCTGAAGTGGAATATGGGATGGATGCATGATTTCACGGAATATATGAAGCTGGATCCATATTTCCGTAAGGATAATCATCATCTGATGACATTTGCCATGAGTTATGCATACAGTGAGAATTATATCTTGGTATTGTCGCATGATGAAGTGGTACATCTTAAGTGTTCGATGCTTAATAAGATGCCGGGACTGGGATTTGATAAATATGCTAACCTTAAAGCTGGTTATGCATTCATGATGGGACACGCCGGTAAGAAGCTTCTTTTCATGGGGCAGGAATTCGCACAGCTTCGTGAATGGAGCGAGGAAAGAGAACTTGACTGGTTCCTGTTGGCTGAGCCGGAGCATCAGCAGATGAAAGAGTGGGTAAAAGCGTTGCTTCATCTGTATAAGAGTCATAAGGCGATGTATGAGATGGATCAGAGCTGGGAAGGATTTGAATGGATCAATGCGGATGATGGATACAGAAGTATCTATAGTTTCATGAGACATTCCAAAGGTGCAAAGAAGAATCTGTTGTTTGTCTGCAACTTTACGCCGATGGCAAGAGATGATTACAGAGTCGGAGTTCCGAGAAAGAAACAGTATAAGTTGATTCTGAACAGTGATGAGGAAAAATACGGCGGAACCGGAGAGGTAAGGAAGAAAATCTATAAGGCTGAGGCAAAAGAATGTGATGGAAGACCGTATTCATTTGCTTATAAGCTGCCGCCTTACGGAGTTGCTGTGTTTGAATTTTAAGAGGAGTAATTTTAGGATTATTTAAATTTTGGAATAGAGAGAGTTTAATTTGAATGAAGTAAAATAAAAAACGCCGGGAAGTTTTTTTAAGCTTCCCGGTGTTTTTATACCAAAGTGTGCAAGAAAAGCTGCCAGTGGCAGGTTTGCTGTATTGTCATTATAATTCGTTTGTTACTATAATTACCTGCTAATGCTTATGTCTAGTTGGCAGAGCCGTTAGCTGTGGAATCAGACGTATCAGAGTTGGAAGAATCTGATTCGCTGCTGCCTGGTAAGCTGCTCTGAGTATCGGACTGATCATCGGCACTGTTATTCAGTGAAGAATCATCAGCAGAGTTGTCTGTTGTGCCGGCATCTGAAGAATCTGCATCACTGTTCAGAGAATCATTCTGTGTGTCGTCAGACTGATCATCATCAGTATCTTTGCTGTCCTCTGTATTGGCATCGTTTTTGCTCTTATCTGAATTGTCTTTTTTAGAATCGCTTCCGCCGAACAGATCCTTGAAGAATTTCTTGATCTTGCCCCAGAATCCGCTGTCATCGCTGCTGTCGGAAGAATTATCTGCGCTGTCGGAATTGTTCGAAGAAGAGTTGTCGGAAGAATCCAGTGTGCTGTTACTTACGACATCATCGCCGAGTGCACTGTCATCCGTATTGTTGATGATTCCGCCATCAGAGCTGTCACTGCCGCCGAAGATTCCTTTGATGGAATTCCAGAGGTTGGAGAAGAATCCCTCGCTCTTTCCGTCGATGTTGTTCAGTGTATTCTTCAGTGCTTTGACATCATAGTCATACTGGGAAATGTTCTTTAACAGTTCAGTGATCTTGTCGATCTGTTCCTGTGTCAGAGTGACATCGTTATTCTTGGCAGCATCTTCCACTGCATCCTGAATATCGTTTTCATCTTTTAAGCCGTCTTCAATAACGCTTTCTTTGGCATCATTCATGACATCTTCGGCTTTGTCCTGTCCGATATCATTTGCCAGATCTCCTGTTGTGACAAGTTCGTCGGTTGCGGCAGCCTTCTGATCTTCGTTCAGAGTTGTTCCGGTGGCTTTCTCATAAGCCATCATGATTCCTGTCAGTGCGCCTGTTCCGGATACTTCGATCGGAGAAGCAGCGATAACGTTACAGTTCTCGACACCGGATGTAAGAAGTGTACTGGAGATCATAGAACTTGTAACATAAGTTAAGTTGGAAACCTTTACTTGGATTCCGCCGCTTGTGGTCGGCTCTACATATGAACAGCTGTAGGTACGGGTACCGATCTGTTCTTCCGGAGCGACCCCTTCGAGATATTTTCTTTCATCTGCATTGGTAACTTCGATGACATCTGCTTTGTCAGAAGAGGTACCAAAGTACTCATACATGGAATTCTTCTGTGAATCTGACAGGTTGGCTCCAAGTGTTACAACTTTAGATGAATCTGCCTTTACGACCAATGGTGCCGCAGTAGAACCAAGTACAACTGCCATGGCAACTGGTAATGCTCTTTTTAAATTTTTCATAATGCGTGGTGTGTTCACCATGCCCCCTTTTTATTAAATATATTTATCCCTGTTACTTCTTAAATATAGCATAAAAAACTATGTTTTCCTAGGAAATATAAATTAACTATTTCTAAAGATTTTCTGTAGACGTGCGTCAAAATCGTTCTGTGATATCATCCCCTGCATGACAGCGATCAGTTCATGGTCTTTGAAAAAGAGAAATGTCGGAAGAAGATCTGTCTGATACTCAGCTGCGAGAAGTTCGGATTCTGTGGTCTCTACTTCAAAAAAGCGAATGCTGCCGGAATATTTTTTCTGATATTTTTTTTCGAGATCTTCTATAATGGGACGCATCATTGCACATTTTCCACACCAGACGGCGTAGAACATGACTACGGCAAACACGGGATGGTCCGTGCTTTCACCCGCCGGTGCATCGGAAGAAAGCTGCCAGTGACAGGCCCTGAAGCTTTCAAAGTTTTGTGTCGTCAGATGTAACATAAGCTTCCACCCTTTCACAGGATTACAGGAGCATAAGATATGCTCTCTATTAATATATGAAAGGAAAGGGAAGAGGTTCCTTTATCTGCGTTTTGCGATCAGTTTGCAGATCGGATTGCCCATGGAAGAGAATTTTGCTTCATATTCGGTCATAATATTTCCCTGGTTCATCTTACTGTCATTATGAAGATCATAGGAAAGCTGATCCAGAACGAACAGTTCGGAAGTCTTAAGTTCTTCTACGGAAAAGTCGAAGAGCGGACGGTTGTCTGTCTTGAATTCTACGGTTCCGTCTGCAGTCAGGACTTTGTCATAAAGCTTGAAAAATTCGTTGGATGTCAGTCTTCTTCTTGCATGGCGGGCCTTTGGCCATGGATCGGAGAAGTTCAGGTAGATACGGGATACTTCCGCCGGGGCGAATACCGTCGGCAGGTCATTCGCATCCATACAGATGAATCGGATGTTGGCAGGAACTTTTCCTTCGGCTTCCAGTTCCTGGAATTTCTCAACGGCACGTAATAAGACGCTGGAATAGCGTTCGATGCCGACGTAGTTGATCTGTGGGTTTTCGGCTGCGAGAGTCAGAAGAAACTGACCTTTTCCCATACCGATCTCGATGTGCAGCGGTCGTTCATTTTGGAACTCCTGATTCCAGTGTCCGCATAAGCTTTCCGGATTCTTAACAACTTCTTTGCAGGCTTCGAGAACGCTCTCTGCACGTGGTATATTTCTAAGACGCATATGTGTGTTCCTCCTTATAATCAATGGATTTGCAAGGATTCTCTGACATTTTGCAAATCGTTCTTAGTTTAGCGTCTGTGCAGGAAAAAGTCAATGGAAGTGGAAATTGTCAGAAGAATTGAGAAAAATAATACAATATATACAAAATGATAGTGGTAATTTTAGAAAATAGGTGTATTATTATAACATGGATAAAAAAGTAACAATTATTCGTTGTGAAATGTGCAAAAAGGAGGGCGGCTTATGAACTCTGTTATTGAGAAATTGGCTGAAGTGGAAGAAACGGCGGAGGCGATCGTAGAGCATGCCAGACAGCAGAAAAGTGAAATTGAAAAACAGATACAGGAAGAAAGGAATCAATTTGACCGGGACCTGGAAGAAGAGACACAGAAAAAACTGGAGAAGATAAAAGCAAAGTCGCAGCAGGAAGTAGAGAAAGTTCTGGACCGGGAACGGAAGAAGGACCAGAAGGCGATTGATGATCTGAAGAGGGAATACGAAGAAAATCATGACATTTATGCAGAGGAAATCGTAAGACATATGATCGAGGTGTAGCGTATGGGAAATGTGATGGCTTACAGCGGGATCACGACAAAGGTACGTGCGATGTCGGCGAAGCTTCTGAAAGAGAAAGATTATGATACGATCGCAGGTCTTGGTACAGTGACAGAAGCAATTGAATATCTGAAAGACAAGACGGCGTATGCACCATATGTGGAGCGGATGGATGTTTCCTTATATCATAGGGGAAATGTGGAGAAGATCCTGTATCAGTCGTTGTTCGATGATTATTCGAGGATCTTCCGGTTTGCCGGGATGGAGCAGAAGACGTTCTTAAAATTATACTGGAAACGGTATGAAGTCGATCTGATCAACTACTGTTTGAGGATCGTGTTCAATCATTATGAGAAACCATTTGATCTGGAATACAAGAAAGAGTTTTTTGACAGATATTCACAAATTTCCATAGACCGGTTGATAACTTCGAAAAATATCGACGAGCTTGTAGATAACTTACGGGATACGGAATATTATGGTGCGCTTGCCAGAATCAGAGATTCCGGAGCGGGAACGCTGTTTGATTATGATCTGGCATTGGATCTGTATTATTTTTCTACGATGTGGAAAAAGGGGAAACGGGTTCTGAAAGGACATGAGCAGAAGATATTCTTAAAGGACTATGGAATGAAGATCGATCTTCTGAATCTTCAGTGGATCTACCGTGCGAAGAAGTATTATCATATGCTTCCGCCGGATATCTATTCGATGACGATCCCGATCCACTATCGGATAAAAGTAGAAGAATTCAAGACACTGGTGGAGACGCCGACACTGGAACAGTTTGAAGCAGAAGTGGAAAAGACGTACTATGCAGGAAAATATAATTATATGCAGACGGATAAAACACTGGAACAGATGTACCGCGACTGCCTGCGGAAGTTGTACCTGACTGATAAAAGGAATGATCCGTATTCGATCGCGATCGTCAATACGTATCTGTTCCTGAAAGAAGAAGAAATCTATAAACTAACGACAGCCCTTGAGTGTATCCGTTACGGTTTGACGAAGGGAGAGACATTAGGATACTTAGGAGGTGTGAATCAATGATTGTTAAGATGAAGTTCTTAAGCATCAGCGGGCCGAAGAATGATATCGACCGTGTCTGCGAGGTGTATCTGTCGAAATACGAGATGCAGCTTGAGAATGCGGCGGCAGAGCTTAAGACGACCGACAACCTGCAGCCTTTTGTGGAAGTCAATCCATACAAAGAGCCGCTTGCGAAGGCAGAACAGTTCAGCGCACTGTTAGCGGATGAAGACCGGAGGATCGATGTATCGATGAATCAGGAGGATATGCTGAACCTGATCCGGGATGTCAATCATGACTATCTGGATCTGCTGGAGAAGAAAGAGTTAACGAAGAAGCAGGTAGATGAATACAAAGAAAAGCTTCTGATCATGGAGCCGTTCCGGACACTGGAACTGGATATGCAGAAATCATTAAAGTATAAATATATGAAAGTCCGGTTCGGACGGGTAGATGTGAATTATTACAAACGTCTGGAAAAATATTTATTTGATGATCTGAATGCGGTATTTATCGAAGGTACGAGGAATGAAAATTATGTATACGGATGTTATTTCGTATCGAATGCGGATTCCAGTAAGGTGGATTCGGTATTCAATTCCTTACATTTTGAAAGGATTGCAATTCCATCCGAATACATAGGAACGCCGGCGCAGGCCTGTGAAGAGCTTGAAAAAGAAATTGAAGAAAAACAGAAAGAGATTGCTGGGATTAAAAAACAGATCAGTGAGCTGATGGCAAAGAATGCCGCAAAGCTCCGAGGTGCGAAGACGCGTCTGGAAGAACTGGCTACGAACTTTGATGTCCGCAAGCTGGCGGCAAGGATTGAAGAGGGAGATAATAAAGAAGACTATTACATCCTGTGCGGATGGATGGGCGAAGATGATGTGAACAAATTCCTGGCGGAATCGAAGAATGATGATAAGGTATTCGTTGTTGTAGAAGAAGACAAGGAGAAATTCTTCGGAGAGCCGCCGACGAAGCTTAAGAATCCAAGGTTCTTCAAGCCGTTCGAGATGTTCATCCGGATGTACGGGCTTCCGGCAAATGATGAGATGGATCCGACGATGTTCGTGGCACTGACGTATACATTTATCTTTGGTGCGATGTTCGGGGATGTCGGCCAGGGCTTATGCCTGTTTGTATTCGGCGGGCTTTTGTACCTGATTAAGAAGATCAACCTGGCTGGGATCATATCCATTGCGGGACTGTTCTCAACATTCTTTGGATTCATGTTCGGAAGTATCTTCGGATTCGAAGATGTGATACAGGCACACTGGTTAAGGCCGGTGGATGCGATGACGAACCTGCCGTTTATCGGACAGCTCAACACAGTATTTGTGGTTGCCATTGCATTTGGCATGGGACTGAATATCCTGGTGATGATCTTTAACGTGATCAATTCGATCAAGAGTCATGATGTGGAAAATATGTTATTTTCCCATAATGGAATCGCGGGACTGGTGTTCTACGGATTCCTGGTGCTGACGATCGTGCTTTACATGACGGGACATAAGGTTCCGGGCAATATCCTGATGGTGATCTTCCTGGGAGTTCCGGTGATCTTGTTCGTATTCAAGGAACCGTTGGGCAATCTGGTGACAAAGCAGCATAAGAAGATGGAAGAGGGCAAGGTAATGTTCTTCGTGCAGGCGTTCTTCGAACTGTTCGAGACGATGCTGAGCTATTTCTCCAATACCATTTCTTATGTGCGTATCGGTGCATTTGCCGTCAGCCATGCGGCGATGATGGAGGTTGTGCTGATGTTATCCGGCGCAAGTGCGGGGCATACGAACTGGATCGTGTTTGTGCTTGGAAATGTGCTGGTGTGCGGACTGGAAGGTCTGGTCGTCGGTATCCAGGTACTGCGTCTGGAATATTATGAGATGTTCAGCAGGTTCTATAAGGGAACCGGACGGGAGTTCAAGCCGTTTCACAGCCAGAGTGACGAAAAGTAAAGAAACGATTTAAGTGATTTTGTGATCCAGAGGATAAATCGCCATGCGTTCGAAAGAAGCTGCCAGTGGCAGGTTCTGTAGAGGAAAAATAATAAGACAGAATTCAGAGATATATTTACAGGAGGACAAAAATATGAGCCTGACAGTTAGATTATTGTTAATTGCAACATTGTTACTTAGCATTGTAATTCCATTCGGATATTTCCTGATCGGACAGAGGACGAAGAAGCGTTATAAAAGAGCCATCGGCACGAATGTATTTTTCTTCTTTAGTACTGTTCTGATCGCGGGAATCATGCTCTTTGCGGGAGATCCGGTACAGGCAGCAGAAGCAGCCGGCAATACGGCATCGAACGCAACCGGATTCGGATACCTGGCAGCAGCACTTTCAACCGGTCTTTCCTGCGTCGGTGGTGGTATCGCCGTTGCAAGTGCAGCAAGTGCGGCTCTTGGGGCAATCAGCGAGGATTCCAGTGCACTTGGTAAGTCACTGATCTTCGTAGGTCTTGCAGAAGGTGTGTGTCTGTACGGACTGATCATCTCCTTCATGATCTTAGGTAAATTGTAAGATGAAGATGTATCTGATCAGTGATAATATCGATACTCTGACAGGAATGCGTCTCGCAGGGGTAGACGGAATCGTGGTACATGAAAGAGAAGAACTCCGGTGTGCGATCGAGAATGCCATGGAGGATAAGGATGTAGGTGTGATTCTGCTGACGGAGAAATTCGGAAGAGAATTCCCGGACCTGATAGACGAGATCAAGCTGGAGCGGACGATGCCGCTTCTGATCGAGATTCCTGACAGACACGGGACCGGACGTAAGAAAGATTTTATCACGTCGTATGTAAATGAAGCGATAGGGTTGAAATTATAGACAGGAAGAAGGTGGCACATTTGACAAACGAAGAGAAGATCACGCATATCCGGACGGCGGCGATGGAAGAAGCAAGAGCGGAGGCGAATGCGATCGTAAAGCAGCATGAGGATGCGCTTCGAAGTGTGTTCGAACAGCATCAGATCGAAGCCAGACGGCAGTCGGAGACGAGAGTGCGTGCAGAGAGTGTGACTGCGAAACAGCAGCTGAACATGGCAATGTCAAAGGCGCAGCTTGAATTAAAACGTGAGATGGGAAAGACGCAGACAGAACTTAAGACGGAACTGTTCGAAGAAGTGCAGTTAAAGCTTCTGGCGTTCATGAGAACGGAAGAGTATAAAGAAGTTCTGATCCGTTATATAGAGAAAGCAGCACAGTTTGCATCGGGGATGGCGATGACGATCTATATCAATCCGTCTGATGCAGACAAGAAGACATATCTGGAAGAACGTACGGGAATGACGCTGACGATCAGCAAAGTGGATTTTATCGGCGGGGTGCGTGCGGTTGTGCCTGAGAAGAATGTCCTGGTGGACTATGCATTCAAAGGTGCACTGGAGAATGAATACCAGAAATTCCAGTTCCGGGGAGGTGTAAAGGGTGAGTAGCGGAAAGACAGAAAAGATATATGGCATCAACGGCCCGGTCATTTACCTGAAAGGGAAGACGGATTTTAAGATGTCGGAAATGGTCCATGTGGGAGAAGAAAAGCTGGTTGGCGAAGTCATTTCCCTGGATAAGGACCGGACGACGGTACAGGTGTATGAGGAGACTTCCGGACTGCATCCGGGAGAACTTGTAGAAGGTACGGGAGCGGCAGTGTCGGTTACGCTGGCACCCGGCATCCTGAATAATATCTTTGACGGTATTGAGAGACCGCTGGAGCGGATCGCTGACAAGGGCGGGGCATTTATCACCCGTGGTGTCAGTGTGGATGCACTGGACCGTCAGAAACTCTGGGAGACGCATATCACAGTGGCTGAAGGCGATATGGTACAGGGTGGAACGATCATTGCGGAAGTGCCGGAGACGCGGGCTATCGTGCACAAATGCATGGTTCCGCCGGGAGTAGAAGGGACTGTTGTATCGGTGGTTCCGGATGGTGAATATACGATTGATGAGACGCTGGTTACGATTGAACTGTTCAATGGAGAAAAAAGAGAACTTTCGATGACACAGCACTGGCCGATCCGTGTACCGAGACCGGTGAGCCGGAGATTCCCGGCAAGTGTGCCGCTGGTAACAGGACAGCGAATTCTGGATACGATGTTCCCGATTGCAAAAGGTGGAACGGCTGCGATCCCGGGAGGATTCGGAACGGGTAAGACGATGACCCAGCATCAGATCGCAAAATGGTCGGATGCGGATATTATCATATATATCGGATGCGGCGAGCGTGGAAATGAGATGACACAGGTTCTGGAAGAGTTTTCGGAGCTGGTCGATCCGAAATCGGGCAATCCATTGATGGACAGAACGACGCTGATCGCCAATACATCGAACATGCCGGTAGCTGCCCGTGAGGCGTCCATTTATACCGGACTGACACTGGCGGAATATTACCGTGATATGGGGTATGATGTGGCGATCATGGCGGACTCGACATCCCGATGGGCAGAGGCACTGCGAGAGCTTTCGGGACGACTGGAAGAGATGCCGGCGGAGGAAGGATTCCCGGCGTATCTGGCATCGAGACTGTCGGCATTCTATGAAAGAGCCGGCATGATGCAGACGTTAAATGGTGCGACAGGATCGGTCTCTATCATCGGAGCGGTATCTCCGCAGGGAGGAGATTTTTCTGAACCGGTTACGCAGAATACGAAGCGTTTCGTGCGCTGTTTCTGGGGACTGGACAAATCACTGGCGTATGCGAGACATTTCCCTGCGATCCACTGGCTGACAAGTTACAGTGAATACCTGAACGACTTAAGCGGCTGGTATTCGGATCATGTATCGCCGAAATTCGTTGATTACCGGAACCGTCTGATGGCGATCCTGAACCAGGAGAGCAGCCTGATGGAGATCGTAAAACTGATCGGCGGGGATGTGCTTCCGGATGACCAGAAGCTGATCCTGGAGATTGCGAAGGGGATTCGTCTGGGATTCCTGCAGCAGAATGCATTTCATAAGGATGATACGTGTGTATCACTTGAGAAGCAGTTCAAGATGATGGATGTTATTCTGTATCTGTATAAGACGAGCCGGAAACTGGTGGCGATGGGGATGCCGATGTCGGTGCTGAAGGCAGAAGGTATATTTGAGAAGGTCATTGCGATCAAGTATGATGTGCCGAATGACAATCTGCAGTTACTGGATCTGTATAAACTGGATATTGATGACTTTTATAACCGCGTCATCGAGAAAAATGCGTAAAGGGAGGGACGTAAGATGGCAATAGAATATCTTGGACTGAGCAGCATTAATGGCCCTCTCGTCGTACTGGAAGGCGTGGAAAATGCATTTTACGATGAGATCGTGGAATTTATTGTAGATCATGATACGAGGAAAATGGGACGTATCGTGGAGCTGGATGAAGATAAGGCCGTGATCCAGGTATTTGAAGGAACGGAAAATATGTCGCTGGATAATACCCACACGAGGCTTACGGGACATCCGATGGAAGTTGCCGTGTCAGAGGAAATGCTGGGCCGTACATTTAACGGGATCGGGGAAGCAATCGATGGCCTTGGACCGATCACAGATGCTGAGAAGCGGGATGTAAACGGACTTCCGCTGAATCCGGTCAGACGGGAATACCCGAGAAATTATATCCGTACCGGAATCTCGGCAATTGACGGACTAACGACACTGATCCGCGGGCAGAAGCTTCCGATATTCTCAGGAAACGGACTTCCGCATGATCAGCTTGCGGCACAGATCGTCAAGCAGGCTTCGCTTGGTGACAATTCGAATGAACAGTTCGCAGTTGTATTCGGAGCAATGGGTGTGAAGCACGATGTGGCGGAATTCTTCCGTAAGACATTCGAGGAAAGCGGTGTGGCAGACCATGTGTGTATGTTCTTGAACCTGGCGAATGACCCGGTGGTGGAGCGTCTGATCACGCCGAAGGTAGCACTGACGGTAGCAGAGTATCTGGCATTTGAGAAAAATATGCATATTTTGGTTATCCTGACGGATATGACTTCTTTTGCGGAAGCCATGCGTGAAGTGTCTTCTTCCCGTGGCGAGATTCCGTCAAGAAAAGGATATCCGGGATATTTATACAGTGAACTGGCAACAATCTATGAACGTGCCGGTATTGTGGACGGGGCAAATGGTTCCGTAACACAGCTTCCGATCCTGACCATGCCGAATGATGATATTACACATCCGATCCCGGACCTTACCGGATACATTACAGAAGGACAGATCGTACTGGACCGTAATCTTCACGGTCAGGCAGTCTATCCGCCGATCAGTATCCTGCCATCGCTTTCGCGTCTGATGAAGGACGGTATCGGAAAAGGATACACGAGAGAAGATCATCAGGATCTTGCAAACCAGTTATTCTCCGCTTATGCGAAGGTCGGAGAGGCGAGAAACCTTGCTTCCGTTATTGGCGAGGATGAATTGTCGCCGATTGACAAGCAGTATCTGAAGTTCGGTGAAGAATTTGAAAAACGTTATATCGGGCAGGGACCGACGGAGAACCGTACGATGATGGAGACTTTAGATCTTGGATGGGAACTGCTTGGACTTCTGCCGAAGGAAGAACTGGACCGTATTGATACGAAGCTGATTGAGAAGTACTGGAAGGATACGCGGGATACGCTGGTGACAGAAGAGTAGGAGGGATGCATATGGATCCGAGAGAATTTCCTACCAAGGGAAATCTGATGCTTGCGAAGAATTCTCTGATGCTTGCGCGTCAGGGCTACGATCTGATGGATAAGAAGCGGAATATTCTTCTGAAAGAACTGATGGGACTGATCGATGAGGCAAAAGATATTCAGGAAGAGATCGATGCGACATTTACAAAAGCATACGCCTGCCTGCAGCGTGCCAATATCGAACACGGGATCAGTAAAGTCCAGGAACTGGCATTTACTGTTCCAATCGAGGATTCTCTGAAGATGCAGACCAGAAGCATCATGGGAACGGAGATCCCGCACATCAAGTATGATGCGAAGCAGAATGATCTGACGTATTCGTTCAGCACGACACATGAGTCGGTGGATATTGCAAGAGAAGCTTTCCGGGAAGTGAAGGAACTTACGATCAAGTTGGCTGAGGTGGAGAACTCGGCGTACCGTCTGGCCGCAAATATCAAGAAGACACAGAAGCGGGCGAATGCGCTTAAGAATATTACGATACCGATGTATACGAATCTGGTGCATACGATCAGTAATGCGCTGGAGGAGAAGGAAAGAGAAGAATTTACACGGTTGAAGGTGATAAAGAGGATGAAAATGTAGAAAAAATGTAAAATAGGCCGGTAGATTTCTGAAAATCTCCCGGCTTATTTTAACGACAAATTTTGCAGAGTAATTCCAGTTATCCCCAACAAAAGAGGAGTTATCCACGGGAAACTGTGGATAACTCCTCTTTTGTCTGATAATTCCGCCGCATTAACCGACATAGAATGACAATGATTATAATGAACGGGATTTTTCTGTACTTACATTGATGCATTCAATTACAGCACCACGTATACCATTGCAGGGGTGTTGGGAAGAAGTCTTAAAATTCTAGGTGTGCCATCGATCATATTCTGGAGTCTCTCGACAGTGACACCGGCTACGATGGACATCAAAGCTTTTCCATCCAGGGCTTTTTTGCACTGTGACAGAGCTTCTGGTGCATTTTGTGGTTTTACGGCAAGAAGAATGATCTCGCTTTTTTGTGACCATAGTTATAACCTCCTTGGGGGATAAATTGTTATAGTTTTTTGTTTGGGACGGAGAATTTATAAAAATCCTCCGTCTCCTTATGAACAGAAGCTTTAAGGAGTCAGCTTATGAAGCTCCCACGCTTTCTCAATACTTCCCGGTGTTTCCATCAATAATTTCGTACCTTCTGCCATACATCTTGCAACATAGAGCATACCTTTCTGTCCGATAGTCATACCGGCCTGTTTGGCAGCAGCCCAGTGATGAAGCGGGGTGCCTTTACACATCGTAGCGGCACTTAAGGTGATCAGCGGAACCGTGTGGCTGACCTGTGAAGCATCTGTGCCGATATCGATCGGAACCGGCTCATCTTCAAGCGGTTCCAGGCCGGAGAATAGTGTCCCGTCATTGATGAGCCCGGCTTCTTCTGTAATCTGCTTTGCGAAATCCAGTTCTTCCGGTGTATAAGTCGGTGTCGGGACTTGGGTCATGGCATCGTAATATAATTCTGTCAGTACCCGGTTAACTTTCATCTCACTGCAGCTTGCAACCAGTTCGATATCGACGGTGGTGTCTGTCATAAGAGCGGCACCTCTTGCGCAGTTGTCTACACGTTCGCTTGCATCTTCGGTGCGGGAACGTAAGTAGGAGCGGATGAAATAATTTGTCTTCGCGATATCCGGAACAACATTTGCCGGAAGGCCGTTATCAATGTAGGCATAATGCATGCGGACATCTCCCGGTACGTGCTCACGGAGATAGTTGACGCCTACATTCATAAGTTCAGCGGCGTCGAGGGCACTGCGTCCCTTTTCAGGAGCTTTGGCGGCATGGGAACTGATTCCGTGGAATGTGTAGTTCTTAATGTCCTGTGCCTGCCAGATATCGTTGCTGACACGGTTGCGGTCGAATGGATGCCAGGTAATAGCAACATCGAGGTCATCAAAGACTCCCTGATCGTTCATCACGATCTTGCCGGACATGATCTCTTCGGCCGGGCAGCCGTAGACGCGGATCGTTCCGGCAGCACCGGTTGCTTCCATATCGGCTTTTAATGCGCAGGCCGCTGCGGCAACAGCAGTTCCAAGCAGGTTGTGTCCGCAGGCGTGTCCGACACCTGCCAGAGCATCGTACTCAGCCAGGAATCCAAGGAGTGGTTTTCCATTTCCCCAGACTGCGGTAAATGAGGTGTCGATACCGGCTGTTTTCCATGTTATTTTAAATCCCTGGCTTTCCAGATAATCTGCCAGGCATTTGGAAGAAAGTGTCTCCTGATATGCAAGTTCCGGGTGATGGAAAATGTAATCAGCGGTATTCACCAGTTCTTTCTGATGATCGTCGAGCCAGCTGGCAATAATATTGTCAGGTGTATGTTCGGTTGTTAGTTTATTCAAAATATAGATACCTCCTCATAGAATCGGGTGTTTATCTATCATTTTAGCATAGAAAAACAGGATGTAAATAGATTTCATAGCTTTCTTATATGAAAAGTAAAAAACAATGTCAATAAGCAGCAAATTCTATTCAACCGGATAAAGACCGTTCAGTACATCCAGATATTCCTGTCCAAATGTATCTACATAATCAGCAAGCGCAAGTTTAACTGCCTCTTCCCCTTTTTCACCAAGATTCAGGATCAGAGCCTGACTGACGGTATATTTTAAATGTGCTGTGTGGAAATTAAAATCTTTCATACAGGAAGTCCCAAGTTTGGCCTTTTTCTCAGCCAGTTCTTTTACCTCTTCCTGCGAGAGCGGGTGTCCCCAGTCGAATTCACAACGCTTGCCGCCCCAGCTCATAGATGTGGCAGTCGGTGTACAGACGAAGTCGGAACGGAAACCCTGGTAAACGGCATTATCTACATTGACGCAATAATATTTCCCATATTCGGTAATGTTATGCTTTTTCCATGCTTCACACCATGCACATTTTGCAATGTAAGTCTGAAGTGTCGGTTCGGTGCGAAGCGTTCCGAAGTCCATTTGTCCGGCATAATCTGGTTTCCATTCACCGTATGCCTGATTGGTCATGGTAGTCAGTTCATCACCGTGTGCGAGTGCATTTGCCGCCATGCGGGCACCCCGCTCATTTCCATAGGTAGTCATTCCGGCAAGGATTGCGTCTTTTCCGGCTTCACCGCATAATTCAATTGCATGTTTGGCGAGAAATGCGAACATCATGGCGTGATGTTCGATTTTGCAGCTGACAGGACAGACTTTATTTTCATTTTCACTCATATTAAAAACTCCTTTCGACATTTGTAAGTGATAATCTATTTATTACAATACTACATTGTAGTGAAAAAGTCTCAAGAAAAGGCTTGATAAAAAGGAAAAAAGCGGTATGATAGTAAAAAAGAAAAAGCAATTACTTAAAAGTGAGAATAAAGTTGAAAATTAAAGAGGAAAAAAGTATGAGCAGGAAAAAGTTAAAAAATAGAAGACGAAAAGATCGTGCACAGAGAAAGATTCTGATTACAGCAGTCTGCATAGCAGCAGTGATCATAGGTGTGGGAATCGGCGGGCATGTTATAAAAAAGAATGCCGGTAAAACGATGACAACGGCCGAGACGGAAAGTAAAAAGGCAGTATCAAAGAAAAAAGCAACTGCAAAAAAACTTACGATCAATGAGAATGAAACTGATGCATCCAATAAAGAAAATCAAGGCCAAAAAGATCAGACAGATGACAGAAGTGAATTTGCAGTTCAACCAGGAAGAAAAGTGGGGACAACAGAACAATCGGATGAAAAAGTTGTCTATCTGACGTTGGATGACGGACCGTCTAAGAATACGCAGGCGGTGCTGGACATTTTGGATAAATACAATGCGAAAGCAACGTTTTTTGTTACAGGAGCCATGCCGGAATATAAAGATATGATCAAAAAGGCTTATGATAAGGGACATACGATCGGAATGCATACATATTCTCATGATTACGCAAAGGTGTATGCATCTGTTGATGCATATTTTCAGGATCTTGACCAGATTGGACAGCTTGTAAAAGAAGAGATCGGCTATGTTCCGTGTTTTATCAGATTTCCGGGAGGATCTTCGAATACCATATCTGCAAGTTACACGAAGGGAATTATGACAACGCTTACGCAGGAGGTTCAGGCAAGAGGATATCAATATTATGACTGGAATGGAAGTTCGGGAGACGGGGCCGTGAGAACAACGGAACAGCTTGTGGATCAGGCAACCAGTTTCCATGACAATAATATCATCCTGCTGTCACATGATTCCGAGACCAAAGATACAACTGTGGAAGCGCTGCCGAAAATTATTGAATATTATCAGTCACAGGGATATGTGTTCAAAGCATTGGATCTTAACAGCTATGTTGCACATCATGGTGTGAATAATTAATTATATATGTAGGGAAATGTGTTGATGGTTGTTGTACTTATGCTGAATAGAATAACGGAAGATCTGGCGGAAAACATGTAAATACAAAGAAGAAAAATGATGTTATCAACCAGAGTGAGACTACAAAGCCAGGTTCTGTCTCGTGAGGAGAACGGGTCTTGCCGGAAATATATTCAGACATTCCAAATGAAAATATTACACTGGAATAAAAAAGCAAGATGTCTAAGATCAGGAAATTCCGGCCGAGAATCCCGGAATATGTGTAAAAAACAGAAACAGTAAAAAACATTCCGAGAAGCACACCCAGATACCGACAGTAAAAGAACGGTAAAACAACCGGATGCAGAGACAGATATTCCCATATGCTTACGAATAAAAAAGGAAAATATAAAAGTTTCAAATGTTCCCACACGGATTCATTAACCGGGCAGAAAAGTGCAACGATTGGAGACTGCCCGGATAAAAAATACAGGAAATGATTCAGTGTTCCGAGAAAGGCAGCGACCAGGACAAAATGCAGAGCTGTGCCTTGAATGCAGGAGATAATCTCTGTGCAGACAGTATGAAAGATTTTTTTGAAATTGGTTGTAACATAATGGATAATATGGCTCATAAATTCAACCCCCATATCAATATATGAGAAAAATAAAAAAATATGAAAAAAAGTAAAAAAAGTACTTGCATTTTTAAAAACCTTATTATATAATAAATCTTGTCGTTACGGAGAACGTAACACAGACAACCAAAGATGCGCGATTAGCTCAGTTGGTAGAGCACCTGACTCTTAATCAGGGTGTCCAGGGTTCGAACC
>OGRI01001264.1_pt1 | contig 22282 bp, 21 predicted proteins | sample 1553391 | NCBI WGS metagenome assembly OGRI01 (sample SAMEA2580052, study PRJEB22360) | human gut metagenome | reverse complement strand
TTAATAGATGCAGAAATTCGTCGGATTCCATAACATTAACGGTATAATCTAACGTAATTTCCTTATTTTCCTTTCGTAAAAGTTGCAGGCAATGATTCTTTGCCACCCGGTAGAGCCATGGCTTGAACACTTTTATCTCATAATTTCCCAGTTTAGGCAATAAATCTTCAAACAACTGCATGACCGCCTCCTGTGCCCGGTCTTCATCATGCAGGTATTTCAAGCAAAGTCCGTATAGTAACGGGATATATCGGTTATATAATTCGCCGAAATATTCCGTATCACCGGACTTCGTGTAATGTATTAGTAATTCCTCGTCCGATAGTTTTGATATTTTTCTTTTGAAAAACAACATCTATTCCTCTTCTTCTTCTTCGTCAATAATGACTTGATATTTTTCTTTCATTGCTTCAAAATCACCTGTAATCTGGTCTAATATTTCATGCGTATCCGTACTCTTTACCAATGCGGGCATACCGTAATAGATAGATGCTTTATATGGCAACAGTATCATTTTTCCTTTGGGCAGAGAACGTCCCATACCGGTCATGAATACGGGAATATATTTCACTTCGGGTCGCAGAGACAGGATGCGGGCTATGCCGGATTTAATTTTTCCCATCTGTTCCGGCTTTCCTCTGGTTCCTTCCGGAAAAAGAATCAGTGAATATCCAGCGTCGATGGCTTCAAGCATCTTACGGATCGGATCATGCTCCGAATCTTTTTCTCCTTTTCTTCTGATTAGCAGTGTGTTGATGAAAAAGTTGCTGATGGAAGCCTGAAAGCGGGTTTTCCCGAAATAATCTTCTGCTGCTACGGGTTTGACTTTCCATAAAAGTCCTCCGGGCAGGGAAGATAACAAGCTTAGGGTGTCCAGATGGCTGTTGTGGTTGGCAAGGATGATGAATTGCTTTTCCTTTTTGAGGAACTGGCAATCGGTGAACTGAACTCCTACAACCAATTTCAGGAACCATTGGAATACACCTTTATATATAATCTGCATGGCAGCAGCTTGCATGAATCTTTTTTCCATTCTCTCCGTTTAATATGCAATGTAATAAACTAAATGAAAAAATACAGGAGCCGTGTAGGCCAGAGAATCTATCCGGTCGAATACTCCTCCATGACCGGGAATACTGTTCCCCATGTCCTTAATTCCTTTATCTCTCTTGATGGCGGAGATGACTACGTCTCCCGAGAATCCGGCAATCGCAACGAGAGCACTTACCAGGATAACGTTGGGAGCGGAGAGGGGAGTCAGGAAACCGAGGAAGTAACCAATGACGGTAGTACTGATTACACCGCCCAGAAATCCTTCCCACGTTTTGTTCGGACTTACTTTCGGGAGTATCTTATGTCGTCCGAGAAGTTTGCCCCAGATAAATTGCATAACATCGTTGATTTCCGTAAGGAATACAAGGAATAATAGCAGACCTCGTCCTCCTGCATTGAATCCCGGAAGTTCGGGAAGCGACAGGAGATAAGCGAGATGGCTGATACCGAATACTGAAAGCATCAGAATCCACTGCAACAGAGCCATCGACTTGGTAATTCCGTGGGTGTCTCCCTTTAAAACAAGTCGTAAGGGCAATACGAGAAACATAACTACCGGAATGAAGATGATGAATGCTCCATACCAGGCAAGGTAAGCAAGGTAATATTGAATGGGAATGGCCAATATCCCCCAAAACAATGCTCCGCGATCTGCCTCTCTGAATCCCAACACCGAATACAGTTCTCTGAAAGCAATGAAAGAGAGAAAGGCAAGGAAGAAGTAAGAAATGTTATAGCTGATAAATACAGCGCCGATAAACATGCCCGCCATGATCCACCATGAACGCGTGCGGGCGGAGAGTTCGCTGATATTTGTTTTTGGAGAGATCTTCTTTACGAGAAAAAGAATAAGGCTTGCCGTAACAAGCAGTCCGATGATGAGCGAAATGACGATAATCAATTCATCGCTTAGCGTAGGAAATATGATATCCAGTAGTTCTTTCATTTTATTTCATTGTTTGTTGTGTGTGACATGAGGTACAGACGGTGTATCAGTGTTGCGACAAGGCCGACGTTGATTATTATCAGAGCTATGAGACATACCATCCGGTCGTATCCTGCGTGAATGGTGCAGGTGGCTACTACAAAGGCAAGCGTGAGCAATGCCATGCGGTGTTGCTTGGCCATCGGACCGTTAAAGAAATGCTGGTGCGTTTTGTAGGCTCCTATCCAGCGGAAATAAGCTGTCATAACGGCAAGAAGGGCCGCTAGCCATCCCAGTTCAATACCGAATCCACCTGCTATATATCCGATGGGAATGATGAACAAAGCATCAGCAAAGCGGTCGGGCATATCATTGTAGAGATCTCCGTTGGCACTTTTCTTCCCTCCTTCAATAGCTACCATCCCATCGAACAGGTTGCAGAGTAACCGCGACTGCATGCAAATGATGAACAGAATGTAGGCTACATACTTGTTAAAACCGGGATCAATGACTGTGCCGATCAACAGAAGGCACCCCACCATAGCGAAGAATACGCTCATCATGGAAATTTGATTGGGAGTGACACCCCAACGAGTTAGTTTGCGGGCAATAATAGTAGCCCAGGCCGTGTTTCGTGAGGCTATTTCCCGCCTTCCGTCGACTTCGTTTTTCATATTTATAATATGTTTATGATTGGCAAATATACACATCATCTTAAGAGTTGCAAAGGAATGAGTGAGAATTTTGAAATGACTCTTTTTTCTGCCGGATAAAAAAAAGTTCAGGCAATTTATGGAATCTGTGTGAAATGTGCATCTCTATAATAAAAGCGAACTAATAGTAACATTTTAAAATAAGAAGTTATGAAAACAAATCAATTCAGAGCGATGATGCTCGTACTGCTAATGGCGGTTATTTCTTTAGGTAGGATGAATGCGCAAGTTATTACTGTGTCGGGTACGGTGACGGATGCAAAGGATGGAAATCCGCTTGTAGGTTGTTCGGTACAGATCAAGGGTACTTCGAAGGGTGCAATAACGAATATGAAGGGCCGGTACACCATTCAGGCCAAGAAGGGGGAGACGTTGTTGTTCCAGTATATCGGGTATAAGCAAGAGAGAAGGGTGGTGAAATCGGCTACGCTGGATGTGAAGATGAAAGCTGATGATGTGGTATTGGAAGAATGTGTAGTGGTAGGATACGGGCATGAGCTAAAGGCTACTAAATCGGTGTCTGCTGCTTATATGGCGGTATGTCCGACACCGGGAATCATGTATGATGCTGTAAATGCGGAAGAATACGGGCAGATTCAGGAGAATGGATTTAATAGTGTGTCGGATGCTCCGCTTTCTACTTTCTCTATTGATGTAGATGCTGCTTCTTATAGTAATATGCGTCGTTTTATCAATAAAGGTGAATTGCCTCCTGTAGATGCTATCCGTACGGAAGAATTAGTGAACTACTTTTCCTATGATTATCCGAAACCGACAGGAAGTGATCCTGTGAAAATCACGATGGAAGCCGGAGCATGTCCCTGGAATGCGGATCACCGTCTTGTGCGTATCGGCTTGAAAGCTAGAGAAATTCCGACGGATAATTTGCCTGCATCTAACTTGGTGTTTCTGATTGACGTCTCCGGCTCTATGTGGGGAGCCAACCGGTTGGATTTGGTGAAATCATCTCTCAAATTGTTGGTAAACAACTTACGGGATAAAGATAAAGTAGCTATCGTGACTTATGCAGGCAGTGCCGGTGTGAAACTGGAGGCCACTCCGGGTAGTGACAAACAGAAGATTCGTGAAGCGATAGATGAATTGACGGCAGGTGGTTCTACGGCAGGTGGTGCGGGTATCCTGTTGGCGTATAAAATAGCCAAGAAGAATTTTATCTCTAATGGTAACAACCGTATCATACTTTGCTCCGACGGTGATTTTAATGTGGGTGTTTCTTCCGCCGAAGGATTGGAACAATTGATTGAAAAAGAACGTAAGAGTGGAGTGTTCCTTACCGTATTAGGTTATGGCATGGGTAATTATAAAGATAAGAAGATTCAGGTGTTGGCAGAAAAGGGAAACGGTAATCATGCTTATATAGATAACTTACAGGAAGCCAATCGTGTTTTAGTAGGCGAATTCGGCGCTACATTGCATACAGTGGCGAAAGACGTCAAACTGCAAGTGGAATTTAATCCTTCCCAAGTGCAGGCGTATCGTTTGATTGGTTACGAAAGCCGTCTGTTGAAAGACGAAGACTTTAATAATGATGCTAAAGATGCCGGAGATATGGGTGCGGGACATACGGTAACTGCTTTTTACGAAGTGATTCCTACAGGTATAAAGAATGAATATGTGGGTAAAATAGACGATCTGAAATATCAGAAGAAAGAGAAAGTGACAGTGAAACCGACAGGCTCTAATGATCTCCTGACTGTGAAACTGCGTTATAAAGCTCCGGATAAAGATGTCAGCAAGAAAATGGAACTTCCTTTCATTGATAATAAAGGCAATAATGTTTCTTCCGATTTCCGCTTTGCTTCTGCAGTGGCTATGTTCGGACAGTTGCTTCGGGACTCTGACTTCAAAGGAAATGCCAGTTACGATAAAGTGATTAATCTGGCCAAACAGGGACTGAATGATGATGATAAAGGATATAGAAGAGAATTCATCCGTTTGGTTGAGGCTGCCAAAGGATTAGAAAGAACGAATAAGAATTAGGAAATCGGACAGGAGTCATTGTGAGTGTACGCTATATGACTATGCGTAAGATTCACAGATATGAATGAGCGTAGAATTCCAGATGGATAATCGTAGAAAATGATAGTGACGGTATATGTTCGGGATAGTGACGCTATCGCTGTTGTATAGCGTCACTATCTTTGTCGGATAGCGTCACTATCATTTATTTCGTCTGAATTTTGTCCGACCTGAAACGAAAAATAGCCGTAAACTTGTCGTTTACAGCTATTTAACTCTGCACGGGAGGAGAGGCTCGAACTCCCGACACCCGGTTTTGGAGACCGGTGCTCTACCAACTGAGCTACTCCCGTGTTTGCGGCTGCAAAGGTAGTAGAAACTTCTGAATCTCCAAACATTCGGGTAAATAAGTTTTGAATTATTTTAATTTTTCCCACTCATCGGGCTTAAAACCGACTAGAACGAAGCTGTCTGTCACTACTAACGGGCGTTTCACCAGCTTACCGTTCGTTGCCAGCAATGCGATTTGTTCTTCCTCAGTCATGGAAGGCAGCTTTTCGCTCAGTTTCAGCTCTTTATATACCAAACCACTTGTGTTGAAGAATTTCTTTATTGGCAATCCGCTTCGTGGAATCCACGCTTTCAACTCTTCCACTGTAGGGTTATCTTCCACAATGAGCCGGTTAGTATACTCAATGTTATTTTCGATTAGCCATTTCTTAGCTTTCTGGCATGTACTGCACGCCGGATATTGCAAAAATAAAGGTGTCATACTATATACTATTTATCGATTAATACCTAATACTTATTACTTAATACCTATTACCTAAATAACCATCTGCAAATCCTGATACATAATCCGATAGGCGGCGGCTTTTTTATCTAATGCAAGCGGGTACGCCCGTGAGGAAGAAGGCATCCGGTAGAGTCTCATCGCCCGTCCTTCAAACACAAATTCGGCATAGTCTCCTACTTTCGGTTCTTCCACTTCCAGTTGTGCACGGAGCGTATCCGTTGCCTTCTGTCCGGTGGTGACGATTGCTCTGCATTCGGGAAGTTGGCGGAGTAATGCGGCAATGTCCGTCGGCTGCACCACTTCCAGAAATTTGTCCGAAGCGTTATCCTGCAGACGCCGGATAGATGAGGCTGTATCGAACAGGGCGATTCCTTTTTCATTCAGGAAGTCAATAATCTGTTCCCGGCAGAATGCTTTCCGCGTATCGTTCAGAAAGTGATCTTTATCTCCGAAAAACAAGAGTCCGACAATGCGCCACATATCATTGTTCAGGTTCGGATAATAAAAATCCATCGACCACCGTTTTCTTTGTGGCGGAAAACTTCCCAGCATCAGCAACTTTGCTTTTGGTGGGAGAAAGGGTTTTAAAGGATGTTTTTCGATTTCAATCTCCATATTGATGTAATTTCCTACAAAAATAACGAATCTATTCTTTTCCTTCAAAATAGTTGCGGAAAAAAACAAATTTAAAAATATTTGGCTATTTTTGCACGGAGATGGTGAAAAACAACTTATTGAAATGCTGTTGAAAACAAGAATAATTATAAGTTGCTGTTTTATAAGCTTGTTATCTTTCTTTGAAGAAGATTGTTATGCTTCACGGCCGGGGTCGAAAGAATGTGTGAAAGTCTCCTCTGCCAGTTTTACGGTAAGGGGGCGGGTCATCGATACCTATGGTGAACCACTTATCGGAGCGACAATCAGAGAGAAAGGCGGAGCGAATGGAACAGTGACAGATGTGGAGGGGAATTTCTTTTTATCCGTTCCGGATAGTGCTGTTCTGCAAATTTCTTTCGTAGGTTACGAGTCTCAGGAAGTCAGTGTAAAGGGTAGGTCAATGCTTGAAATATGTCTGAAAGAAAATATTCTGCTGCTTGACCACGTGATTGTAACTGCTTTGGGGCTTGAAAAGAAAGAATCCTCTTTGGCTTATGCCGTGCAAAAGGTGAGGGGAGAAGAATTGAATCGCGTGAAAGAAGTGAATATGATCACGGCTTTGGCAGGAAAGGCAGCCGGTGTACAGGTCAGCAAGAACTCTTCCGGCATGGGCGGATCGGCGAAAGTCAGTATCCGTGGGGTGCGGTCGGTGGCCGGTGATAATCAGCCTCTGTATGTGATAGATGGTGTCCCCATGCTAAATTCTACTTCGGAACAGGCTTATTCGGCTATCGGCGGTACGGCAAATGCCGGCAACAGGGACGGAGGCGACGGCATCTCGAATCTGAATCCGGAGGACGTGGAAAGTATCAGCATCCTGAAAGGAGCTCCTGCCGCAGCCCTGTATGGTAGCCAGGCGGCCAACGGAGTCATTCTTATTACTACAAAGAAAGGAAATACCGTAGGACGGAGGGATATTCATTTCTCTACCGGACTGACTTTTGAAAAGGCTTTTTCTCTGCCTGAAATGCAGAACAGCTACGGAGTAAGTGATGTAACAGACAGTTGGGGAGAAAAAGAAAATCTGACGGTTTACGATAATTTGGGTGACTTTTTCCGTACCGGACTGACGTCGATCACTTCTGTATCCGTCAACTCCGGAAATGACAAGCTGCAAACATATTTCTCCTATGCCAACACCACCGGTCGCGGCATTCTGAATGAAAATAAACTCTCCAAACACAATATCAATCTGAGAGAGACCGCCGTCCTCTTCAACAGCAGGCTGAAACTGGACGGTAACGTGAATGTCATGAAGCAGACGGTGAAGAATAAACCCGTATCGGGAGGCTTTTATATGAATCCGCTGGTAGGTCTATACCGCTTTCCTCGTGGCGAGGACTTGGCTTATTATAAAGATAACTATGAGCGTTATGACGAGGACAGAAAGCTGAATACACAAAACTGGCATACTTTTACCGAAGACTTTGAACAGAATCCGTATTGGATACAAAACCGCATACAGAGTAAGGATGCACGTATCCGCCTGCTCCTTTCCCTTTCTGCCAATTTGAAAGTCACTGATTGGCTGACACTTCAGGCTTGTGGCAATCTGGATCACTCAGCCGATAAACTGCGTCAGAAATTTTATGCCTCCACCGCTACGGCACTCTGTGGGATGAACGGGCGCTATATTGAAATGGATTATCAGGAAACGCAGATGTACGGAGACGTGATGGCGATGGTCAAGAAGCAACTGAATGACTTCACATTGGACGTAGCCATTGGCGGCAGTATCAATGACAGAATCACTAACTCCACTCGCATTGATTCGAAGAATGCTTCGTTGAAATATGCCAATGTGTTCAATCTTGCCAATATCGTGATGAGCAGTTCTGCCAGTATCGATCAGAAAATAGATGCCCATTACCAACTGCAATCGGTCTTTGCGACGGCACAGATTGGCTATAAAGAAGGAGTCTTCCTTGACCTGACCGCACGTAACGACTGGTCGTCTACGCTGGCTTACACGAAGTACGAGAAGAAAGGATTCTTTTATCCTTCCGTCGGTGTCTCTTTCCTTCCGGATAAGTGGGTAAAGATGCCCGAATGGGTTTCGTTCTCGAAGTTGCGCGGTGCTTATAGTATCGTAGGCAACGGGGTGCCTCCTTTTATCACTTACCCTGTTTCGTATGTGACTGCCGGTGGAGAGATACTGGCAAGCGATGCGGCCCCTTTCGCCGAGATGAAACCGGAAATGACGCATTCCGTTGAATTGGGTATAGAGTGGAAGTTCTTGCAGCACCGCCTCGGATTAAATCTGACCTATTACCGTACCGACACGTATGAGCAGTTTTTCAAACTGCCTGCGCTTGCGGGCGATAAGTATGCCTATCGATACGTTAACGCCGGAGATATCCGGAATCAGGGATGGGAGATAACGCTAGATGCCACTCCGGTACTGACCCCCGACTTCACGTGGAAGACCTCTCTCAACTTCTCTGCCAATAAGAACAAGATTGTAGAACTCCATGAAGAACTGAAAGAATTTGTTTACGGACCTACCAGCTTCTCGTCCAGTTATGCGATGAAACTGGTGAAAGGCGGCTCTATCGGCGATATTTACGGTAAAGCCTTTATACGTGATGAAGCAGGCAGCATCGTTTATGGAACGGACGGAGACTATAAAGGACTTCCGTTGGTCGAAGGCGACGGAAATACCGTAAAGGTGGGCAATGCCAATCCGGATTTTATGCTGGGATGGAATCATTCCTTCTCCTACAAAGGTTTTAGCCTTTACTTCCTGCTTGACTGGCGCTATGGAGGTGAAGTCCTTTCGCAGACCCAGGCGGAGATGGACCTCTATGGAGTATCGAAAGCGACGGCACAAGCCCGTGATAAAGGATATGTTTCGCTGGAAGGCCAGCAAATAAGCGATGTCAAAGGATTCTATAAGAATGTAGTGGGCGGACGTGCCGGAGTGACGGAATACTATATGTATGACGCTACCAACCTCCGTCTGCGGGAAGTATCGCTGAGTTATAGCTTCCCCCGAAAATGGGTACAGAAAACGAATTGTCTGAAAGACCTGCAACTTTCTTTTGTAGCCCGCAACCTTTGTTTTCTGTACAAGAAAGCGCCTTTCGATCCCGATCTGGTACTTTCTACAGGCAATGACAATCAGGGAATTGAAGTGTTCGGTATGCCTACCACCCGCAGTCTGGGCTTTACTTTGACATGTGAATTTTAAGAGTAGGAGGGAAGACGATGAAGAAAAAACATATTTATATATACTTGCTGGGGATGCTGCTGCTTTCTGTTGGCTGTACAGGGAAATTCCGTGAATTTAATACCGACCAGTCGGGAATTACGGACGATGATTTGCTGATTGACGACAATGGCTTCGGTATTCGTCTGGGGATTATCCAGCAAGGCATTTACTTTAACTATGATTTCGGTAAAGGCAAGAACTGGCCTTTCCAGTTGATACAGAATCTGAACGCGGATATGTTCTCCGGTTATATGCACGACGGCAAACCCTTGAACGGAGGTACGCATAACTCGGATTATAATATGCAGGATGGCTGGAACAGCGCCATGTGGACACATATGTATTCGTATATCTTTCCACAAATCTACCAGTCGGAGAATGCCACCCGTGATACGGAACCTGCCTTGTTCGGCATTACCAAAGTGCTGAAAGTGGAAGTCATGCACCGTGTGACAGATTATTACGGCCCTGTTATTTATAAGAATTTCGCGAATGCCCAGAATCAATATCGCCCTGATACGCAGAAAGAAGTCTACTATGAGTTCTTTAATGAACTCGATTCGGCTGTTGTCTCTCTTGCCGATTATATAGACAAGAAGCCCGACTCCAATGGATTCACCCGCTTTGATATCTTGCTGGATGGTCAATATTCCTCCTGGATCAAGTTTGCCAATTCGTTGCGTATGCGTCTGGCAATGCGTATTTCTGCGGTTGATCCGGATAAGGCACGCGCCGAGTTCCGGAAGGGACTGGAAAATGAATTTGGTGTCTTTGAAGCGGAAGCTGAACGGGTAGCAGTCTCTACGAAATCCGGATTCACGAACCCGTTGGGAGAGCTCAACCGGGTATGGAATGAAACTTATATGAGCGCTGCAATGGAATCTATTCTGACAGGCTACGATGATCCCCGATTGAAAGTTTACTTTGAAACCTGTACCGACAAGGCGTATGCAGGAGAGTATCGCGGCATCCGTCAGGGAACCTGCTTTGCGCACAATCATTATGCAGGCTTATCCAAATTGTCCGTCGATCAGAGTACGGATGCCCCTTTGATGAGCTCCGCCGAAGTCTGGTTTCTCCGTGCCGAAGCTGCTTTGCGCGGATGGATTCCGGAAGATGAAGAAGAATGTTATCTGAACGGAATAAAGGCGTCTCTTCATCAACACGGCATTTATCAGATGGACGATTATCTGAACAGTGAGCGGACGGCTGCCGATTTCATCGACACACAAGACTCCGAAAATAACATTCCTGCCCGTTGCCGGGTTTCTCCTAAATGGAATCCCGCAGACGACAAGGAAATAAAGCTGGAAAAGATCATTACGCAGAAATGGATTGCCTTATTCCCGGAAGGTTGCGAGGCATGGGCGGAACAGCGCCGCACGGGATATCCCCGCCTGTTTCCGGTACGCTTCAACCATAGCAAGAACGGATGTATTGACACAGAGACAATGGTACGTCGTCTCAACTTTCCCGGTACGCTGCAAACCGAAGACAGAGAGCAATACCTGGCTCTTGTGGAGGCTTTGGGCGGACCCGATCATGGAGGAACCCGATTGTGGTGGGATACAGGAAATAATAGTCTGGATTAAAATTTTAGTGTCGGAATGTGAATATATGTATAGGTTTAACTATTTTTGCACCTTCATTTAAACACATTTGTCATGAAAAAGATCATTTCTGCTCTTTTCCTATGTATGCTGTTTTCTGCCGTACCGGAATTGCAGGCACAAAACATTCAGTTACATTATGATTTCGGACGTTCCCTGTATGATAAAGACTTGAAAGGACGCCCGCTGTTGACCTCCACTGTCGAGAAGTTTCATCCCGACAACTGGGGAAGTACCTACTTCTTTATCGATATGGACTATACGTCCGAAGGAGTCGCTTCCGCTTACTGGGAGATAGCCCGTGAACTGAAATTCTGGAAAGGTCCTTTCTCCGCCCATCTCGAATACAATGGCGGACTGGCGAAAGGATTTTCCTACAACAACGCTTACCTGGCGGGAGCCACCTATACCTATAATAACGCTTCTTTCTCCAGAGGCTTCACATTGACAGCCATGTACAAATATATACAAAAGCACCCATCCCCGAATAACTTCCAGTTGACAGGAACATGGTACATGAACTTTTGCAAGGATTTGCTCACCTTCTCCGGTTTTGCCGACTGGTGGCGTGAAGAAACCAAGTATGGAAAAACCATTTTCCTCTCCGAACCACAATTCTGGGTAAACCTGAACCGCATCAAGGGAGTGAATAAAAACTTTAACCTGAGTGTCGGTTCCGAAGTGGAACTGAGCAATAACTTCGGTGGTCGTGACGGCTTCTATGTAATTCCGACACTGGCTTTGAAGTGGACGCTGAACTAAACTTCGAAGTACAAAATTCCCCAGTGGATATACATCAATTATTGAATAAAAATATCGAATGAAAACAGATTTGATCTATGGCGTAGAAGACCGCCCCCCATTTAAAGATGCCCTGTTTGCTGCCTTGCAACATCTGCTGGCTATCTTTGTAGCCATCATTACACCTCCTCTTATCATTGCGAGCGCACTGAAGCTGGATGTTGAAAAAACAAGCTTTCTGGTGTCTATGTCCCTTTTTGCTTCGGGGGTATCTACGTTTATACAATGCCGTCGTATCGGCCCGATAGGAGCGAAGCTGCTCTGTATCCAAGGTACCAGTTTCTCCTTTATCGGTCCTATCATAGCGACCGGATTAGTAGGCGGACTTCCGTTGATATTCGGCTCCTGTATAGCTGCCGCACCTATTGAAATGGTCGTCAGCCGTACCTTCAAGTATCTTCGCAATATCATCACCCCGCTAGTGTCCGGCATTGTCGTACTACTGATCGGATTGAGTCTGATCAAAGTCGGTATCGTTTCCTGTGGCGGCGGATATGGCGCGATGGACGACGGCTCCTTCGGTTCGTGGGAAAATCTGTTCATTGCTGCACTCGTATTGTTGAGCGTCTTATTTTTCAATCGCTGCAAAAACAAATACCTGCGCATGAGTTCCATCGTGTTCGGCCTTTGTCTGGGTTATGGACTGGCTTTCGCCCTGGGAAAAGTAAATATGAGCGCACTAAATGTCGAGATGCTGATGAGTTTCAACATCCCGCAACCTTTTAAATACGGTATTGATTTTAATATCTCTTCATTTATCGCCATTGGCCTGGTCTATCTGATCACTGCCATTGAAGCCACAGGTGATGTGACAGCCAACTCCATGATTTCCGGACTTCCGATTGAAGGTGATTCTTATCTGAAACGTGTTTCCGGCGGTGTGATGGCAGATGGCTTCAACTCTCTTTTAGCAGGTATATTCAACTCCTTCCCGAACTCCATCTTCGCACAGAATAACGGTATCATCCAATTAACAGGAGTTGCCAGCCGCTATGTAGGCTATTATATTGCCGCTATGCTCGTTCTGCTGGGATTATTCCCCATTGTAGGAGCTATATTCTCTCTGATGCCCGATCCGGTACTGGGAGGCGCCACCTTATTAATGTTCGGTACAGTAGCGGCAGCAGGTATCCGCATCGTTTCCTCACAGGAAATAGGCCGCAAAGAAACCCTAGTCTTAGCAGTCAGCCTATCTTTAGGTTTGGGTGTGGAACTAATGCCGGACGTATTAAAACAAGCTCCAGAGGCGATTCGAAGTATTTTCTCTTCAGGAATCACCACCGGAGGTTTAACTGCAATTGTTGCTAATATGGTAATTAAGGTTAAGTATTAAGTAATAAGTATTAAGTATTAATCCATGCGGATTAACGTACCAGCAGCTACGGTTAATACTTAATACCTATTACTTAATACTTATCTCTAAATTACTCATTTTATCTGTAATCCGAAAGGGGAAATCTGGATACTCGTAGAGGCTGAAACGAGGTTCGGTTTCCCCTTTTGTATAGCTCCAGATAGAAGCGTAGTCTTCCGGGTCTTCCCCCATCTTGCTGAGTTGGCGTAGATAAGCTGCCAGTGATTTATTCTCTACGATATAGATTTGTCCCATCTGATCGATAATAGGGCTATGGTGACGGGTACCGTCATGTTCGAAGCGAAGAATTCGTTTGCCTTCCTCAGTCAATCCTACCAATTGGAAAGTCATACTCTTGCCGATAGCAGGCAGATTCAGTACACTGCGGTCGGTAGCTAGGAAAGGCAGATGATGCTTTCTCATGAACCGTCTTATTTGTTTGGCGGTGTCAGCATCCTCTTTCGGGTTTTCTTCATTTATACCTGTACTGATTTTGGTTTCCAGTATCTTATACAATTCTTCCGCCTGTTCCGGAGTCATCTGTCCGTAAATCTTTTCCTCCTGCTGCTCCTGCATTGAGCGACTGTTGGGTGCAAACACCGCATAATTCTCATTAAATCCCTTCACTGAGAACGTATAATAACATACCACTCCCAGTGAATTGAGTACCTGGCGAAGCCGCGTAGTATGTCCTCTGCGTGAAGCAGCCACCGTATATACCAACTGGTTCGTAATAATCCATCCGGCAGAAAGAATTTTCCGAATCGCCTCTTTTGTTTCGGGCGTCACCTCCAGCGGTGTCTGAAAATGGGTCTGAATGATAAACTGCTTGACGCCAACAGCTGAAGCCTTTTCCTTAAACTCCCGCAATATGTCAACCAACTCGTCATTAATACGCATCGGCAAATAAGCCAATAAACGAGAACCCAGTCTCACCCGTTGCAATTCCGCATATTTCTCACCTTCCGGACGTTCAAGATTCGCTCTTTGCTTGCGTACCGCCATACGATACACTGCTTCTAATATATTTCTCAACGTCTTATTCTGACTCATCAGCGCATCGCCTCCCGTAATCAGAATATCGCGTAACTGTGTATCCTGTTCAAAATAGGTCATCAACCGTCGCAACTTACTGTCCCACGACTCCTTCGGTCGTAACGTCTCAAATTCAAAATTCAGCCGTTCACTCTGAAAGTCATACATACGCTGGCAAGATGCACAAAGCCCTCCACAAGCCCGTCCCATCGTATCAGGAATAAGGATAGCCACCTCCGGATACCGTCGGTGAATATTATGTCCGTCCGGCAAGAGCCATCCGGCAGCATTCGGCTTTCCTGCCTCCACAATATCTTCCTTCTCCCATGCACGAATATTGCCATACGTCTCCACTAATCGTGGCGAATAAAGTATATAACTCCGAATCGCTTCATCATTATACCCATACCCCGTCACATTCAGCAACGACAAATAATAAGGCGTAGCAAAGAACGGCATTCCCTTTTTACGTGCCCGATTCAGCAAATACATCGTCTCCGACGAAAGTGAATTTCCTAAAAAGCGATTCAACTCAGCCGGACTTTTCACAGCCATCGACAAATGAAAGCGGAAATCTCCCCACCATTTGCTTACCAACTGATACTTCTCCTCATAACTCATCCCTTCCTCAAAATGAAACCGCACCGAAGGCTTCGACTTCCGGTTCTCAATCTTCTGAATCAGCAGATGCAGCATCCGTTCCTTATTCTCATCACGCATCTCCCGCACTTCCTCATCCAATCCGGTATCCCACCGGTCATTCCGGCTCTTGATGCGCTGCGGAGACGGCAAAGGAACACTTTCCCCTTGCAAACGTTTGAACAACTGGAACAACTCTATAAACAAATCCGTCGGCATCTCTATATTCTCCAACTTCTCTGTCAGAAACTGATAAAGCAACCGTATCGTCTGTACCGAAATATCCTGTCCCGTAGACAGTTCATGAACATCCTGTCCATCATACTGGAGTAAGAGTCGAATTTGCTCCCTCGCCTCCTCCGCAACCTCATTAACCACCCCGCAACTATCCAGATGTTTTAGCAGACCAGCCTTAAAGTCCTCCACTGTCGGACTCACCGCCGCCATCTCCACCAACTCCGGCATCTCCTGCGTGTAGATTTGTTTCAACTGCGAAAAAGTAAGTACAAGCATTTTCTTTTGTTTCATAAGCATCCTCTATATTATTATATTATTTATTGATTAGTAACGACCTATCCCTCCGCAAGGTTCCCCCGGCCTCGACTGCCCGGCGTCAAGCGCAGGTCTTATTTACGGCGTTAAAAAGGGCAGACTGTTTGAGCGAAGCGAGTTTCTGCCCTTTAGCCGGAAATAAGACCGGAGTAGCCGGGCAGGCGCAGCCTTGATTTTTTCTTTTTGGTACTTTTTCTTTTGCATCAAGGCAAAAGAAAAAGTACATAAAGATAATAAAAAAAGCGGAAGTATGCCACTCCCGCTTTTCCTGCTATGCTATTCTTTACGATTTTCTAACATTTACGCGACCTTATTTTTTCGTTTCCGTGTCGTCGTTCTTTCTTTTCGGTTCCTTTTTGGCAAGGAGCACTATATTATATACATAGTCCGTCATCCACTGTTCCGAATAGCCCAGACGTTCCTTGTACTGGCGGACAGTCGCCGCAGTCTTGTGCACATCATCAGCCTTCCACACCGTCTTCGTACAAACATCGTGTACCGTCTTCTGCGTCATCCCGTAAAGCGCCTTCTTGAATATAGACGGCATACGGAACTTCCATTGCATCAGATTTCCCATCAGCATCATCAAGTCGTTGGAAAAACCTTGATACATAAACAGATACGACTGGATATCATTCTGCGTACGGCAATTACGCTTCACGGAGCTGTCGATCTCCTTAAAGAAACTTTCATTCAGTCCGTAGTCCTGCATCAGCATTTTGCGTGAAGCCGACTTTTCTGCCAGTCCCAGCTTACCTCCCTGCGTAGGAATCTTGAACAAACGTTTGAAGTTAGCCACATCCGGTAAAAAGCGGATGTTGGTAATACCTAAGTTAGTAGCGATGACTGACTGGAAATAAACCCGGGTCAGTGATATGAAATCTTCTACATTGCCGACTTTTGTTTCATCGGATTTCTTTTTGAATAAACCAAATAAGCCCATCGTTATATTTACTATTTTATAATTTACAATTTACAAATCGTGTGTGGAGATTTTAATGAGCCGCAAAGGTACGAAAAAGTGTTGGTTTTCACCAACATTCCAAGTCCTTTTCGATGTCCGGCATGGTCTCTTTCCTGAAAACAGGACTTTGGATGCCCGCTTTCTTCTGGGCACGATAGTCCGAGAGCAGGCGGATGGCATACTTTCCGAGAAAGATAATGGCGATCAGGTTGCAGACAGCCATCAGAGCCATCGTGATGTCCGCCAGACTCCATACCAAATCGAGCGTGGCGACAGACCCGAAAAGTACCATGCCGCTGACCAATATCCGGTAGGTGTGGAGCACCCATTTCTTTGCGGTGATGAAACGGATATTCGCTTCGCCGTAATAATAATTTCCCAAGATACTGCTGAATGCGAAGAAGAACAACGCTACGGCAACAAAGATGCTTCCGGAAGCACCGATCTCATTCGTGAGCGCCTGTTGGGTCAGTTGCACCCCATTGGAGGAACCGTCCAAAGGAGCACCGCTGAAAAGAATGATAAATGCCGTACAGGTGCAAATTAATAAAGTATCGGTAAATACTGCCAGCGTCTGTATCAACCCCTGTTTGACAGGATGAGTGACGTTGGCCGTCGCTGCTGCATTCGGAGCCGAACCCATACCGGCCTCATTGCTGAATAATCCGCGCTTGATACCCTGCATCAGCGCCATACCGACACCTCCACCCAATGCCTGTTCCCAGCCGAAGGCATGACTGATGATGAGAGATATCACTTCCGGCAGATGCGTGATATTAAGTAATACGATGACCAGTGCCAGTCCTACATATCCTAATGCCATAACCGGGACGATAATGCTGCTTACATGCGCTATCCGGCGGATACCACCGAAGATGATGACAAGAGTCAGAGCGGTAAGCACTCCTCCCAACACCGTATGATTGAATCCGAACGCATGTTCGGCAGCAGCACAAATCGTATTGCTCTGTACCGAATTGAAAGCAAAACCGAAAGTAATGCTGATGAGCACAGCGAAAAGTATCCCCATCCACGGCTGTTTCAATCCCTTCTTCATATAATAAGCCGGGCCTCCGACAAAAGAGTCCTTCCCGCGTATCTTATATAACTGTGCCAGGGTAGATTCGATAAAAGCGCTCGAAGCTCCCAGCAGGGCGATTGCCCACATCCAGAAAACAGCTCCCGGTCCGCCGATGGCGATGGCGGTGGCCACCCCTGCCAAGTTGCCCGTACCCACACGGCTGGCAATCGTAATAGCGAATGCCTGAAAAGATGAAACATGTTTCTCGCCCTGTTTTCCTTTTCCGGCGGACTCGCTGAGTAATACAATCATTTCGCGAAGCATACGGAACTGTACGAACCGCGTTCGGATGCTGAACCAAACGGCACAGCCCAGTAACATGATAATCAGGATGTATGTCCAGAGTATATCATTTATTTCATTGATAAAGTTCATAGTTAGGTTTTTGAAAAGAATAAATCGTAGTATATCACTCGTTTTTCATTCGGAAATAAAATTTATGATTTTCGAATACGGGCTCTACTATATCATACCGAACAAATTTGGCAAGCAGATGTTCGGCGGCACGTCGGGAAATACCGGTCTGCCGGCAATATCGGTTGAGCGAAAGCAGCGTTCCCTGTTCCAACAGGTCGAGCAGGAGTTGTTCGCGTTCCGTATAGCGGATCAGTTCTCCCCGCGGGCTGCCACTTTGTTGCCATACACGCAGGTGGATAGGGGTAGCCAGTATATTCTCATCCTTGATGCGGAGATAGGCGAGAGGCTTTCCGTTTTCGTCTTTGGCGTATACCGGTTTGTGGGGTGTTTCCTCAATGGTAGCTACTAATACTTGCCGGCCTTCCACTATATATGTCTGCATGGTATATTCCACTTCGGGGATACAGTAAAGTTGTGCGGCAGCTTCAATCATATATTTCTCTTCTTCGGAGCGTACGCCTGCTATTTTTCCGTTGTCCTTCACGCCGATAAGCAATCGTCCTCCGTCGGTGTTTGCAAAGGCCGATAATGTTTTGGCTATTTTGCGTGCGTCGGAAATTTCAAATTTGAAATCCTGTTGCTGATGCTCTCCTTCAGCAATCAATGCATGTATATAATCGGTATCTGTAAGCAGTTTCATGGCTACAAAGGTAGGTAAAAATGATGAAAAGCCTTTTTTTTAGGTATTTTTCAAAGATTATTTCAAAAAAAATATTGTTTTTATGCGTTTATTTCGGGAAACAGTGTATTTTTGCGACACATTATTAACGAAAAAAATAAAAGGATTATGAAAGAATTGGTAGAAAAGGTAGCAGCTCTTTATGCTGACTTCTCAAAAGATGCTAACGCACAGATCGAAAACGGTAACAAAGCAGCAGGAACTCGCGCTCGTAAGGCTTCTTTGGAAATCGAAAAAGCAATGAAAGAATTCCGTAAAGCATCTTTGGAAGCTTCTAAAAAATAATTTAGAAGACTACTAGGATATTGAAAAAGAGGGCATATCGTGAAGCGATATGCCCTCTTTTTGTTTTAATGCGGAATGACTTTTTATTGTTTTAGTACGGATAGTGGCAATTATTTATAGCATAAAAAGCGGTTCGTTTGGGTGAATCGCTTTTTTAGAAAAGAGATGTCTCCCAAGATGTAAGTCCGGGCTTTTTATATTTTTGTGGTTCTTTTAAATGATTTATTTGCAATTTGTAGGGGGCAAACTTTTTTCTTCTATACGCATCTCAAATTAAATCGTATATTTGCGAAAAGAATCAAGATCGGGAATGATGAACGAAAACGTCTTAGCTAAACTGAAGATACTTGCAGAATCTGCCAAGTACGATGTTTCCTGTTCTTCCAGTGGTACGGTGCGTTCCAATAAGCCGGGAACGCTGGGAAACACTGTGGGAGGATGGGGGATATGCCACAGTTTTGCCGAGGACGGTCGATGTATCTCGCTATTGAAAATCATGCTTACCAATTATTGCATTTACGATTGTGCCTATTGCGTCAACCGTCGTAGCAACGATCTTCCCCGCGCTACCTTTTCCGTTTCGGAATTGGTGGAGCTGACGATGGAATTCTACCGTCGTAACTATATCGAAGGGCTGTTTCTTAGCTCCGGAGTGGTCCGTAATCCGGACTATACAATGGAGAGACTTGTGCGTGTAGCCAAAGATTTGCGGCAAGTGTACCGTTTTAACGGTTATATCCATCTCAAGAGTATTCCCGGAGCCAGTCGCGAATTAGTGAATGAAGCCGGATTGTATGCCGATCGTCTTAGCGTCAACGTCGAAATTCCCAAAGAAGAAAATTTGAAACTGCTTGCACCGGAAAAAGACCATAAAAGTGTATTTGCTCCGATGAAATACATTCAACAAGGCGTGTTGGAGAGTAAAGAAGAACGGCAGAAGTTTCGCCACGCACCGCGTTTCGCACCTGCGGGACAAAGTACCCAGGTGATTGTGGGAGCTACCTCCGAATCGGATAAAGATATTCTTTTTCTTTCGTCGGCACTTTATGGGCGCCCCACCATGAAACGTGTCTATTACTCGGGCTACGTTTCCGTGAATACGTATGATAAGCGCCTTCCGGCATTGAAACAGCCGCCTCTGGTACGTGAAAACCGGCTCTATCAGGCTGACTGGTTATTGCGTTTTTATCAATTCAAGGTAGATGAAATTGTGGATGATTCCTATCCGGATCTCGATCTCGAAATAGACCCGAAACTTTCGTGGGCTTTGCGCCATCCCGAACAGTTTCCTGTCGACATCAATAAGGCAGACTACGAAATGTTGCTCCGTGTGCCGGGAGTAGGGGTGAAGTCGGCGAAACTGATTGTTGCTTCCCGTCGTTTTTCGCGGCTGGGATTTTATGAACTGAAGAAGATAGGAGTGGTGATGAAGAAAGCGCAATATTTCATCACTTGCAAAGAACTGCCTCTCCAGATGCAGACAGTGAACGAACTTTCTCCGCAACGGGTGCGCAGCTTATTGTTGCCGAAACCGAAAAAGAAAGTGGATGAACGTCAGCTGTTGCTTGATTTTGGCGAATAGTAAATATGCTTGGTGTTTTTTATGAATGTTTATATTTACGATAAAACCTTTGATGGGCTGCTGACGGCTGTGTTCGACGCCTATTTCCGCAAGACTTTTCCCGATGCTTTGTTGTCGGAAGGAGATGCTTTGCCTTTATTTTGTGATGAGCTGCATACGGTAGTGACCGATGAAGAAAAGGCCGGGCGTGTGTGGCGGGGATTGCAGAAGAAAGTTTCCTCTTCTGCTTTGGGTTGCCTCACGCAAAGTTGGCTGTCGGAACTTCCGGAAATAGGAATACTTATTTTTCGATATATCCGTAAAGCAATCGATGCACCCCGCTCTATTGAAACCAATTTTGGTGATCCGGACGTTTTGCAATTAGCGCAAATATGGAAGAAGGTGGATGGCGAACGTGTACACCTGATGCAGTTTGTCCGTTTCCAGAAAGCTGCTGACGGTACATTCTTTGCCGCTTTCGAACCGCAGTATAATGCGCTCCCGCTGACCGTTCACCATTTCAAAGACCGTTTTGCCGATCAGAAGTGGATTATTTACGACATGAAACGCCGTTACGGATTTTATTATGATTTGCAGGAGGTGACAACTATCTCGTTTGATGATGACAGCCGTGAATCCCATTTGATTACGGGGATGCTGGATGAAAGCCTGATGGACAAGGATGAGAAGCTTTTCCAACAACTTTGGAAGACATATTTCAAGGCCATTTGTATCAAAGAACGCATGAATCCGAGAAAGCACAGGCAGGATATGCCTGTACGTTATTGGAAGTATTTGACGGAGAAGCAAAAGTGAAAATCACCATAAGGCAACTTTCCCTAAATTGTCTATTTCTAATTTGGCACTTATACCCATCGCTTTAAAGACTTTAGCTAGCGTGGAAAGAGTTAAGTTTTTCCCGCTTTCTATGCGGGAGATTTGGGCTCTTTGTACGCCTATCAGATTTCCTAGTTCTTCTTGAGTGAGATTTTTGGATTGTCTGGCTTTTTTTATGGCTTCTCCAATAAGGAAAGATTGTAAGTCCTCTTCAAATTTATCACGTGCAAGAGTTCCCTTCTTTCCTATATGTTTATCTATAATTTCTTCTTCTGTATAAAACTTCATCTTTTCCATATTCTTATTTTTTAGAATTAAAATATATTTTTCTTATCTCTTCCGCTTTTGTTATTTCTTTGGAAGGAGTCTTCTGGGTTTTCTTTATAAATCCATGGGTAGCAATGACTAAAGTATCTACTCCATCCACTTTATCCCAAAAAGCTAATAGTCTATATTGGTTTTTGTTATAGAGTGTCCTGAACTCCCATATATCTGTATTGTCTAATTTTTTAAAGAGTTCCGGGGCTATAACAAATTTAGACTTTGCTATGTTGTAGATAATTTTGTCTTTTACTTTTGGGGGCAATTGGTTAAGAAAATTGTCCGCTTCTTCTGAATATACTATTTTAAATTTCGCTTTTGCCTCCATGGATTTATTTTTTACGTAGCAAAGGTACTGCTTTTTGAAATCTCTGAATATAATGAAATAATAAAAGTTCCCCGAATTGACCTTGAACCAATAATTTATCACTATTCCTATCGCCACGAAACTTCTCTTGAGCTTTCCTCTGTATTTCTGAACTTGCCGCTGACTCAGATTTCCCTAATGCAGCCTCTTTTAATTTTACATACCTTGGAGAGCTAAACACCCAATCAACAATTGTATCATATAATTCATTCAAAAAATCATCACGTAATTCAAGCAAATCTTGATAATCAATGCTGGTGCCAAAATGCTTTGTGTCGCATGGTAGTATATCGAAATTTTGGTGAACAACGTAAATATTATTAAATAGCGCGTCATTATTGATCAATCTCTTCTCTATATCAGAACTTGTTAGCATGACTTTTACTACCTCACTTATTTTTAATTCTCATTTTATAAGGGTCTAAAAAATCATATAGATTGTTT
>OGRI01001260.1_pt1 | contig 22334 bp, 17 predicted proteins | sample 1553391 | NCBI WGS metagenome assembly OGRI01 (sample SAMEA2580052, study PRJEB22360) | human gut metagenome | reverse complement strand
CGAAAATGCCCGTTTGATCTGGGCTCAGGTAGAGACCGGTTCGGCTATTACCTGGAAATATCCCAGTACTATTTTAAAAGGAGATGGCTCGGTAAGTGAGTTTTATTCTGTAGCGGTTACCAATAATTATCAGCAGGCGGATACCGGTACAAAGATGATTCATATCGGTAACAATACCCGTAGCCGGATCGTTTCTAAAGGTATCTCCGCCGGGTTCAGCAGTAACTCTTACCGGGGAAAAGTAAAAGTGGTGAAGAGCTGCCAAAATGCCCGTAATTATTCTCAGTGCGATTCTTTATTGCTGGGGGACAAATGTGGGGCACATACGTTCCCTTACCTGGAAATCGAGAATTCGACGGCTCAGGTAGAACATGAGGCGACAACCTCTAAAATCGGCGAAGACCAGATTTTTTATTGCAACCAGCGGGGAATTTCGACCGAGGATGCTGTGGGCTTGATTATCAAAGGTTATGCCGGTGATGTCCTCAATAAAATGCCGATGGAGTTTGCGGTGGAAGCACAAAAGCTGTTGCAGATCAGTTTGGAGGGAAGTGTGGGGTAAAAAAGCTAAAAAGCAAAAAGCTAAAGGCTGGAGCCTAAAAAGGAGAAGGTAACAAGTAAAAGGGAGAAGAATAAAAAAGTAAATTCATTCTGAAAGAAGTGAGATTATGTTAAAGATAAAAAACTTACATGCCTCGGTAGATGGCAAAGAAATATTGAAAGGCATTGATTTGGAAATCAAAGCCGGAGAAGTTCATGCAATCATGGGACCGAACGGTGCCGGAAAGAGTACGCTTTCTGCTGTGCTTACCGGTCGTGAACGTTTTGAGGTTACCCAGGGAGAAGTGGAATTCAATGGTAAAAATCTGCTGGAGATGCCGGCAGAAGACCGGGCCCGGGAAGGAATTTTCCTTAGTTTTCAGTATCCGGTAGAAATTCCGGGAGTGAGTACGGTGAATTTTTTGAAGACGGCAGTAAACGAGATTCGTAAATACCATGGACAGCCTCCTTATCCGGCCGGGGATTTCTTAAAGATGATCCGCCAGAAAATGGAATTGGTCGGGATCGACAATAAGTTGCTGAACCGTTCCCTGAATGAAGGTTTTTCCGGGGGAGAAAAGAAGAAAAACGAAATCTTTCAGATGGCGGTTCTCGAACCGAAATTAGCTATTCTGGATGAAACGGATTCCGGTTTGGATATCGATGCGTTACGAACGGTGGCCAATGGCGTGAACAAACTGAAAAAGCCGGAGAATGCCACGATTGTCATTACCCACTACCAGCGTTTGCTGGACTATATCGTACCCGATGTGGTACATGTATTGTATGACGGCCGTATTGTGAAAACCGCCGGCAAAGAGCTGGTAGCCGAACTGGAAGAGAAGGGATATGATTGGATCAAGGAAGAAGTAAAAGGTAAGTAGTCGGATATGAACGATTTTGAAAAAATAAATACCGATTTGGCAACTTTGTTCAGGGAAGGCCGGGCCCTGCTCGATGCAGGAAACAGCGCGGTAATGAACGGTTGCCGGGAGGAAGCATTCCGTAAATTTGTCGATTTGGGAGGAATCCCGAATAAACAGGAAGATTATATTTATCTGAATCTGCTGCCCTTATTCGGCAAAGATTATAACGTCGTGTTGAAATATATCCGGCAGGAGGTGGATATGAACGAAACTTTCCGCTGTGCTGTTACGGATTTGGTTACCACTCCCGTATTGACCGTGAACGGTTGGTGGTTCGATGGGAATCCGGCAGCCGAAATACCGGAGGAAGTGGTTATCTGTGGTTTGCAGGAAGCGAGTGTGAAATACCCTGATCTGTTTGCTAAACATTATAACCACTATGCGCCTGTCGCTCACCGGGATGGCTTAGTGGCACTGAATACGGCATTTGCACAGGACGGTGTATTTGTTTATGTCCCTGACGATGTCGTTTTAGAATGCCCTTTGCAGATTATCAATCTCTTAAGGGCGAAGGCCGATCTGATGGGATTCCAACGTAACCTGATCGTACTGGGGAAAAATGCCAGAGCGACTGTACTGGTTTGCGATCACACGCTTTCAGAGCATGATTTTTTAATCAACAATACGACCGAAGTATATTTGGGCCCCAATGCCCATATGGAATATTATCAGGTACAGAATCAACATCTCGGGGCTTCCCAGATCAATTCTTTATTTGTCTCAGAACACCGTAATTCCACTTTTGAAAGTAATCTGGTGACCTTGTACGGGGGTACTATCCGGAACAATATGTATGTCGCTTTGAATGAAGAAGGGGGAGAATGTCATTTGTACGGGATGTATATCCAGGATAAAAAACAGATTGTCGACAACTTTTCTTACATCGATCATATTGCTCCGCATTGTACGAGTAACGAACATTTCAAGGGTGTTCTGGATGATGCTGCACTGGCAAATTTCAGCGGATGTATCCGTGTGCGGCCGGATGCACAGAAGACCGAAGCTTATCAGGCCAATAACAACTTATTGCTGACAGATACCGCCCGGATAAATGCCAAACCCCAGCTGATCATCGATGCCGATGATGTGAAATGTAGCCATGGAGCGACGGTCGGACAGATCGATGAAGAAGCTATGTTCTATCTGCGTTCACGGGGAATCAGTCCGGAAGAAGCCCGGATGATGATGATGTTCGGGTTTGCTCACGACATTATCCGGCGGGTAAAACTCGAACCCCTGCGGGTGAAAATCGATGATTTGATCGATAAGCGGCTGAGGGGTGAATTATCGAAATGTTATAATTGCATTATGCAATGTAAAAAATAATCGGATATGTTCGACGTTGCAAAAGTCCGGAAAGATTTCCCGATATTGGAAGAACAGGTATACGGAAAACGCTTGGTATACCTGGATAATGGGGCGACGACTCAGCGGCCGTTGCAAGTCATTGAAAAAATGAACGAATATTACCTGAAGTACAACTCGAATGTACATCGGGGAGTCCATTTTTTGAGTAATAAATGTACCGATGCCAATGAGGAAGCCCGCGAAATTGTCCGGAAATTCATTCATGCCGGTTCGGATAAAGAAATTATTTTTACCCGGGGTACCACGGAAAGCATCAACCTGGTGGCTTTTTCTTTCGGAGAAGCTTTTATCCGGGAAGGTGACGAAATCCTGGTAACTGAAATGGAGCATCATGCCAATATTGTTCCCTGGCAGATGCTCTGTGAACGGAAAGGAGCGGTATTGAAAGTACTTCCGTTTAACGATAAAGGGGAGCTCGATCTGTCACAACTGGATACTTTATTGACTCCGCGGGTGAAATTAGTTGGAGTCGCTTACGTTTCGAATGTGTTGGGGACGGTAAATCCGGTAAAAGAGCTGATCGGCCGGGCTCATCGGATCGGTGCAAAAGTGTTGGTCGACGGCGCACAAGCTGTTCAGCATATACCGATAGATGTGCAGGCGCTCGACTGTGATTTTTTTGTATTTTCAGGACATAAGTTATATGGTCCTACAGGAGTCGGAGTGTTGTACGGTAAGGAGGATTTGCTGAATCGGATGCCTCCCTGGCAAGGTGGGGGAGAGATGATCAAAGAAGTACATTTCGAAAAGACGACTTATAACGAGCTTCCTTTTAAATTCGAAGCAGGAACTCCCGATTTTATCGGGGTGATCGGCTTGGGAGAAGCCATTCGTTATGTTGAATCCCTCGGTTTGCCAGAGATCGCTGTTTACGAACAGCAGTTGTTGGCCTATGCGATGGAGCGGATGCGGCAGGTTCCTGCTATGCGGATTTTTGGCGAAGCTATACGGAAATCTTCCGTCCTGTCTTTTGCATTGGGAGAAATACATCATTCCGATACAGGCATATTGTTAGATAAAATGGGGATCGCTGTTCGTACGGGACAGCTCTGTGCCGAACCGGTCATGCAACATTATGGGGTAACGGGTATGGTAAGGGCTTCGATCGGTATGTACAATACCTCTGAAGAAATCGATCTGTTTTGCGAAGGATTGCACCGGGTGGCTAAAATGTTTAAGTTGGCCTGATATTTATATTTTTGTAAAGGATAGGATAAAAATTGATAAAAATGACAATCGAGGAAAAAGAACAGGAAATTATAGATGAATTTTCTATATATGATGATTGGATGGATAAATATGCTTATCTGATCGAGTTGGGATCGGGTCTGGAAGGGATGGATGAAGCACATAAGACCGAAGAAAATCTGATTAAGGGATGCCAGTCGAGGGTGTGGTTTCATGCCGATATGCAGGATGGCCTTTTGTATTTTACAGCTGACAGCGATGCAATTATCACCAAAGGCATCGCCGGATTGTTGATCCGGGTCTTTTCCGGACAGAAGCCGGCGGATATCGCTAAAGCCGACCTGCATTTTATCGATGAGATCGGATTGACCCAGCATTTGTCGCCTACCCGTTCCAATGGCCTGCTTGCGATGGTGAAACAGATCAAATTCTATGCAATTGCTGCTGAGGCAGCTTCGCAAAATACGAAGTAAGAAATTTTAAACGATTAAAGACGGATGGATATGACTGCCAGTATAACAAGGGATCTGATTATTGAGAAATTGAGCACGGTTTATGATCCGGAGATTCCGGTGAATATCTGGGAATTGGGGTTGATATACGATATAGAATTTCCAAAGCCTTCCGAAGTGATCATTCACATGACCCTCACGGCTCCCGGATGCCCGATCGCCGATGAGATCGTGCAGCAAGTGCATGATGTGGTAATGGAAGTCGAAGGTATAGAAAGTGCTACCGTAAACCTGGTTTTCGAGCCGGCATGGACGCCCGACCGGATGAGCGATGTGGCTAAGCTGGAGTTGGGATACGATATTTGAAGCGGAAAAAGAAGGAGCGGAAAAGAAGATTAAAATTTATAAAATATAATTGGGAGGATTTATTGAATATCTTGTTTATTTAACATACATTTACATCGTCAAATCTGTGATTAATTGGTGATTGAAATTATTAGAAGTGTATGAAGCGTATTTTGTTGATTGCGCGGGCAATCCTTTCATTAGGTAGTGTTGTTAAAGCTCAGGATGGGAACAATACATCTTATTTCTTATCAAATCTTCCGCAGCAATTTCGGTTAAATCCTGCTTATCAGCCGGAGTATAAAGTCTTTATCGGTCTGCCGGGGCTCAGTGGCGTTTCCGTGAATTATCTGAACTCTTCGTTTACCGTCGAGGATTTGTTGTTCAAACGGGACGATTCGGTTTATATGGATGTGAATAAGTTTTATAAATCATTGCATAAACGGAATTACATCGCTTTTAATAATGAAAATTCTATTCTTTCCATCGGTGTGAAAGCTAAAAGTTGGTACGGGACTTTGGATATCACTCAGAAAAATGATTTCTTATTTCGTTATAACAAGGATTTGTTCACTTTCCTGAAATATGGTAATACGGACCATCCCTCTATGGATTTCGGGAAGCTGGGGGTCAATCTGAATTCCTATATCGAAGTGGCTTTAGGTTTGTCGAAACAGGTGAACAGTAAGCTTACCGTCGGAGGGCGTTTGAAATATCTTGCAGGTATTGCGAATGCTCATATGACGGATTCTGAATTGGATGTGGTGACAGAGAAAGATGGAACGATGAAGATACATTCCCGGCAGAATATCAGGATCACCGCTCCGGTGAATATTCGTAACGAACAGACAGGTTTGCCGTTCGAACCCAACAAGCCGATCGATTGGGACGATTTCGACTTCAATACCGACGACATCGGGGTTGCGGATTTTCTGAATACTAAAAATCCCGGTTTTGCTATCGATTTGGGAGGTGAATATCAATTCAACGATAAAATTAAATTGTTCGCCAGTTTGACGGATTTGGGTTTTATTCATTGGGGAAATAAGGATTTTCGGTATAATTTTTATCAGGATGCCCGGTTTACCTGGGAAGGGGCCGATATTTCCAATAGTGTGAATAAAGACAATGTGGGATATATTTCTATCGATAGTGCTTTCACGAAGTTGACAGACCAATTGAAAGATAGTTTGCAGCTGAGAAGCAGAGGTAAAGCTTATACTACGATGGTGAGCCCGAAATTGTATTTAGGAGCTACCTATCAGTTGAACCGTACCTTTTATGTCGGAGGGTTGTTCCGGGCTTCATTAGTTGATAAAATGTTTATTCCTTCGCTGACTGCTTCGGTGAACGGACGCTTGATGCGTAATGTCAGTGCTTCGGTTTCATATAGCATTACCCGGGGAAGTTATGTGAATCTCGGTGCCGGTCTGACCGCAAAACTCGGCCCGTTCCAGCTTTATCTGGAAACCGACAACTTATTGGCTTGCAATTATACCAATACACAGTCCGCTAATGCCCGTTTCGGGATAAATTTACTGTTCGGACATAAAGACCATAAGAAAAAGAAAAAAGCAGCCGAAAAAGAACCGCTGGAAGTGATGATTGCACCTGTTCCGGTGAAAAAAGACACTGTCTATAAAGAGGTGGCTCCTGAGGTCGATCCGGTGGCTCCTATAAAAGAGGAGAAAGTAGTCGATACCGAAAGTGATTCAATCAGGGCTTATTATGTGATTGTCGGGAGTTTCAAGAGTAAACAAAGAGTGGAAAATTTGAGAAAACGCTTGGTATTTATGGGATTTAAAGAAAGTGCTATCCTGAGGAACGAAAATGGCATGTACCGGGTGACTACCGCCCCTTTCAATACCCACACCGATTGTTGGAATGAAGTATTCCTGATCAGAAAGAAGTATCCGCAATTTGCCGATGCCTGGGGATTGGCGGTGAGATAATAGAAATATGAGTCGATATGAACATGAAAGAATGGGTTCAGCAAGTGATTAAACCAGCTGAAATAGAAAAATATCTGGTAAACGGAAAAGACTTTATCGATGAAAAATCGATTTTCGGTAATCTTGAAAAATATCGTCAGCCGGATAAACAGCAAGTGCGGGATATTTTACAGAAATCTCTGGATATAAAGTTGTTATCTCCGGAAGAAACGGCTGTGTTGTTGAATGTAGAAGATCCGGGACTGTTGGAAGAAATGCGTGAAGCCGCATTGCAGGTAAAAAAGAAAGTATATGACAACCGGATCGTCTTTTTCGCTCCGTTATATTGTTCCAACCTCTGCGTAAATAGTTGTGTCTATTGTGGGTTCCGAAGTGATAACTGTGCTGAAAAACGGCATGTGTTGACTATGGAGGAGGTGAGACGGGAGACGGAGGCTGTGATCGATGAGGGACATAAACGTTTGATTGCCGTATATGGTGAGCATCCCCAAAGTGATGCCGACTATATTGCCGATAGTATGGCGACGATTTATGCAACCAAACGGGTGACTCCTACCGGGAACGGCTTTAATAATATCCGTCGCATCAATATCAATGCGGCGCCGATGAGTATAGAGAATCTGCGGAAACTGTGGCGTGCCGGAATCGGGACTTATCAGGTGTTCCAGGAAACTTATCATCCGGGACGTTATGCCGAGTTGCATCCGGCCAATACGATTAAAGGAAATTTCCGTTGGCGTTTGTACGCAATGCATCGTGCAATGGATGCAGGGATAGACGATGTGGCTATCGGGGCTCTGTTCGGTTTGTACGACTGGCGTTTTGAGGTGATGGGGTTAGTTCATCATGCTCACGACCTGGAAAGACAGTTCGGTATCGGACCGCACACCATTTCCTTTCCGCGTATGCAGCCTGCTTTGGGATCGTTTGTGAGCGAAAATTCGCCTTATTTGGTCAGGGACGATGCTTTCCGCCGATTGGTGACGGTGTTGCGTCTGGCCGTGCCTTATACAGGCTTGATTGTCACGGCCCGGGAGCGTGCTGAATTACGGCGTGAAATTATCAATTATGGTTGCACACAGACGGATGCTTCTTCGAAAATCGGTATCGGAGCCTATTCCGAGAAAAAGGTACAGGAAGAAAATCCCGATAAGGTTCAGTTTATGCTGGGCGACGAACGCAGTTTGGACGAAGTGATCCGCGAGTTGGCCGGAGACGGTTACATCACTTCTTTCTGTACTGCCGGCTACCGTTGCGGACGTACCGGGGATAAGATCATGAACTTGCTGGAAAAAGGAGTGGAAGGTAAATTCTGTAAGCTGAATGCCGTACTGACTTTCCGTGAATACCTGAATGATTATGCTTCGGCAGAAACCCGTCGGATCGGCGAGCAACTGATCGAAAAAGAGTTGCAGGAAATCGAGGGAATGTCTTTCTTTACAGATAAGAAATTATTGCCGACTTTCCTGAATTATTATAAGCGAATTGCTTCCGGGGAACGGGATTTATATATGTGATCGGAGCGGAGAGTCATTCTAATATTTTAGGTAAAGAAATAGGTAAATGTGCTCAAACTGAAATCTTTCTTAGTTTCTAGGTGTACCATATCTAGTTTTATTTTTTTAGGTTTCAAGGGGTACAAAAATTTCAGAAGTTAACCGTTGTCACTGAAAACGTACTAATTATAAGATCGATGCCCCCTGCGGCCGTAAAAAGGCGGTACAGGGGACATCGATTTGACAAACCAATTGCTCTTTTGGTTATTCCAGTACTTTTTTGATTTGTCGTTTGGCTAAGGTGAGGGGAGCTAATGAACAGGGGCCGTTGATACAACCTCCGTCGCAGGCCATTACTTCGACGAATTGAGCGTCGGGTTTTTTAGCCATACTCTTCAATAGGGCTTGATTTTTCTTATCCAACCCTTCGATATGAATATTGGAATATTTGTCGCCGATGGCATTGACAACAGCTGCCTGTACTCCGCCGGCCTGAGCAAATCCACGGCCGTACTTCGTCACTTCGTGGTTGAGCTCTTTCTCGCTGCAATTGGCTACATCTATGTCATAAGCCACCATAAAAGCACCCAGCTCTTCGAAGCTCATCACATAATCCACTTCGTCGACCGAATCGGCTTCATGGCGTTTGGCCAGGCACGGTCCGATGAATACGACTTCGGCATCCGGATATTTCTCCTTCGCGTATCGGGCTGCATAGACCATCGGGCTCCGGGTTTCCGAAACATAGGGTTTCAGCATCGGAGCATGCTTGTCCACCCAACCGGTATAAGCCGGGCAACAAGAGGTGGTCATAAAAGCTTGGCCTTCCTGCATTTTTTCTTCCAATTCTTTGGCTTCGTTTGCAGCTGTGATTTCGGCACCGAGAGCAACTTCGATCACATCGTCGAAACCGATTTGTTTGATCGCTGCCAGTACTTGCCCCGGAGTGGCATTGAACTGTCCATAGATAGCAGGAGCAGGGATAGCTACGATTTTTTTCTTCGGATTACTAATACTTTTGTGTATATCGATGATTTTCGACCGTTCCATGATAGCTCCATAGGGACAGGCTTGCATACATTTTCCGCAATAGATACACTTTTCTTTATCGATATGTTCTACGCCTTCGGCATCTTTACTGATCGCTTTTACGGGACAAACGTCTTCGCAAGGAACAGGCGTGTATACAATAGCATGATAGGGGCAAACTTTCTGGCATAATCCGCAGCTGACACAATCCTCACTGCTGATACTGGCTTTGCCGCCGATAAACGAAATCGCAGCTTTGGGGCAGTTCATCACACAAGGCCGGCCTTCACATCCCCGGCAAAGGTTTGTGACGGCATATTGTGATTGGATACAGGCACTACAAGCTTCGTGGACAACAGAAAGAATATTTTCCTTCATATTTTTATTAGCCATCGCCATGCGGGCGAAATCGGAGAGATGAATCAGGTCGATCTCTTCGTCTGTAATTTCAAAGCCCAGAATCGAGATAATCTTGTGTTTGAGGATGTAACGGTCTTTGTGGATGCAACACCTCACCGGTCGCTTGTTGCGTGGACGCATTTCGACAGGGAGATATTTCAGACCTGTGATCAGTTCGTCTTTTTTTAATAACTTGACAATCCGGATTAATAACTCCCGTTTGGTGAGCATCGCAAAATTATCGTACAACATGTCTTAATTCTTCTTTTATAATTCGTAATAGGGTTTCTTTACTGACACCGGTTATGATTTCTCCGTTCAGCTCTGCAAAAGGAGGTGTATCTTTGCCGTTACACCGTTGCAGACAAGGAGAAAAGGTGATTTCAATGCCTTGTTTTTCTTCTTCAGACAACAATTCTTCTATTTCCATTAATTGGGCTCCGCCCATGACATAACACATGGTTCCTGCACATAATCTCAGTTTGATTTTGTCCATAGGATTCAAATTTAAAATTTCTTTCCTGTTAATGTGTAGTCTTTGATGTGTGTCATTTTGAGGGGTCAAAGATAGGTAATTTCTACATCTTTCAGGAATTTCGTTTCTAATAAATATTTAATTTTTTTTACCACATTACGCCGGATTTCCAGTTCTACGGGTAGGTTGGGATCCTGATGTGCCACATTGATCCGGGTACCGACGATAAAGGTGATTTTATCACTGTTTTGTATCAGATTAACCAGGTCGTTGGCCGGACCCTGTGATTTTTCGGGGATCCCTTGGGTTAAAAGCCGCTCCACCTTACTTAAGGTCAGAATCCCTTCCGTGATCAGGTCGATTCCTTCCATATAGGAGAGTGGGGGGAGCTCTTTATCGGTGATATCCATACTGACCTGCAGGGGGAGTTGAAGTTCCCTTGAAATAATCGTGGCTGTCGTTCCTCCGCAGAGTACTTTTTTACCTTTGAAATCCCTGACTTTTTCTGCCAGATACCGGTCTTTTTTTTCATCGTAAGGCGGGCCGGTACAGATGAGCAGATTGCGCGGCGTTCGCCGGTAAATGACACAACAGCTGGTGTCGTCCAGCAAACGATAGTTATCGTTGCGTTCGGCCCTTAAAACGATCTTGCGGGCTAATTCTTTCGCCGATATACCGGGGTACTGGCTTAAGGTTTCTGCAATGTAGATACCGACTCCTTCGTCCCAACCGAAAGGCATATTACTGCTACCCATTCCCGATTGGCTGACTCCGTCGGAAAAACAAATCAGGCGGTCTTCTTTTTCCAGCTTGAACTCCGATATCCACAGAAAGGTATTTTCCAGATCTTCCCGTTCGATCGGGATCTTTTTTTTCCGGATTTCCACTGCCTGTCCGCGACGAAACAGATAGACCGCCGGGCTTTCGTATTCCACGATCCGGGTATTCCCGAAACAATCGATGTCGAAGATACAAAAGGTGGAATAACTGATTTTACGGACCATATCCTTAGGCAGGGTATGGATAATCGAGAGAGCGGTTTGGAGGATACTTTCGTTCATGGCTGTGTAATTCATGGCCATAGTAGCGGTCATCGCCGATAAAACACTGGCTTTGATACCACTCCCTAAACCGTCCGATAATACACTGATGATCCGGTCTTCCTCTTTTAACTTCTGGGACATGTAACTGTCTCCACAGACGATATTGCCTGCTTTATTTTTTTGGAAACAGTCTACTTCTATAAATATATCCGATTCTTTCATCCTTCCTTTTTTCTTATAAACTCGTTCCCCCATCTTTTTCCCCTCCAACCTTTTTTCTCCCTCCCCTCTTGCTTCTGGCCTTTAGCTTTTTACCTTTTCCCCCGCCTCCATAATCGACCGTAGGGTAGCATCGGTAAAAGCTGCATTTTCACCTAGCAGGCAAGCCACTTCCTGTACTGTAGCCATATATTTGCGTACCACTTCCTGGGTTTTTTCCAGCATCCATTCTTTACGGACATAAGGTTCCCGAAGATCCTGTAAGATTCCGAATACCAGGCGGTGGGGTTGGATATTATAAATAGAGAGCAGCCAGATTTTATCGCCTTCCCGGATTTGCCGTTCCGTGATCTCTTTACCTGTGTTCAATACTGTGCGGAAGAGGTCGGTGAAGCTACAGATTTTGTCCAATTCGACGCCTTGTAATCCGGGCGAAGCTTCGTAGACCATGACGACATCCTCTCCCAGCAGGTCGGCACAACAGCTGTTCATATCGGAGATTTTCAGATCATTATCGACCAGTAATACGCCTGCCGGTATTTTTTGTAACAAGACGGTCGCTTTGTCGTGGGCCACCCGTCGCATATAGGATACGCACATGTTTTCTTCTGCCCGGCCTTCGACCAGGGCTACTGCAAAATCACGGCAGGAGTCATAACCACACCCGCTACAGTTGAGCTCGTCTTCAGGACTGTTTTTACCGACAGCAGATAAGGCTTGCTTGATCTCTTCTTCTGTATGCCGGGCCGTCGAACAGTCGTAAGCCTTGAATGTCGTGGTCAGATCGATATGCCCGAGATCGGGAACGGTACTTTCGGGGTGTGCGGCCCGGTGTTGCTGAATATTGTATCTTTTGATGGCCAGAGAAGTCTGGCTGAGTTTGGCCGGACCATTGATGCAGCCTCCTTTACAGGCCAGCAGTTCCAGAAAAATCGTATCTTTTTCCCGGCGCGTATCCAGGTTCTTGATGACATCTTTGATATTACTCAAATCGGAGAAAGCCATTTTTACAATCTTTTTGCTTTCACCGTCGATACCCGGAAGCATGCCTCCTTCGACAGGGTACAGAGAACCGATTCCGGCCTGCCAGGGGATAAAGTGATCCTCTGCAGCCGGAGTTAATTGTTCGGGATGAATATTTTCTTTTTCAAACCAGTTTTTCAGGTCTTTAAAAGTGATAGCCACTTCCACCAGCTCTTTAAAATGATCCGCTTCCAGTTTCTTACAGATACATGGGCCTGCAAAGATGACTTTTAAATCGTTTCCGTAATAGTCTTTTAAAATTCTGGCATGAGCTAACATAGGAGAGAGCATCGGCGTGATGGCCGGAGTATGCTCGGCGGAGTATTTCCGGATGTATTCGACCACTACCGGACAGGCGGAAGAGATATACACTCCCGGTTGCGATTGTTGTAGATAATCCGATACCCGTGAAGAGACCAATTCTGCACCGATCGCAGTCTCGGATACTCCTGAAAAACCAAGTTTGCGGATGGCTGCGGTAAGTTGTCCGATGGATAAATCTTCGAATTCACAGGCCCAGGAGGGGGCGAGGGATAAGATTACCCGGGGATAATTCTGCAAGATAAGACGGGTACGGCTGACCCCGTCCCGGATCTTTTTTGCACCGGTAGGGCAAACTTGGGTACAGTGGCCACAGTAGATACATCGTTCTTCTATGATGTAGGCCTTATTGTCTTCGATCTGAATCGCTTTTACCGGACATTCACGGACACATTTATAACAGTCCTGACAATTTTCCGGTTCGGTATAGATCGGTTTTAAATCCATAGATCTGTTCATAGTTGCTGGGTAAACTGTGTTATGGGTGAGGTTGCCTTTCGCCTGTTATTATTTTATCGGAAATTCTTCCTGAAGTATTTTGTATAAACCCGAGAGATTGACCTCTTTGTAGACTTTCTCGTCGATTCGGAGGATCGGGCCGCTACTGCATAATTCTTCGCACAGATGACCGGAGAATGAAATCTCGGCTTCCAGGTGATTTTCTGCTATGTATTTCTTGATTACTTCGAGATGGACATTGTTTCCCCGGGAATAACACGAACTGCCCAAACATATTTTAATTTGACGCATAGGACATTTTTAGGCAAATATAGTGAAAGGCGAGAGCAAAAACAACAAACTGGTTTGATTGATTTTGCCAAGCCGCATCCTATATTATACCAATAAAGTACAAAAAAAACGCCTTTTGCAAGGCGTTTTCTTATGAGAGTGAGAACTGTTTATTTCTTCACGACAGTCGTTTCTTTTTTACCGAATCTCTTTCTGAATTCGTAAGCTAACGGTGTGGCCACGAACAGAGAAGAATAGGTTCCTACGATGATACCGATCAACAGAGCGAATACGAAACCTTTGATAGAAGTACCACCGAAGATGAAGATCGCTAACAATACCACTAAGGTCGACAAAGAAGTACTGAACGTACGGCGTAATGTAGAGTTCAATGCAGCGTCGGTTACTTCCAGATCGTCGCGTTTCGGGTACAGATGATGGTATTCACGGATACGGTCGAATACAACCACCGTGTCGTTGATCGAATAACCCACTACGGTCAGGATGGCTGCAATAAAGGCCTGGTCGATCTCCAGAGAGAAAGGCAGGAATCCGGCCAACAGGGAGAACAAACCTAATACGACAATGGTATTGTGAGCCAATCCGAGGACGGCACCGGCACCATATTGCCATTTGCTGAACCGTACCATAATATAAACGAAGATCACTAATAAGGCGAAGATTACCGACCAGATTGCAGCCCGGGTGACATCTTCCGCCACTGCCGGTCCCACTTTCTGCGACATCTGACGATAGTCGCTCAGGAATACTTCTTTGCTGGTACCGTCGGGTAAGTAGCTTTTCAACCCTTCATACAATAAGGCTTCTACTTCGTCGTCAGCTTCCGTTCCTTCGTCTTCGATTTTATACTTGGTGGTTATTCTGACCTGATTGTCTCCGCCGAAAGTTTTTACTTCAGGAGCACTTCCATACACTGCAGCCAGACTTTCTGCTACTTTTTCCACTTCTACCGGCTGGTCGAAAGCAACCGTATAAGTTCTACCTCCGACGAAGTCGATGCCTTTATCGAATCCGCGGGTGAACATAGATACCAGACAAACAACGGTGATAATACCGGATACCGTATAACCCACTTTCCGTCTTTCGAGGAATGGAAAGTGTACGTCCCGTAACCAGTTGGCTGTAAATGGAGTGGTAAATCTGACGTTATCATTTTTCTTGGATGCATTGTCGAGAATGATCCGGGTAATGAAGATCGCACAGAACAATGAAGTGAAAATACCGATGATCAATGTGGTTGCGAAACCTTTGATCGGGCCTTCTCCAAAATAGTAAAGGATGAAACCCGTCAATAAGGTTGTTACGTTACCGTCGATGATGGCGGAATAAGCTTGTTTGTAACCTTCTTTGATGGCTAATCTCAACCCTTTACCTGCTCTCAATTCTTCCTGGATACGTTCATAGATCAATACGTTGGCATCGACCGACATTCCCATTGTCAGGACGATACCGGCAATACCCGGCAGGGTCAATACCGCTCCGATAGAAGCAAGTACACCGAATAAGAAGAATAAGTTGGTAAACAAAGCGATGTCTGCTGCCAGACCTGCTCCTTTGCTATAGAAGAACAACATGTATACCAGTACCAAGCAGAAAGCGATCACGAACGACCACATACCGGATTGGATAGATTCGCTACCTAAGGACGGTCCTACGATCTCATCGGCAATGATACGTGCCGGAGCAGGTAATTTACCGGATTTCAGAATGTTGGCTAAGTCCTGGGCTTCTTTTACGTCGAACTGACCGGAAATCTGTGAGCTACCCCCTTTGATTTCATCGTTCACGTTCGGTGAAGAACAAACATAACCATCCAATACGATAGCGATGCTATGGCCTACATTTTCTTTGGTCAGCCGAGCCCAGACTTTAGCTCCTTCTCCATTCATATTCATGGATACCACAGGGCGTCCACTGTTGTGTTCGTATTCCTGACGGGCATCGACGACAGCACCTCCATCCAGGGGAGCTTTTCCGTCACGGGTCGTGATTTTGATTGCATGTAAAGCAATAACTTTTCCATTGGGTTTCATTTCCCAAAGCAGGCGGGCATTACGGGGTAGAGTCGCTTTTACTTGTGGCATAGTCAGGATTTCATTTACCGCTGCCGTATCTTTTACATGAGAATAACCTATTAAAGAACCTGTCGGGATGATCTGGCCGCTTTGACGGTCGATATTGGGTGTCAGAACGGAGAAAAGAGGATTCGCTTTTTTGAAAGCAGCTTCATCGGCCAGCAGATTATTGGTAGAATCTTGTGCAGCGGCCTGAGAGATCAGGCTATTGGCAGTTGTATCCGCTTGGGTTGTTTCCGGTTGTTCTGCCGTTGCATTGGCTGCATTTTCAGTAGTCAGTATCTCTTCAGCTTCAACGATAGTACGGGCTTTTTCATTGGCTGCTTGCAGATAAGGAAAGAAATCTCCGTTATCGAAGGTTTCATAGAACTCCAACGCTGCTGTTCCTTGCAACAATTTTCTTACCCGTTGAGCATCTTTAATACCCGGAAGTTCGATCACGATACGACCGGAGATATCTGCTTTACGGATATTAGGCTGTGCTACACCGAAACGGTCGATACGTGTACGCAGAATATGGAATGTATTGTCGATGGCTCCTTCGGCTTCCTGACGGATAACGTCTAAAACTTCCTTGTTACTGGCTCCGATTTTGATTTTATCTTTCAGTTCTACGGTTCCGAAAATATTCGGAGAGGCCAGCTGTGCATTCGGGGCAATTCTCTCGAATGCTTCGCCGAACAGGGTCACAAAGTCTTTCGGGCTGGATGTACGCATCTTCACCGCTTCTTGTAAAGCCTGATTGAAAGCTTCATCCTGACTGTAGTTGGCCAGACTGCGGACCACGTCGACCACGTCTACTTCCATGGTTACGTTCATACCTCCACGCAGGTCAAGACCCAGATTTAATTCCAACTCTTTACACTCTTTGTAAGTGTATTGTGCAATTCCCAGGAAATTGTAAACTTCCTTGTTTGCAATAGAATCCAGATAAACTTTTTCCTTTACGGGATCTCCCTGCGCATATTCCCTCGCAACTTTTTCCACCCGATTGGTTTTCCAGGTAAAAGATAACTGGTAAAGACTCACTAACGCTAATGCAATAGCAAGTAATGTGATCGCTCCTTTATTCTGCATTTTACAATAAATTATTATATGACTTAATTTTTGCTAATTCTTTAAGCACGATTAATACGCAAAAGTATAATATTTTTTCTAAAAAAACAGATAATTCTGATTTTTAGATGGTAGATTATTAAAAATACATGGTAAATTCCTTTTTCCGGTAATCGATAGCCACCTGATACCTGACACAAAAGTCACACCCCAATAATCCGATAATTTTCCGGTTGAGATGTTTGTCGTACATTTCGTTTACATATTCCAAATCGATAGCAGCCAACGGCATCTCTTTGATCGTACGTTTCCCGATTTTAAATTTAGCTGCTTTTACTAAATGTACGTCGTGGATCTGACCGGTGACGCTACCCGATGTCATCTGAACGTCTGCTTCTTCGGGCAGGTCTTCCGGGAACACCTGTCTGTCGACGACGGTGACCGATGCGCCGGTATCGATAATCATATCTCCTTGTATACCATTGATTTCTACCGGTACGATCAGGTGGTAGCTGTTGTCTTCCAAACCGACTATTTCAACGGCTACTGTCTGAATCCGGCTATTGATATAAGGATGATATGGAGTCGTAAAATGGCAAGCCTTTTTATTTTTTTTCCTCTTCATTTCCCTCTTGCTTGATAGTTGAGGCGCAAAAATAAGAAACCGCCCCGAAAATCAGGACGGTTTCTTTATTTTTAACCTTTAGGCTGTTTTTAGAACATTTTCATGTCGTCCAGTACGGTCATCACCGATTTAACAGCTTTTGCAGAAGTTGCTAACAGTTCCTTTTCCTGATCGTCGAGTTTTACTTCGATGATCTTTTCGATACCGTTTTTACCCAATACAACCGGAACGCCCAGATAGATGTCTTTCATACCATATTCGCCGTTCAGCATAGCGCAAACCGGGAATACCCGTTTCTGATCGCGGATGATCGCTTCGACCATTTGAGCTGCAGCTGCACCCGGAGCATACCAGGCAGAAGTTCCCATCAGTTTAACTAATTCGCCGCCACCGACTTTGGTACGTTCGATGATTGCCTGCAATTTATCGGCGTCGATCAATTCGGTTACAGGAATACCACCTACAGAAGTGTAACGTGGCAGCGGAACCATTGTATCTCCATGTCCACCTAATAACAGTGCCTGAATATCTTTCGGAGATACGTTCAGTGCTTCGGCTAAGAAAGCACGGTAACGGGCAGTATCCAATACACCGGCCATACCGAATACTTTAGATGAATCGACTTTAGCAGCTAAGAAAGCACAATAACACATCACATCCAAGGGGTTGGATACAATGATGATCTTAGCATTCGGAGAATGTTTGATTACATTTTCAGTAACAGATTTTACAATTCCGGCATTGGTTGAAATCAAATCGTCACGGCTCATGCCCGGTTTACGGGGAAGACCGGAAGTGATCACCACTACTTCAGAATTATCAGTCGCTGCATAATCATTGGTTACACCTTTAATACGGGTGTCATACAAATTGATCGGGGCAGTTTGCCACATATCCAGCGATTTCCCTTCGGAAACACCTTCCTTGATATCCAAAAGAACCACTTCGTTTACGATGTCTTTTTCTGCAATGCAGTTTGCGCACGTTGCACCAACGTTACCTGCTCCAACAACTGTTACTTTCATTTCGTAATAATTTTATTGTTATACTTAATCATATATTAGCTTTTTCGGAGTTTTTATTCCGACGTCAAATTTACTCCTTTTTTGATCTAAAGCAAAATATTAGAGAAAAAATTCTTTAATTTTGAGGATAATTTAATTAGGTATACAATAAAATATCCCGCTAACCTTTTCCCTGTAATTTAAAGTTAGGGGTTAAGTTTTGGATACAATGTAGAGTTGCCGGGTTTGGCTGTGATTTTGAATTGAAGTTCCTGGAATTTATTATTATCTTTGCCCCTCAATTACACAAAACAATAAATATTCAACGAATGCCAACCATTTCTCAACGCGGTATAGATATGCCCGCATCTCCTATCCGGAAATTGGTCCCACTGGCTAATCGAGCCAAAGCCAAGGGAACCGTCGTTTACCACCTCAATATCGGTCAGCCGGATTTGGCGACCCCGGAAGTGGCATTACGAGCGGCGCACCATCTGGACCGGGAAGTGCTGGAATACTCTCCCAGTGAAGGCATTCTGAGTTTTAGGAAAAAACTGGTAGAATACTACCACAAATTCAATATAGATGTCTGTACGGACGATATCATCATCACTACCGGAGGATCGGAAGCTGTATTTTTTTCATTTATGGCCTGTCTCGATCCGGGAGATGAGATCATCGTACCCGAACCGGCTTATGCCAATTACATGGCTTTCGCGATTTCCTGCGGAGCAGTGATCAAGACGATTTCTTCTACTATAGACGAGGGCTTCGCTCTCCCTTCGGTAGAAAAATTCGAAGCTTTGATCACGCCGCGTACCAAAGCAATCCTGATTTGTAATCCCAACAATCCGACCGGCTATCTGTATACCCGAAAAGAAATGAACCAGATCCGGGATTTAGTCAGGAAATACGACCTGTTCCTGTTTTCCGACGAAGTATACCGGGAATTTTGTTACACCGGTGCACCCTATATCTCGGCTTTTCACCTCGAAGGTATCGAAAACAACGTCATTCTGGTCGATTCTGTCTCCAAACGCTACAGTGAATGCGGTATCCGGATCGGGGCTCTGATTACTAAAAACAAACAAGTCCGGGAGAATGTGATGAAATGGTGTCAGGCTCGCTTAAGTCCTCCTTTGATAGGACAGATCATGGCCGAAGCTTCACTGGATACTCCCGAAGAATATATGCGCGACGTGTATGATGAATATGTCGAACGCCGGAAATTCCTGATCGACGGGCTTAACCGGATCCCTGGCTGTTATTCTCCTATACCTATGGGAGCGTTTTATACAGTGGCCCGTCTTCCGATAGACGATGCCGATAAGTTCTGTGCCTGGTGTCTGGAAGAATTCGATTACGAGGGTCAGACCATCTTTATGGCTCCGGCTTCGGGGTTTTATACTACTCCGGGATTAGGTAAAAACGAAGTCCGCCTGGCTTATGTCTTAAAGAAAGAAGACTTGGCAAAGGCTTTGGTGGTTTTGGAAAAAGCACTGGAAACTTATAATAAAAAAGGTAAAAAGTAAAAGGCTATAAGCTAAAGGCTAAAAGCGGAAGAGGAGGGGGGAGAGGATCGAAGGGAGAAAAGAAAAGGGAAAAGAGGAAAAAAGGAAGTAGGGGGAAGACATATTATAGTAGATAGATCGATGAAGACAACCGACCTGACACAGGGCAGTATTTTTAAAAGCTTGTGGATCATGGCTGTGCCCTTGATCTCGGCCTCTTTTATCCAAATGGCTTATAGCATGACAGATATGTTGTGGCTCGGTCATTTGGGAAGTGATGCTGTCGCTGCAGCCGGAGCTGCCGGTTTTTTTACCTGGCTTTGCAACGCTTTGTCCTTTATGACTAAAATCGGGGCTGAGATTACGGTTTCCCAATCTGTCGGTTCGAAAGATTATCGCCGGGCAGCTCATTATGCCAGTCAGGCCATTACCTTATCGACTACAATCGGATTTATCTATGCCTGTATCATCATCCTGGCAGCCCCTTTACTGATGGGCTTGTTCCGTTTTGAAACCTCTATTTCGACCCAGGCGATCGATTATATGCGTCTGGTCGCTCCCTGGTTATTTTTCCAATTCAATAACAATACGTTCAGCGGTCTTTACAATGGTCAGGGAGATAGCCGGACTCCTTTCCGTACTTCTGCCGTAGGACTTATCGTCAATATTATCCTCGATCCCTTGCTGATTTACGGCATCGGTCCCTTTCCGGCCTGGGGTACCGCAGGGGCTGCCGTTGCCACTGCATTAGCACAATTAGTGGTTTACGGCATCTTTGCACGCCGGATCTTCAGTGACCGGTTTCCGTTAGGGCGTATGCACCTGCTCAACCGATTGAAACAAGATTATGCACGACGTATCATTTTATTGGGTTTGCCGGTCAGTATACAAAATGCCCTCTTTTCCATGTTTTCCTTGACCTTGGCTACCCTAGCCGCACGTTGGGGAGCAGTAGGGGTCGCTGCTCAAAGTATCGGAGCACAGATCGAAGCCATCTCCTGGATGACTGCTGCCGGTTTTTCTACCGCCTTGGCTGCCTTTACCGGACAGAATTACGGCGCCGGGAATTATGAACGTATCCGTAAAGGTTATCGCCTGACATTAGGAATAGCCGGGAGTATCGGTTTGGGAGCCGGAATTCTCTTCTTTGTATTAAACCACGAGATCTTCGGGCTTTTTGTAAACGAACCGGAAGCCATCGAAGCCGGCGGTAATTACCTGAAGATTTTGGCTTTATCACAACTTTTCATGGTAACCGAATCCGTTACTGCCGGAGCATTCAATGGTACCGGACATACGACTCCTCCGGCACTGACCGGGATTATTTTCACCGGAGCACGTATTCCGATGGCCTATTTTCTGACCTCCTTCCCCCAATTAGGGTTGACGGGAATTTGGTGGAGTATCACGATTTCGAGTATTTTGAAAGGCTCTGTTCTTCCACTTTGGTTTCTGCATTTTCAACGCAAGCTAAAATAATTTCAGATTATTGTCTTTCAAATTAGTTCCTTCCAGGAAAAATCCATATGTTTGTCCAGGAAGAAAATTTATGTGTGTGCAACAAGCAGAAAGTTGGTGATATGTCTTGTAACGAACACATAAATTGCTCTGATTGCCCTTCTTATGGAGGGGATATTAAACAAAATAGTATTCTTTTCCTACTTCAGGGAGAGATCCGGATCGACGGCTTACATTTTCCCCATCTCATCATCCATAATAAACAATTACTTGTGATTCCTGTCGGTATCGAACTCGATATTCGTATCTTAAAAAATTCGGATTGTCTCGTTTATCGTTTGAGTGAACTTCCTGTCTTATGCGAGGAACAATATAAAAAAATGACACTCTCTCAACAGGAAGACACATACGGCAATTTACTGGATACCCTTCCCCCTATTCATGAATTTTCTCTGGGATTGATCCATTATTTAGCAGACGGTATGCCTTGTAAGAAATGTTTTTCTTACTATATCGCTATTATTCCAGTCCATAAATGGCTGCTTTTCTATATCCGGCCCTGAGATTGAAGCAATGGCTTCATTACCAAATGGAAGGATTTAGCTGAAGAAGATAAAAACATATCTAAATAATTCTAGGTTTATTTTTTTCTTTCTATTCCGATTCCGGGTTTTATACCGTCAGACCGGTTCGCCAGGACCGGTCCGTTAAGGCTTTCCTTCACTGACCGGCGGAACTCCTCACTACGTTCGTCAGACACCACCGGTCGGGCGTTCGGAAAACCTAACCGGATCCTCGTTCCCGCTCCAATGGTCTTCCGGCATAAAACCCTGCATCTCACGGCAGAGCTAACCGGCAAAGAAAATACAAGCGGAAATTTACAGCCATAGGAAACCGGACTGTTCGGCTTATTTTCGGGGAGAATGGTATTTCTCAAATCAAGATTAGTCTGCAATTCAGTGATAACGTAAGTCGGAGGTGTTCGTGTTTAGAGACCATTGGAGCTCTGTCGAGTGTCGTCTTGCTTTTTCTGAACGCCCGACCGGTGGTGTCTGACGAGCTTGCGAGGAGTTCCGCCG
>OGRI01001256.1_pt1 | contig 22353 bp, 20 predicted proteins | sample 1553391 | NCBI WGS metagenome assembly OGRI01 (sample SAMEA2580052, study PRJEB22360) | human gut metagenome | reverse complement strand
CGGTTTCCAAAGGCAGAGCCTTTGGTGGGTTTTAAGGGCAAAGCCCTTAACATTTCATTTTTCTCAAGAAACGGATTTTATCAGCCTCTTAATACTTTCGATAGTTTTCTATATATGATTATATCCGAAATCCTATTGCAAGGCAAGAAATAATTGTATTTAACAAAGAATACAAGCTTTGAATTTTATATAAATTTAGTTTATAATGAATTCAAAAAATGGAATGAGATTCCAAGATGAGGGAGTAGTAGGTGTACATTTTAATAAGTTCTTTTTTCTTTAACTTCTTTCATAAAATCACAAAAAGCCCGTTACCGAAGTAACGGACTTTTTAGCTTGGCGCGCCAGGAGGGACTCGAACCCCCGACCTTTTGGTTCGTAGCCAAACACTCTATCCAGCTGAGCTACTGGCGCATTTGCGGTTCTTTCCAAACCGCTTATTTATAATAGCACAACTAAAATAAAATGTCAAGCATAAATTTTTGAATTTGCAAAAATTGTAGATAGTCAGAATTAAAGTATATCCATATACTTTGCAACAAGTCTTTGAAAGAAATTCAAGCTATTCATAACCGTATCATGAATTTCCTGCGAATATTTCAGGAAAAGCGAAAGTTCTTCAGATGATATAGGTTTGCCACTGAATTTTGCTTTTTCTGCTATTGGATAAATTTCTTTAAAGAAAAGCTCATACCACTTTTTCTTTTCTTGTGGAGTATCTCCCTTTTCTATAAGCTGCTTGATATTATCATATATTGAATTATTTTCATCAGTTTGAACTTTATATAGTAAAAGCTGAACTATATATGAATAAATAGCGAGTAAAGCCTTATTTTTATTCTTATCACTAAATATTTTATTTCGCTTTTTTACCCTTATAAATCTATTTATCCAAAGTGTAGCAAATACTATTGCAGCACACATTGGAATAAACAATATATATACTATCACTGGGGTAGAGCTTGTATTAGATTGAGTGCTTGAAGAAGTTTGTTCAGAAGATGTATCAGATGGTGTTGCTTCAGAGTGTTTTTTATTACTGCTTTCTACCATACTTTTCGAGCTTTCAGTACTGCTATCAGAACTATCTTCTATACTGCTTTCACTGCGAAGCGAATCTGAGGGGGTGAAGTCTAATGCTTTCCAGCCTGTTCCTGAGTAATAAACTTCTACCCATGCGTGGGCATCTGAATCGAGCATTTCGATAGAACCGATATTTGTGAGCTTTGCAGTGTTAAATTTAAAGCCCTCTGCGTATCTTGCGGGTATTCCTGCCGCACGAAGTAATAGAACTGCTGATGAGGCAAAATGCCTACAATAACCTTTTTTATTTTTGCTTAAGAAATATTCAACAAAATCTTCTCCATCAGGAGTTTTTCCTGGTGAAAGAGTGTACTTATATTCATTTGAACCTACTAAAAGACTCATAACATCAATTATTGTATTATCCATAGAGCTTGTATTGATATTTTTATCTTTTATAAATTTCTGGAGAAAGCTTTTTGTATTTTCAGGAAGCTGTGTGTAATTTTCATTGACAAACTTATCATAATCTATCAACATATTAAGATAATTAAAATCATTTCTATCTATGCTACCAGAATTATATAATTCAGAAACAAGAGTTCGTGTATCTGCATCTGAGTCTATATATCTATTTCTTGAATAGTATTCGTCAAGATTGATTTTTTCGTTTGTCGAATATACATTTCCATTTTCATCTATGAAGGAAATTTCACCAGTTTCTTTATCGACTTTTAGTGTTCCACCTTCAACAGCTACTCCATCGAAATAATCATCTAATACATAATAGCTATTAAGCTTATACATTGTTTGCACTAAATCATCAAGAGAAAAATTAAAAAAGCTTGTTGATGAATATGCACTATAAGAATATTTATCAAGACCTCTTTGTTCATTTTTTGCTGTTATATAACCGTCGTCAATATATGAAATTTCGTCTTTTGGTTCTATATCAATTAGATTATATGGCGTATAAATAAGTCTTGGATTTCCTCCGTTACACCATTCTGCTACAACAGAAAATGTAGTTGAATTTCCTGAAATTCCAAATATTTTATTTACATTATCAAAAATTTGCTGTGTACTGTTATTGCCAATAATATTTTTAACTTCTGCTGATTTGTTGTTTGAAAGCAGTCCCCAGCCGCTTTTGCTATAAACGCTTCCAACATAACTCTTTATATATTCATCATGAGGTATATTTTCTTTTCTCAATTCTGCACCATTGGTAAGAGTAAGCCTTAAAACAGGCTTATTTTTAAAGCTTATATCTCCGACATCATTAAAGTTGATAGAACTTGTATCCCCACCAAATTTTGAATTTAGATAGCGTGAGATTTCTGTACTATCAAAGCCGTTTACAAGGCTTAATCTAACAGAATCGAGAAATTCTGAGCGATGAAATGCTGATTGTGGAAAAATTAATGATATAACAAGCATTATTGATAATAATATCGGTAGTGCTACAAATGCAATGGGTTGTGCGGCGGAAGGTGATGAGATGTGATAACCTTTTAGACCTCTTTTGAAGACTTTGTTTCCGCCAATAGTAGGAGAAAGAAACATTGACATTCCATAAAATGCAAATAAAAGTGCTATTGCAAAATATGATGGTGTGAGAGGTACTAATATAGGTGCAATTATAAATGGTAATGTTACAAATGTAGCAAGAAAGAAGTTTCTCCTTTTAATGATTGCCCATGCTTCAAGAAAAATAAATATATACATTAAAAATAACAAAAAGATAGTAGAATCTAATTCATAATTTGCACCCTTGATTAAATCATTCCAACCTTTTGGAAACGATACACTTGAACCCTTTGAACGAAATGCTTCTAAAATATATTTCACTTCTATAAGAAAGCCACGATATATCGAATCCTGAAATATGAGATAAAATAAAGCTCCAAGTATTGCACTTCCTATAATAAACCATAAGTTTTTCCGCTTTATAAGATAAATTCCTGTAAAAATACAAGAAAAAATAATAAAAAACAAAACAATTACAGGCAGTGCTATTGGAATTGCAAATGATGAATAAAGGCAACCAAGTGATGAGCCTACACCTAACATCAAAAAGAGCAAATAAAATATTGCAGTTTGAAGTAAATTAGGTTCTGAAGCAGAAAGTTTTAATTCTTCCAAAACGATTGGATTTTGTTCTTTTTTTAAAATTGTATTTTTCATAATTTATAAAAACTCACCTTTTATGCTATGCGTTTAAGACATATAATTGCAGGGGAAGATTTTGAAGCTCTTTAAGAGGCTGATTTTGCATATCACATATCTCATAAACAGTTGTTGAAACAGAATTTGAAAGCTCATATAGAGCGGTTATCGAATTTTTATCAAGCTTAGAACCAATATATATAACAAAGGAATATTTGCCAAAATCCTCTGAAATATTGTAATTATATATAAGCCCAAAATCACAGCTTGAACTTTCCAGCATAACTGCAAAAAAGCTTTGAATATCGAAATCATTTTCGGAATATTCATTTATATGTTTATTATTTGCGTCAAACCATTTGATAGCAGGCTTTATCTCATTATCTTTAAAATTTTGAAGTATCTCATATAAAAGTTCAAGTGTTGCTTCAGAAAGCCTTATACTATCTGAAAAATCCACAAGAATTAAGACTTTGCTGGCTATTGGTTCTCCAAAGTCTTTTATAATAATAGAATCGTGCTTTTCAGAAAGCCATCTATGAATTCTTCTTATTCTATCACCCTCACGATATTCTCTTATATCAAAAATTTCTGATGGGTCATCACCAGAAACACGCTTTGAGTATTCAAGGCTTTCGTCCTCTATTCCGCTCTTAATTTTGTGCTCTATTAAATTTTTTCTAAATTCTGGCATTATAGCCACTTTACAGGACATAGACTTAATATCTGTTTTTTTCTTTATAGAAAATAGCATTAAAAAATCATATATTTTAACCTCATCTATTTTACATAAAAGAGAACCACAGCTTTTTGAGCTGAAAAGCATATCTATACTTTGTGGAAAATATGTAGGAGATATATAAATATAATCTTTACTTTCTTCGCCTGTAAATGTATTTGTTGTTTTAAGCCTTATAGCGATTTTCCCCGAAAGAAATCGATGCTTTGTATAACTTCTGAGGCGAATTATAGCTTTTTCGTTTTTAAAATAAGCCTCTTTAATAGGCAAAATACTCAAAACAATTTGTTTTCTTAAAAAGAACATAATTATAAAGGATATAATAGGCATACATAAAACTAATAATAAAAAAAATACTGCAAGATAACCATCAAAAAAGATTAAAAATATTGTTGCAGCAAAAAGCAGTAAAAAATACATAATTCGATTAAAGAGCATAATTTGCCACCTTTATGAAAGTCTTGGGGCTGAAACCCTTTTTAATACATCTTCAAGAGCTGTATGTGCTGATGCACCACTCACACCTGCACGAGAGTTTATCAAAATTCTATGTTCAAAAACATCAAAGAATACATTTTGAACATCTTCTGGCACAACATATTCTCTTCTTGAAACCCATGCTGCTGCTCTGCTCATTCTTGCAAGGGCTATTGATGCTCTTGGGCTTGCTCCCATTTTTATCATAGGACTATTTCGTGTAGCGGCTGCAAGTCTTGCAATATATTCATAAACTTCGTCAGAAATATAAATATTTTCAACAGACTTTTGCATTTCGATAATATCATTTTTATCTGCAACTTTTCCTACATTATCAAGTGGATTTTGTCCCTGCTTTTGTTTAAGAATACGAACCTCGTCATTTATACTTGGATAACCAATAGAAATCTTTATAATAAACCTATCCATCTGAGATTCAGGCAAGAGCTGTGTTCCAGTGGAACCAATGGGATTTTGAGTTGCTATAACTGTATAAGGTCTTGGTATAATATGTGTTGTTCCATCAACAGTAATACTGCCCTCCTCCATAGCTTCGAGCAAAGCACTTTGCGTTTTAGAGCTTGTACGATTGATTTCATCTGCAAGAAAAAGATTGCACAATGCCGCACCAGGTCGGTATTCTGTTTTTCCTGTTTCTCTATTTATAACGGTATAACCAACAACATCACCTGGAAGAATTTCAGGTGTAAATTGTAGACGCTTGTATGATAAATCGAGTGCCTTTGAAAAAGCTAAAACCATAGTAGTTTTACCAACGCCTGGGCAATCTTCAAGTAGAATATGACCTTGTGCCAAAATAGCCATAAGAATTTTTGCGATTATTTCGTCTTTTCCTACAACAGCTTTGCGAACTTCATTTATAATGGCAACTGCTTTGTTATACATCTAAATCATTCCTATCTTATTAATTTTAAATTTATTATATTTTTTAAATTATAGATTTTATGGACTGATTATAACATTTTATAATATGATTCTTCAAGCATATTATAAACTTTTATATGGTAAATTTACATAAAGTATAAATATAAAGAAAAAGCAAAAAGCAAAAAGCGAGATCTTTCGATCTCGCTAAATGCAAAAAGGGAGGGATAATGAAAAACAAAAATATGGAATCTTTCAATTTTATTAAGTTCTATTATTTTTGAACTGATTATAATATAGCACATATTTTTATTTTTTTCAATACTTTTTCTTGATTCTTTTTAAAAAATTTATAAAATATGCAATATTAGCTATGCTTTATATTCTATTCTTCCATTTGTTTTCCTAAAAAAGCAGCTGCAGCTTGTGTGAGTTTAATTTCTGTTTCATTTGGCGCTTGAATTTCTTCTCCTTGCAGCATAACAACTGAACCAGTCACATCTCCAGAAGATATAATCGGATATATAACTAAAGCTGTTCTTTCTATACCCTCTATTGGCATAAGCTCACCGATACTATCAGATTTAGCAAAGTAATTTTTTCTCATTTCCATAAGTTCTTCTATAATAGGAGAAATTCTTCTTTCAAGATATTCCTTTTTAGAAACTCCTGCGACCGCAATAATATGGTCTCTATCACTTATTATCATAGGTTTTCCTGAAATTTTAGAAATAACCTCTGCATATTGAGATGCAAAATCAGAAAGTTCTCCGATTGGTGAATATTTTTTGAAAATAACTTCTCCGTTAGTATCTGTATAAATTTCGAGTGGGTCGCCCTCTCTTATTCTCAATGTTCTTCTTATTTCCTTAGGTATTACCACACGCCCAAGGTCATCTATTCTTCTCACAATTCCTGTTGCTTTCATATAATTAACCTCCGAGTACTTTTATATTTTAGTAAGTTTTGTGAACTTATTAGTTATTATTCACCATAGTTTTTTGACTATTCACATTTATTAGCAAAAAAGCCTTGTTTTTGGAGGTTTATGATTTAAGTATCATTAAAAAATACTTGCAAAACATTTTTTGCTATGATATAATAATCGTCGTGATATTTCCGGGTGTGGCGCAGTTTGGTAGCGCGCTTGAATGGGGTTCAAGAGGCCGCTGGTTCGACTCCAGTCACTCGGACCATAATGTGGAGACAAAAAAGATGTCTCCTGCGAAAAGCCCGATTATATCGGGCTTTTTTGCTACCCAAACGGCGATTTTTCTCTGTACCAAAACACAGATGTAAAATCGCCGTTTTCCCTTTGTGGATAGACTTGAGCTCCCGAAAAGTAAATATCAGATACATAGGCAGATAGAAAGCAAAAATCTATCTGCCTTTTTTATTACCCTAAAAAGGAGAAATCAAATATGCTACAGAAAGAATTAGCCAAACGGCTCAAGGCTCGGTATGACACCAAGATGGACGGAAGCGGATGGTTAGAAGTATCCTTGGACGGCATCCCCCTCTGCCGGATAAAATACAACGGTCAGTATTTGAGCAACGCCGACCAAAACCTCTCGGATGAATACCGCAGTAAAATTGCAGACATTCAGGATGAGATTTCTACGGTGCGGGAATATGTCGGATTCTACGAACACGCACCGCAGATGAAAGCCGACGGCGTCTCTGATTACAGGCATCTTGCCGCGGGAGTATCATAAGGACAGCCAGCCTTACTCATACTTTGTGTTATATTATTCTCTTTGCAAAAATTTACAAATTCCCATGAAGTAAACTGTACCTCCTGGTCTGAATGCAAAATCACTTTAGGGTAGTTTTCCTTTTCAAGGGCTGTTTTCAGAGTGTTTATTGCCAAATCAGTGTTGATATAATCACTGTTTAACGAAGCGACAGCGGACCTGTCATACAAATCAATAATTGAACAGTTGTATCTGAATTTTCCATTTGGCTGGCACATATATGTGAAGTCTGTGCACCATACTTTGTTCTTGCAGTCAATAGTAAAATTCTGATTTAAGAGATTGTCAAAGATTTTATTCTTTTTGCCAGTCTTGTAACCTGGCTTAGAATGCATAATTACTGCACAAAGATTCAATTCCTTGTTCATATATTTATGCATTGTGGTATTGCTTAACTCATAGCCATATCGTTTGATAAAAATGCGCATAGCCATATAGCCTATAACACGATTGTTGTTGTAATAAACATACTTTATAAGCTCAAAGATATGTGCTAAGCGTTCACGATATTTTCGCTTTGCATCCTTTTTGTAGTTGTAATAACAATTAGGACTAATGCCAAACTTCTGGCATAGCCATCTTAAACCAAATATATTTTTATTGTCATCGATGAATCGATATACCACTAATCGATTTCCTTCGCGAAGAATGCCGCCGCTTTTTTTAAGTAAGCAATCTCTTTATCTTTTTCATTAAGAAGCTGATTTAATCTTCTGAATTCCTTTGCTTCATTAGATTCTGCGGTTGTGCTGGTGGTATAGAGGCATTCTTCCTTGTATTCGTTAACCCATTTGCTAACGGAGCTTTTGCAACATTAAATTCAACAGCAATTTGCGGTATTGATTTGTCGCCTGCCATATAGGCTTTAACTATTTCTTTTTTGAAGTCTTCGGTGTAATGTACTGACATAGTAACGTCCTCCTTGTTTGAGTAATATTATAATATATTATTCGAACAAGGTGTTACAAATTTATTATATCACAACAATCCCGACTCGATGAGATTTATACCATACTTGACGGACTGCAAAATCACCCGATGGAATATGACGATACGCTCGTCCGCCAGATTATTGAATGCGTAGTGGTGGAATCAAAAGAGAAAATCAAGGTGGTCTTTATCGGCGGCACGGAAATTGAAATGGTGCTGTAAGCAGCCTTGAAAACAGAAACGGAGTGATGTAGAATGATTGTGACGAGTGTTCAAATCAAGACAGTGAAAACGCAAAAATATCTCTATTGTCCTGTCTTCACATAATTAATAAAAGCCATAATCTTGCAGAAAGAATAAGTTTCTTCAAGATTATGGTTTTTTATTATTTTTTGAATGACTTTATATTACGCCATTTAACCAATAGTAACAAGCTTGTAATTGAAAAATTTATACAAAATATGTATAATAGAATTAAGTTATTATAAATATCAGAAAGGGTGGTGAATTTATGACAATAACTAAGAAAAAAGTAGTAATATCCGTTTCTTTGATTTTATCAATATTAGTTATTGCTGTCATTGTTATTGCTGTTCTGATACATATGGGCTTTGGAAAGCCTCCGTCAAATAGGGAACAAACAGATGTGAGTATATCTACTGATACCATTGTAGATAGAATAATCAGTGAGCTTGGTTATAGCGGTATTTCTCGTGTAAGCTCTGATAATATAGCAAAATATTATGATATTGATAAGAAGCTTATTTCTGAAGCTACAGTATATATTTCTGATAGTGCAGATTCATGCTTTGAGGTGTCTTGTTTTAAGCTGAATGATGAAGCTGATTATTCTAAGGTAGAATATAAAATAAAAAATCATATTAACTCGCAAAGTGCTAATCTCCAAAGGCTTAATCCTAAAGAAAGTAAGATGCTTGATGATACTAAAATAGAATATTGTAGTCCGTATGTTTTAGTAGTTGTTTCTGATAATAACGGAAGTGCAATTAATTCTTTCAGAAATCTTATTACTGGAAAAGTTAGCTCATAAAAAATAAAAAGGGAGCTGCGAAGAATGAAGTCTTAAACTCCATTTCTTCACAGCCCCTATTTATGTTAAAGGAATGTTTATAAATAAAATGGAAAATAAAAGAAGTGAAACAATTTTTATAGTACCTCAGTCATTTGATAGAATGAATGCAGAAATATTCTTAAGAAAACATTGTGCTGTTTCTGCAAGACTTTTAACAAGATTAAAACGCACAGAAAATGGTATAACAAGAAATGGTGAACTTCTCAGAAGCATTGATAAAGTCAATGCAGGAGATGTAATAACAATAAAATTTCCTGATGAAGAAATTTCAGTAGAGCCAACAGAGGGAAAGCTTGATGTACTTTTTGAAAATAAAAATATTCTTGCAGTAAATAAACCACCGTTTATGCCTGTTCATCCAGTGCATGACCATATTTTTGATACGCTTGCAAATATAGTAGCATATTATCAAATTCAGAATGATGAGAGCTATACATTTCGTGCTGTAAATCGCCTTGATAGAAATACTTCTGGAATTGTTATAATTGCCAAGGATAGACTTACTGCATCAATTTTACCGAATACAGTTAAGAAAAAATATACCGCAATTTGTGAGGGAGAGCTTTTTGGTAGTGGAACGATAGACGCACCACTTGCACTAAAAGAAGGTCATACAATTTGCAGAGAGGTTCGTGCTGATGGTGTTCGTGCAGTTACTCATTGGAAATCTCTTGCAGTAAAAGGAAATCATACAATGCTTGAATTAGTTCTTGAAACGGGCAGAACACATCAAATCAGAGCTCATATGGCACATATAGGACACCCTTTAGCTGGTGATGACATGTATGGGGGACACCTTGATATATTTGATAGACAATGCTTACACTGTTCTCAAGCGGAGTTTGAAGACCTATATTCAGGAGAAAAAATAGTTATAGATTGTCCCGCAAAGGAATTTTGGGATAAATTTAATAAGCTTGTTTAAATAAGATAAAAGTTTTATATCAAAAAGCTATTTAAGAAGAGCTTTTTCTAAAAGAGCTTTTCTATAAAGTTAGAATTTGTTACCTTGTTAATTAAAACATTCCAATTCAATTATTTTTAATGAACTTATTTCTAATCAACACAGCAATCGGTGTGATTATCAAATAAAGAACAGTTAAAATTATAAAGAATCCTATGTCAGCATCCAAAAACACATAAATAATATTAAAGCCAAAGTGCAAAGATACCGAGTAGAGCAGATTATTATGTCGCTCCAAAAAAATATTCATCAACACGGTAATGGATGTAATGACGACAATATTGGAAATTATATAAGGAATTGCTCTCCAGTCAGTAAACTCTGAATCTACTATCCATAATAGTGTATGCCAGAAACACCATACCAAGCCTTGGTAGACAGAGGATTTAAGAAAACCATACTTTCTGTTGAATTCTTCTCGCATAAAACCACGCCATCCCAATTCTTCTCCTGTCGGTCCTGAAGTTAGTGAGAGAAAGATACTGAGTGGCAATGATATCGTTCCTAGATTGATGTAAGATAGCATTGGTTTACCAGTCATAATGGAAAATAGAAACAAAGCCAATACGCTGATTCCAAAAGTTAAAGTAAAGGAAAATAGCAGTAGGAATGGCTTGACTTTTTCGGAAAAGCACCGTTTTATAAAAGCTGTCCTTGTTTCATCGGGTCTGAAATATTTCCAGCCAATTAGAATCAGATAGGTCGGAGACCATGCGATAAGATTGCGGATAACCCACATAATGACTGGTGGTGCATGAAAAATAAGGCTTGCTGAGCCTGCCACAAAAATAATGAGCATCCATACGAGAATATATGAACTTATGATATATCTCTTTAAATAATTTGTTTTCATATCATCAGTTACTTTCACTGTCTGTGCATATAATAAGTTCACTCTTAATTCCGTTTAGTTCAATGGCATTATTTGCATCAGGTGTATCAAATCGTTCTACTTGCCTTCCATCTTTCTCATAGGAAATGTTTGTTCCTATTCCTTTTGTAATGGCAGTAAATACAGCATCCTTTGGAATATGGATTTTTGAAGTTGCTGATATTTGGTTGATTGCTATTTCACCATTTAAAGAATGGCAGACAACATCCATATCAAGGTTACAGTCTACCTCTACTGTTCCAAAAATATCCTCTAAAACAATGTTCGGGGTCTTTACATTAAGCTCTATGCTGTCACATTCCAAAGAACGAATTTCTACAGTTTCTGCATTGACTGCACATTCTATTTTGTCGATATATGGCGATGGGATTTGGACAATGATACTAACTTCCTCTTTTGCTGTTGCTTCGGATACACCATTTCTGCGATTTACATCTACATCAATCCGTTTCCGAATATCATCAATCTTTACCTTGAAATCGCTTAAGAGCGTGGAGAGAGTATTGGATACCAGACGGACACGGATTTTCTCGCCCTCATAGCCCGACAATAGAAATTGCTTTGCTCCTCCAAACTTCATATCATAGCGTTTCGGTTCGTCAATATCGTACTCTGTAACACTCTCAAAAAGATATTTTGTCGGTTTTTTCGTTCCCTTTTCATTAGAGAGTAGTTCGTCAATGGAAAGGTCAAACAGTGCAGAGATTGCCATAATATTTTCAATATCAGGGATGCCTGCATCTGTTTCCCATTTCGTAACTGCCTGCCTTGATACACCGAGCTTTTCTGCCAACTTTTCTTGCGACATTCCTGCCTGCTTACGAATTGATTTTAATTTTTCTGCAAATGTCATGTTCGTGACCTCCTTGTTTTTGATATGCTCATTATAGGAAAGTATAGTTCGCATTACAAGCAATTATGAATTACATTTCAGTTTTTTCTGCTACTTTGCGTAGCATTTCCTTATTTTAAGCACTTTTTACTATACTTCTAACAACTGTGAAGGAATCTGTACTGTTCTATCTGAATAAACCATAGATTTTACAAACTTTCCACCTTTATTCATTTGAGATATATCAAACATCTTCTTAAATCCAATTCGTATTTTTTATTTAAATATTTTATTTCAAAAATTAATGCTGAACAATAATATAAATTGTTCAGCATTAATTTTTTAGTCAGCAGGTTCAGGAATTACTTCATTGTTTTCCGGTTCTTCTGAAATATGCTTTTTATCTGCTGAAATCTTAACAAATGCACAAGAATTTGCAGGAATCTCTAAATCTCTGCCATTAAGAATTGTACCAAGAAGAGCCTCACCATCTTCAAATTCTTTTGGTACAATAAAGTCGATAGGGAAGGTAGCAGCATTGAAAACGCAAAGAAGTTCGTCTGTATCATCATAGCGGATATAACCCATAGTTCTCTCATAAGAACCAAATTCCTTAAAATCACCATCTTTAAGGCAAGAACAATATGAACGGAGCTTTGCGAGTTGCTTATACCATTCAGTTAAGCCCTTATCTTCCTTACCCCATGGGAAAGGTGCTCTGTTAAATGGGTCTTTGTAGCCCTCAACACCCGCTTCATCGCCATAATAAATGCAAGGCACACCAGGAAGTGTAAATTGAATACCGCTTGCAAGACGCATTCTCTTTAAGCCATATTCACGCTGAGAAGGTGTGAGTGAAGTATTAGCTTGCCATTCACGGCCTCTGCCGTTTTGTCTTTCGCCAGCAAGAAGTGTTATAACTCTTTCAGTATCGTGTGTTCCAAGAAGGTTCATAAGGCAACGAACAACAGGACGAGGATAATTTTCAAGGATACAGGTAATCATTTCTACCATATCTCTGCCATCACCGCAATCAAGGAAACCAAGAATAGCATCTCTGAAAGGATAATTCATAACGCTGTCAAGCTGTTTTCCATAGAGGAAGCGTCTGCGGCTGCTGTAACTTTCCTTTATAGAGGCATCTTCCCAAACCTCACCCAAAAGAAGTGCGTCTGGATTTTCAGCCTTTATAGCCTCACGAATATGCTGAATAAATGGGTCAGGAAGTTCATCTGCAACATCAAGTCGCCAACCTGAGTTTCCGCATTTCATCCATTTTCTTATAATACCATTCTCACCGTTGATATATCTATCAAAGGAATATGACAGTTCTTCAACTTCTGGTAAAGTGTCAAAGCCCCACCAAGAATGATAAATATTCGGCCAATCCATAAATTTATACCAAGTATAATATGGTGAATTTTTTGAATTATAAGCACCATTCTGAGGATAACGACCCTGACGGTTAAAATACTTACTGTCACTGCCAGTATGGCTGAAAACACCGTCATTTATAATATACATACCACGCTTTTTAGCCTCACTGCAAAGCTCCTTGAAATCTTCTTCTGTGCCAAGAACGGGGTCAATTTTTTCATAGTCGCCTGTATCATAGCGGTGATTTGAATAAGCCTCAAAAATAGGATTAAGATATATGCAGTTTACACCAAGCTCTTGAAGGTAATCAAGCTTTTCTGTAATTCCCTTGAGGTCACCTTGAAAGAAATCTGAGTTTGTAACGATTCCGTTCTCATCAGGACGCCAATCAGGAATTTTATACCATTCATCATGGAGCTTTTTATCAGGATAAATACCCTCCTTTTTTTCTCCTGAAAAATAAAATCTATCAGGGAAAATCTGATACATAATTCCACCAGGTAGCCATGATGGGGTTTGGAAATCTTTATCATAGCATAAAAGCTGGTATCTTGGGTCGTTATCTGTTTGAGAAAAGTAGCCTTCGCCACCCCAGCCACGCATAATATATTTTCTGCCTTGTTTTGTATCAAGGCTAAAATGATACCAATAAAGCCCTGTGCTTATATTTGAAAGGTCAAGCTCCCACTGCTCATTGTTTTCATCAGGCATTCCGCACCAAAACATACTATAAGAAACAGTATCACCCGAAAGGTCATCTTTTAAAGCAAGAATAGCACTTGAACAACCTAAATATCTTGGAATAGTAATCTTAAAATGAATATTTTCTCCCTCACGAACAGAACCGAACGGGGATTTACATTCATTATCTCTTGAATTAAAAATTCTCATAAAATAACACCCTTACACCTTGCATATGAAATTTGCTGAATATTGTCGGAATATACCACACAATATTATAAGCCTATCAGGATATTATGTCAACACTAACACACAATTTTCGCAATGATAATTGCACAATAATGACTTATATCAAAGATAAGATTTATATTTTAGATACTCCTTGTGAGGTTTTACTGACAAGCGGTCAATATACTAATAATTATCAAATTTCATATGGTTCATATATATGCCATTTGGGCTTCTCTATATTAGCAGTTACAAGTATTCCATCAGCAGTATATTCTTCACTGATTAAAGCACCCATATAACGAAGAGGTGCTATAAGATTAGCTTTCTGAAATGGCAATAACATATTAAAACGCTTAATCTGAACAGGAAGATTTTCTTCAATAGCCTCTAAAAGCTTATCAATGCCATTGCCTGTTTTAGCACTTATAAGAACACTTCCTGAATTATGAGGAATATCATCAGGCGAAAGTAAATCGCATTTATTAAAAGCTGTAATAATAGGACTGTTTTCGCAGCCAAGGTCATGTAGAAGTGAGGTTGTAACATCAAGGTGAAGTTGATATTCCTCACTTGTAGCATCACAAACATTCACAATTATATCTGCAAGAGCGGCTTCCTCAAGCGTAGATTTAAAGGCTTCGACAAGATGGTGTGGCAAGCGTCTTACAAGACCAACAGTATCAATCATCATAACAGAAACGCCGTTCGGTAATTTCAGAGAACGGGAAGTAGGGTCAAGTGTTGCGAAAAGCTTATCCTCAGAAAGCACACCAGCCTGAGTAAGCGTATTCATAAGTGTAGATTTTCCAGCATTTGTATATCCAACTATTGCAACTGTAATTATACCGTCTTTACTGCGTCTTGAACGAAGTTGATTTCGTCTGTCAGTGATATGAGAAAGTTCCTCTTTTAAGGTTTCAATTCTTCTGCGAATATGACGGCGGTCTGTTTCAAGCTTAGATTCACCAGGACCACGAGTTCCTATACCACCACCAAGCCTTGACATCTCACGACCTTTGCCAGTAAGTCTTGGCATAAGATATTTAAGCTGTGCAAGTTCAACCTGTAGCTTACCTTCATTAGTTTTTGCGTGAAGTGCAAAAATATCAAGAATAAGCATAGTTCTATCTATTGTGCGAATATCAGTTTCAGCCTCGAGGTTTCTTATTTGTGTAGGAGTAAGCTCGCAGTCAAAAACAAGTAGGTCTATATCATTAGCCTGCGCAAATTCCTTGACTTCGAGAAGCCTGCCAGAGCCTAAGCAGGTTGCACTATCTGGCTTATCCCTTTTTTGAGAAACAGTAGCAATAGTTTCACCTCCAGCACTCCTCATAAGTTCCTTGAGTTCTTCAAGAGATGCCTCCGCATCATAATCTCCAGTATCTATACTAATCAGTATTGCACGCTGTGGTCTTTCTGTGTTATCATACATTTGCATAAGTCACCTCAAAGTTGTTTTTTTAATTTTTCAAAGTAAAGCTTTAACAATATTATAGCATAAAAATTCCAAAAACAACACCAGTTGTAATTTTAACAAAAAATTTGCAATCCCCCAAAATTACAGCTTTGTATGAATATTGCTGTCTAAAATCAATAAATTAAAGTCTGTTGAAAAAGGTAAATCTATCAATTATATTTAAAAAAATTGGTCTTTTAAGTTTTTAACAAAAGAAAAACTAAAATTGCCAATAAATTCATAAGAAAATTTCTAAATAATAAAAAAAGTGTTACTTTACAAGTTTGAGAAAAAGAGTTATTATTATTCTATAAAGATAGGGAGGTATGTGCTATGGGCGATATAGATAAGGAATTGGAAAAAGAAACTAAAGCTCAAAGCTCAGACGAAAACAAAGGCGAAGTCGTTTTCGCTACCACTCCTCATAAAGAGAATAGTGGTTCTTCAACTGTTTTTGCGAGTGCATCAAGCTCGAGAAAGGCTTCCAATCAGAGAGGAAGCTACAAGCGTGCGAGTTATAGAACCTCAGCACCAGAAAATCCTAAAAGCTCGAAGAAGACTAAGGCTATTATAATTAGTGCTATTTCAGTTGTAGCAGTAGCAGGAATTTGTGTAGGCATTGCTTCTTTGATAAAAAATAATAATTCTGGCGATAGTGTTCCAGCAGTAGTTTCAACAGTATCTTCAGAGAGTTTAGCAGATATTGATGTAAAGAAAATAAATACAGATTCTATTGTTTTTGGTAAAAATGTTACTGTTCAGGGCGTTAATGTTTCGGGAATGACATTAAGCAATGCCTATAAAGCTCTTGCTGATGCAGAAAAATCAGTAAGAGATAATATAAATATTACAGTTAAGAATGGCAAAAAAAGCTTTAATCTTACTCAGGATGATTTCACATATGAGTATAATACCGCTGATGTTTTGATTGATGCATATCATTTCAGCAGAGGTGAGCTTGATAATCCATCAGCTGCTCATAACAAAAATGAAGCTGGTGTAACGGATTTTCCACTTACAGCTAAATTGAGTGATAATGCTATCGACCTTGTTGCTGATAAAATTGCTGAAAAGGTTAATATAAAAGCAATCGATGCTCATGTTAAAAAATTTGACCCAACTGCAAATAAAAAATTCACTTATGAAGATGGTACAGTTGGAAAAGGGCTTGACAAAGATGGTGCTATAAAACAGTTAAATACTATAATGGCTACAAGTAATAAGACAGGAACAATAAATGTTTCACTTTCTGATGTTCCTTTTAAAGTAGATTTAAAGACAATAAAGACAAAGACAGAGCTTATTACATCATTTGAAACAACATCTACAAATGTATGGGCTTCAAACCATAATATGCAGCTTGCTATGGAAGCGATTAATGGCTCAGTTATCAAACCTGGTGCAACATGGTCATTCAATAAAAGCACAGGCGATACAACAACAGGTGAACTTGGATATGTTAAATCCTCGGCAATCGTAAATGGCAGCTATGAGCCTCAGTATGGTGGTGGTATTTGTCAGGCTGCTACTACAATCTATAATGCAGGGCTTCGTGCAAATATGGAGATAGTTGAGCGTTTGCCACACCAATACGCTTCAACATATGTTCCAGTAGGTCTTGATGCTACTATCGACTATGGAAATATCGACCTCAAAATGAAGAATACATCTGCATATGCAATGTATATGGCAACATATATGTATGATAATAATGGCGATGGTTATCCTGAGCTTATGGTAGAAATTTATGGAGAAAAGCCAACAGCATATGATGAGATAGTTCCGATTGCATGGTGTGTTGAGAATACAGGTTCAAAGTATAGCACATATAGTGCAAGAGTTTACTTTAAAAATGGTAAGGAAATCAAAAGAGAAAGAGTTTGGCGTTCAACATATGATTACCATGGTGAATCTGCATATCAGCTTGCAATTCCTGATGATATAGAGAATGGTCCTAAAGATGTTCAGCCGACAAACAAAGCACCTGTACACTACGGTTGATAAACTACAACAAAAAGAAAGCTTACATAATGCATCAATTAGTGCAGTCATACTTTTTTGTTATAATTAAATCGCCTCTATATATCTAAATATAATAGATTATGGAGAATTACAGGACTTGACTCTATTGACCATTTTGTAATGTAAGTATATAAATTGATGAAAAAATTAACAGCTCACGAGCTTATAATAGCTTGTGAGCTGTATTTGTTTTGGAGCGATTGAGCTACAGCTTACGAACATAACACTCTCTTTCTAAAATATTATATAAGAAATTTCATTAAATTTCCATGGGAGTATATAAAATAGTGATAGAATATGGTATAATAATTAAAAAGAGGAGGACTAAATATGTTAAAAAAAGAAACTTTAAGCTTATTGAATACAGATGGTTTAAATTATAAGAATATATTTTCTATTTGTATTGGAAAGTCATATCTATTTCAAAGTAGATTTATAGAATATATCGGAAAATATAATCATTGGGATACTAACGTTAAAGAAGGAATTTTAAAACTAGATGAAAAATCATTCAATGTTCAATATATTGGAACTACAAGCACTTCTGATAATTATTGGTATTCTTCAGAATTAGAAAGTGTAATTCCTGATGAATATGTAAATTTAATGATTAATACAAGAAAAACTATGCAATCACTAAATTTACAAGAATTAACTGAGGGAAAAATACCTTTAAATGGTGATATAAATGGATATAATTTATCTATGATATATATAGCTTTTGCCCCTGAAAATGTCGCTTATTTTTGTGGGTCAGGTAATACTTCTATTTATATGTTTGTAAAACAACTACCTGAAAGTATATTTAAGAAAATGAATTCTGTTGAGTTTTCATCACGAGTTATGGAAATAATATCAACATTTAATGTCAATCATAAATTGATGGTAAAAGCATTACTATGTGAAAATGAAATTGAATATAGTGATGATAACAATAGTATCATTGCTAAATTTAATGAAAATTCTATTTTAACAGTAGAATTTGATAACAATGGGCAACTAAAAAATATTTCTGGAAATTTAAGTTTATAAATAAAAAAAGGGTATGGGGATTCCCATAGTAGAATTTATGCGGGAGTATAAATTCAGTGCTGGCTAGACATATATTTTATTCCCGTATTTAAGAAAAAATAAAAAGAGGATTAAATTATTTTGATAATTTTTTCCTCTTTTTTTAAGATTATTTATATAAAAACATATTCATTTAAGACAATTTCTTCTGCTGTATTTTTATAGGTGTTCATTAATTTTGTCCATTCCAATGGATTTAATTCTTTGTTTTTTTAGACAGTCTTTCATCATTCTTAATATAATTTTCCATTAGTTCTTTATAATAATTCTCACAAGATCTACTTTCTAAAGGAAGATGATGAGTTAATTTATTTGTCATCAATAATGTTTCATAAAGTGCTTGCTTGTTTTGTGCAATAAAGTGTAATCTTAATATTCCATATCTTCCAAGTCTTCCATAATTTTCGCCTAAATATAAATCTGGTAATAAATAATCTCCTTTTCTTGTATAAGTAACTTTCATTTTTATCATTCCTTTCTTTTTTAAATAGTGTTAACTAATTCATTTTTAGGTACTAATATTAAAACATCTTTAATAGTATTTCCTCCTTTAATTAAAATTTGAGAAATATTAAAATACTTCTCATATGTTTTCTCACAAATAAGCAAAATGTATAGTCTAAAATTAAAACTTTTTTAAAAATTGTGCAATTTCTTTAAAATTATACTTTTGATTATGTTCCTTAATATAAAATGGCTTATTTGATATTTCATTAACTTTGTATTCAGTAGGTATTATCACTTGTAAGTTGGTGTGTAAAATAGTTCTTATTTGCCCTAATTTAACTGTATATTCAAGATGCCAGTTAAAACTTTATTAGGTTTTAAATTTTCAATTACTTTAAATTCAAGCATGAAAAAAGTTCTCCTTTCTAAAAAGAGAACTTTTTAAGTTTTATATAAAATAAAAACTTACGAACTTTTAAGTCCGTAAGTTGATTTTAAATGGAGCGGAAGACGGGAATCGAACCCGCATATTCGGCTTGGGAAGCCGATGTTCTGCCACTAAACTACTCCCGCACAAGTATATTTTAGCACAGTGGTTTTGTAAAAGCAAGAAATTCTGCAATATTTACATATAGAGTAAGCTGTGCTTCAAAGCAATATCTGAAATTTTCAAACGCAAAAATTCTTAGTATAGATGATTCAGAAAATATGATTACATTAGCAAAGAAAAATTATCCAAATATAGAATGTATGCTTTGTGACGCTGAGAATGGGTTTGCAGATATTGTAAGCTTGATGCTTTTTCAAATTAATCTCATAATGATATTGTGTAGTGGTATAGGGATACAAGCTTAAGACCATATCTTAGTACTCTCGATGAAAATGATAAGTTTGAATTTGAGAACGATATTCTTAAGAAAGTTATCAAAGCTTATCTTGAACAAAAATGAAGATATAATTTTCAAATTTCCGAGATTTTTCTTTATAGCCAGAAAATAGCGAACTAAATAAATCTTTTTCAATTCTAATTTCTTGACATATAATCAACGCTTTTATATAATAATAGGTATTAGTGAATTTTGAAAGGACTGATTTCACACTATGCAGAAACAGGTTATTTTGACAGATGAAGGACTTAGAAATTATGAGGAAGAGCTTGAATTTCTCAAAACCGTTAAGCGTAAAGAAATAGCAGAAAAACTTAAAGAGGCTCGTGCACAAGGTGACCTTTCTGAAAATGCCGAGTATGATGCAGCTAAAGATGAGCAAGGTATTAACGAATCCAGAATTCAAGAGCTTGAGGCTATGCTCAAGAATGTAAAGGTTATCGACTCAAGTGAGCTTACGAATGAAATGGTTCATGTTGGTTCTAAAATAAAGGTACATGACTATGATTTTGATGAAGATGTTGACTATCAGATAGTTGGCGCAAGTGAAGCTGACCCATTCAATGGTAAGCTTTCTGATGAATCTCCTGTTGGTATGGCACTTCTCGGACACGCTATCGGTGATGTTGTAGAGGTTGAAACTCCAAGCGGAGAAGTTAAGTTTGAAATTCTTGAGATAAGAAAATAATTTTATAATTAAGAATTTTTACTGACGGATTTTGATTTTACAGTTCTGTCAGATTTATTGATGTTTAAGAAAAGAGGAATGATTGAAATGGAACAAAAGCCACAGCAGGGCAACTCAAGCGATGTTATCAAGGTTAGATATGAAAAGCTTGGTGCTCTCAAGGAAGCAGGCAGAGATCCGTTTGTAATTACAACAAGTGACCGTGATATTCTTACAGAAACAATAAAAAATAATTTTGAAGAATACGAAAACAAAGATGTTTGTGTTGCAGGTCGTTTGCTTTCAAAAAGAGGCAAGGGTAAGGTTTCGTTTATGGACCTTTGGGACCGCTCAGGCAAAATTCAGATTTTTGCAAAGTTTGATGACCTCGGCGAAGAAGAATACGGCTTCCTCAAAAAGTGGGATATTGGTGATATAGTTGAGATTAAGGGCTTTGTTTTCAAAACCCAGATGGGTGAAATTTCAGTTCATGCAAAAGAGGTTAAGCTTCTTTCAAAGTCACTTAAGCCACTTCCAGAAAAGTATCACGGTCTTACAAATACTGACCTTCGTTATCGTCAGCGTTATGTTGACCTTATTATGAACCCAGAAGTAAAGGATACCTTTATCAAGCGTTCTAAGATTATCAGCACAATTCGTAAGTATCTTGATTCACAGGGCTTTATGGAGGTTGAAACTCCTATGCTCGTTTCAAATGCTGGTGGTGCATCTGCAAGACCATTTGAAACACACTTCAATGCTCTTGATGAGGACTTAAAGCTTAGAATTTCTCTTGAGCTTTACCTTAAGAGATTGATAGTCGGTGGACTTGAAAAGGTTTATGAAATTGGTCGAGTATTCCGTAACGAAGGACTTGATACAAGACATAACCCTGAATTTACTCTTATGGAGCTTTATCAAGCATATACAGATTATCACGGTATGATGGATTTGACAGAGAATCTCTATCGCCATGTTGCACAAGAGGTTCTTGGTACAACAACTATCGTATATAATGGCATAGAAATGGATTTAGGAAAGCCGTTTGAGAGAATTACAATGGTTGATGCTGTTAAGAAGTATGCAGGCGTTGATTTTAACGAAATACATACTCTTGAAGAGGCAAGAGCTGTTGCTAAGGAAAAAGGCGTTGAATACGAAGAAAGACATAAGAAGGGTGATATTCTCAACCTATTCTTTGAAGCTTTCGTAGAAGAACATCTTATTCAGCCTACATTCCTTATGGATCATCCTATTGAGATTTCTCCTCTTACAAAGAAGAAGCCAGAAAATCCTGAATATGTTGAGCGTTTCGAGTTCTTTATGAATGGTTGGGAAATGGCTAATGCATATTCTGAGCTTAATGACCCGATTGACCAGAGGGCAAGATTCAAAGCACAGGAAGAACTTCTCGCACAAGGCGATGAAGAGGCTAATCACACAGATGAGGACTTCCTTAATGCCCTTGAAATCGGTATGCCACCAACAGGCGGTATCGGTTTCGGCATTGACCGTATGTGTATGCTTCTTACAAATGCTCCTGCAATCAGAGATGTACTTCTTTTCCCGACAATGAAGAGTTTGGATTCCGACAAGAAGCCGTCAGGCATTCCGAAAACAAAGGACGCTGTTGTTGAAGAAAAGATTGATTTTTCTAAGGTAAAGGTAGAGCCTTTATTTGAAGAAGATGTTGATTTTGATACATTCAGCAAGTCAGATTTCCGTGCAGTAAAGGTTAAAGAGTGTGTTGCAGTAC
>OGRI01001246.1_pt1 | contig 22498 bp, 25 predicted proteins | sample 1553391 | NCBI WGS metagenome assembly OGRI01 (sample SAMEA2580052, study PRJEB22360) | human gut metagenome | reverse complement strand
AACATTACGTCATCGGTGATGCCGATTTTGTCAAAATCAATGTGTCTTCTCATGTAACATACCTCCCTCTCAGGGAGATGTCCCATATGCTAACCTCCCTGCTTTTTCAATTTTGTTTTTGTGATTTCGCAGTGAAGTTTTTTCTCGATTCTATACTATTTGACTTTTTCTGATAATGTTTGGACTTTCTGCTTGTACATATCTTAACACAGCTTAGTGGGGATTGCAAGAGGTAATAGACTTGAATTTCCGCAGTTTTATTCACAAGTGCATCATTTTCCATGTGCAGTTATTAACAACTTTCGAAGCCGGAACGCAAATTCACTGCTGATATGACTTACAGTATGTTTCCTCATACTTGAATCTGCAGAACCAGCGTGCACTCATGATATTATCTGCCCATCGGCTTTTGCCATCCATGCTTTGTCGGATTCCGTTATTACTAATTGATACAACGGCTGTACCAGTCGATAATAGCTGTCAGGCAAAGAAATCCGTGTTTCATTGGAATGTATGGTCCATGACCGCATTACGAATTAAATACGGACAAGCTTTTGCCTGCTTTACAGCGATCAACCAACCTGATATCCGCGCAGTTTAAGTTGAGCAGACATCTGACGGGCTCCCCAAATAGGATTATCCGTATGCAGATGGTCAATGCTTTAGTCGTCGAAAGGTTTCGGACTAAATTTACTCTCGTAGTCAGATCCGACAACTTCTTCAGATTTTTTTTGAGCCAGTCAACCTGCATAGTAAGTTGGCCGACCTTTTTGGCGTATTCGGCTTTTTCCTTGCGTTCTTCGGCAAGTTTTTCCCGGAGATTGTCTTCCCGCTTATTATCGAATGCGAGAGGAGCATTAGCAAGGAATTCTTTCTTCCAGTTGCGCAGGAGATCCTTGACATTTTTCCCATTCTGTAGTATGGTGTGCCATACTACCTACGACAAGGAGACAATTTTCTATGACTTTTTATGAAGAATTACAATTAAGTTCGACCGGCTCCAAAGCCTTGATCAAAAACACAACCGATCCAAAAGAGAAAAGACGCCACATTCTTATCTATAATTTTAAAGTCTATCTTGTGATGGCCTTCTGCTTTGTGTTTGTGACACTTTTTAGCATGCTCTTTGGTTCTGACAACAGCGTAGCCGGAGTGGTTTTTCTGCTGGCTCTTCTGGTGCTGCGCCAGGCTGACTTCGGCATCCGCACCTCCCATGGGCTTATATGTATTGCTGGTATTTTTACCCTTTTGATCACCGGTCCCCGTCTGGCCAACACCCTGCCGGCACCGGCATCTCTTTTGGTAAATTTCATCAGCATCCTGCTGCTAATGATTCTTGGATGTCACAATGTGATCATGTACAACCAGTCCACCTTCGTTTTAGGATATCTTCTGCTCTACGGCTACGATGTTACCGGCAGAGCCTATCTTCTCCGGGTACTGGGGCTGCTTGTCAGCATGATGGTCTGTATGCTTGTCTTTTACAAAAATCAAAAAAAACGCCCTTACCGACGTAGTTTTCCGGATCTGTTCCGTGAATTTAACTTAAAATCTGCCCGCAGCCAGTGGTATTTATCCCTTACCTGGATCGTCTGCTCGGCTATGTTTATCATGCAGCTGCTTTCCCTGCCCCGGGCTATGTGGGCAGGCATTGCCTGCATGAGCGTGTGCCTTCCTTTTCCGGAAGACAGCAAAGACCGTACTTGGAAAAGAGGTGTCTTTAACATCCTTGGCTGTGGCATCTTCCTTGTATTATATAACACCCTGCCGGCCTGGCTGTATCCATACATCGGTGTCATCGGCGGTATCGGCGTAGGATATTCTGCCGGTTACTCCTGGCAGACCGTCTTTAACACCTTTGGGGCACTTTCCATTGCCGGTTCTCTCTTTGGTGTGAAAACAGCCATTGCTCTCCGCATTGGCACCAATGTGGCAGGTGCTCTGTATGCCTTTCTGTCCTGGCAGATCCTAAGCCGCCTGCTGCCATGGATTTTCTGTGAAAAAGATCACACCTCCCTGGCGATATCCTCAAAATAATCATACACTGCATCGCCACTTTTTCCCAGCACTCGCAGAAGGATTCCCTGACGACATTCACTACAGCCTGCCTCCACCTGATCCGGCTTTTTGTCCCGGATCATCTGGATCCACCGGCTTTTCTGTTCCCCGTCCGGGGTATACAGATACAGCAGTCCATTGTGGGTATAATTATTCCACAGTCCCGGCGTATCATATGCAAACCAGGACGGATCTAACAGCGTGTGGTCTGCCATAGCCAGTGTCTCTCAGAATTGCTCCCTCCTCGAAGACTTGTCGATATGATCAATACTTTTTTACCATAATTAACCAACTCCGTTTTCTTCAAAAAATTTCTGGATTTTATCAAATGGGATCACATCCAGATTATCGTAAAGATCTGTATGAACAGCCCCTGGAATTGTTAGCAGCTCTTTATTGGATTTGTACTTGCTGTCCTTAATCATATTTTCATAAGCATCTTTTCCAAAATAATAGCTGTGCGCTTTTTCTCCGTGAACAATGAGGACTGCACTTCTGATTTCATTGCTGTACTTTAATATTGGCTGATTCATAAATGACATACATCCAATACTATTCCAACCATCATTGGAATTCAGGCTTCTTTTATGATAACATCTGCCTTTATAGTACTCACTATAATCTTTTACAAAGAAAGGGGCATCCTCTGGAACCGGAAGAGAAACACAACCACCAGCTCTAGAATATTCGCCTTTACAGTATTCTTGTGTTCTGAGGGTATTCAGAGACTGTTTCTTTGCATAACGTGCTTCTTCACTGTCCTCAGAATCAAAGTACCCATTCGCATTTACCCTTGTCATATCATACATGGTAGATGCAACCGTTGCTTTTATTCTTGTATCAAGTGCGGCTGCGTTAAGAGCCATTCCACCCCAGCCACAAATTCCAATGATTCCTATTCTATCTTGATCTACCTCTTCCCGAACAGACAGGAAATCAACAGCAGCCATGAAATCTTCTGTATTAATATCCGGAGAAGCCATGAATCTTGGATTGCCTCCACTTTCCCCCGTAAAAGAAGGATCAAATGCAATGATAAGATATCCTTTTTCAGCCATCGTCTGCGCATATAATCCGGAACACTGTTCTTTGACTGCACCAAATGGTCCATTTACAGCAATCGCTGGATATTTCCCAAATGCATTTTTCGGCTTATACAAATCTGCAGCAAGTGTGATTCCATAACGATTTACAAATGTCACTTTCTCATGATCTACTTTTTCACTTTTTGGAAAAGTTTTATCCCATTCAGATACTAGTTTTAATTCTTCTGTTTTCAACATAAATATAACCTCCATATGCAAATTGTCTTATAAATATACTTTTTTCAACCTTCCTATTTTAGTTTTCTATATTCTTCATCACTTACCGGTTCAAGCCATTCATTGGAACTATTTTCGCCCGGCACCTCTATTGCAAGATGGCTAAACCATTCATCCGGTGCGGCGCCATGCCAGTGTTTCACTTCTGCCGGAATATTGATGCAATCGCCTGGCTTCATTTCTACAGCATCTTTCCCTTCTTCCTGATAATATCCTCTTCCGGCAACACATACCAGAATCTGTCCTCCGCCACTTTTTGCGTGATGAATATGCCAGTTATTTCTGCATAAAACTGGACTACCCCTCCGCAATCCCTTATAGTTACGGGCTTTAACGGCATACACGTCTGTGTTTTGTGCGACCCTTTCATGACGAGCAGTTTCTGCCAGGTTATTTCTCTGCTTCGTCCTCATTCCAAACCTCTTTTGCAAGATTAAAGACTGCCCAGCCTTTTGGCCAGCCTGCATAGAATGCTACGTGAGTGATGATTGCTGCGATCTCTTTCTGTGTTACCCCATGATCCTTTGCATTCTGTAAATGGAATTTCAAAGAGGAATCTGTGATTCCCTGTGCCATCAGTGCTACAACTGTGATGATACTTCTTGTTTTTAAATCAATATCTTCGTTATTCCAGTTCTCTCCGAAAAGAATGTCATCGTTAAAATGTGCAAAATCTGGTGCAAATGTTCCCAGAGCATTTCTTCCTGCTATCTGTGTGATCTTTGCCATGATATCAAACCTCCATCTTTCTTATTTATGGTAATTTGTCATACTCTTCTTCCGGTAAAAACTCAAGCCATTCATTGGAAGCTCCCTCTGCTGGAACTTCAACAGCCAGATGCTGGAACCAGCTGTCTTTCGCTGCCCCGTGCCAGTGTTTTACTTCTGGTGAAATATTTACTACATCTCCAGCTTTCAATTCACGAGCTGGTTTTCCTTCTTCCTGGTACCATCCTCTTCCACCAGTAACCAGAAGGATCTGTCCACCTTTATGATGGATGTGGTATGCATTGATTGTTCCCGGAGCGAAAGTAACCAGACCAACTGGTACTCTCTCTGTTGTAAGCATATTCAAATAGCATTCACCTGTAAAATACTTTGCGAATGCTACGTTTTCTTCACCGATTGGAAATACGTTACCTCCACCTAAGTCTTTTTTCATCTGTTCGATATCCATAAAAAATTCCTCCTTGCTCTTTTTATTTTATGGTACAACCTGAAGTAAGCTCTAGGTCAATAGATTTTGCAACTTTTTACATAAAGTTCATAATTTTTCTGTGACAGTTTGCATTTCAGGTACACTCTATTTCTTATCGGTATCATCATACTCCCATATTGCTTTCTATGTCCAATACCCATTATTATGGGTTGCTTAATGCCTTTTAAGCATAATCTGTTTCTATATCACAATGCAAAACAGATCTGCTGTATTCTGGCAGACCTACTTTGCATTATGATATAGCTTAAATCTGTTTGATAAGATTCAACTCTTTCTTGGATAGTGCTTTTTTTAACTTCTGGTTTTCCTTTATTAGATTCTCATTTTCGCTTTTCAGTTTCTGTAGCTGTTGCCGGAGCAGATTCATTTCCGCTTCCATCGCCTGACTGATAATGTTTCTCCTTGGATCCACCATACCAGCCTGCTGTTCCATTGCTGCATCAATCTCACCTCTTACAATCGGATTCTTGTAAAAGAATCCTCTAGATAAACCAGTCTTTTGCATCAGTGCTGGTACGGACACCTTTTCTCTCTCCAACACCATTGTCCGTATTGTCAGGACTGCCCGTTCCACTTTTTCTTCGCTCTTTCTTTTATTCAATTCCAGCATCTTGTCGTATTTGCTCATATTCTTCTCCCCATCCGTCCAGATTTGCTAAGATAATCTGTGACATAAGATTTCTTACTTCCCTTGTCTCATCTGCCAGTCTCTGATTGCTCATTTTCCGGTAGTACTGGACGCTTTTCACTCCTTTATGACCCAGGAGCTTTGCTATGGTCCAATCATCCACATGGAGTTCTGTCAGCTTTACCCCATAACAGTGCCGGAACATATGCGTTCCAAATCCGAATAATTTCCCGCTGTCATCTCGGATATCTTTTTCATAGATCATTCGAAGCACTTTATCCTGCAAGGTTTGGTAACTGATTGGTCTCTCCGGTTTGTTCTCGTCCGCAAAGATATAAATGCTTTCAGGATAATGCTCATTTGCATAACTGACTGCCTTTCCAATCAGCTGTGCCAGCTCCCGGCTGATCGGTTTTTCATATCTTCTTGTTTTCGGCTGGTATATGATAATCATATCCTGACGGTCATGTTTATAAAGGCAGTCTTTCCGCAAGGTCAGCGTGTCGGAAATTCTGGTTCCAAGCATCTGGTGGATGATCATTGCCCTTGCTATCTGCTCTTCCATTTTTACAATCTGGGCATTCAGTCTTTTCAGCTCACTGTCCGAATAAGATTTGAATTCTGCTTTCCGTTCTGGCGGAAAATCAGATTTTAAAAACAGTTTTGTAAGATGTGGAAAATCATAAATTTTTCCGATTGTTTCCAGCACATTTCGAAGCTTTAGCAGGTCATCCCGGATGCCATTCCCTCCGTTTGATTCTACCTTGATGTTGATTAAAAATTGTTCTATGATCTCCCGGTCAATCTCTTCGCAGGTGCTGATCTTGGAATGCTTTTCATCCAAATACTTTGAAAATTTATTCATGGCGGACAGTTCACGTTTTATACTGCCAAGGGCTTCGGTTTTCAGATGATGGTAAATTGCTTTTTTTACTTCTTCCCGAATATCTGGTTGCCGGATTCCTCTGAAATTTAGTGTCTTATGGTTGACAATCGGATTTGTCCGCAGGATAAGCGGAAGCCTTTCCAGATGCCAGATATCCTTTGCCAGCTCATTGGTTTCTGATCGGTCCAGTGTAAATTCCAGAAGGCTTTCAAAATACCGGATCAGGGCAGCTTTTTCCACCGATTCAGTCTGAATGTTCGTCACTTTATGCTTCGTCAAAGCCCTACCGTTTTGTATCATCCACATTTTCAACTGCTTTATCCAGAAGTCTTTTTCTCTGTCAAGCAGGCTGTTTTCCTGATGGGATGACTTCTGAAAAAATTCACATAAGCTGTTAAAATAATGCCTTTCCCTTTTTATGGTCAGGATGGATACCTGCGTTCCACGGTAGTAAATGTATTCGACAAATTCTGTCTGAAGCTGGTTTTCCGGCAGTTTATCCAGATCAAAATATTGTTCCTTATTCAGCTTTTCCTTTTGCTCATCGGTAGCCAGCTTATAACATTCCAGTTGTTGGAATTTCAGTTTATTATCCATGCTTCTCTCCTTTCTGCATACAGGCAAGCAGGCTGTTTTCCTCTTCCTCAAAGTATGCGTCATTTTCTTTAGCAATTTTTCTTGGCATATAATCTATATACTGCATGGTCATTTCCTCAAACGTATGTCCCAGATAGTCCCGGATGCTTTGGATTGATACGCCATGCTCATAAAAATTGGTTGCTACGGTATGTCGGTAATCATGAGACTTAAAAATATATTCTCCATTCTGTATGCCTATCTGGGAGCAGTATTTTTTCATCTGCCCCATGAAGGTGCTTTTGGAAAATGCTCCACCTTTCCGATTCCGAAAAATGTATGCTTCTTTTTTGGTAGGGTGCTTTTTCAGATAAACCTGCATCAGACGATACAATGTTACCGGAATGGGAACCCTTTTATAATTTTTCATTTTCACCTGGTAGACCTTCATCCAGCAGTCACCATTCTGGATATAATACGCATCCCCTTTTAAGGTGCAGACCTCACTGATCCGGAGTCCCACACACCAGAGATGTAAAAACATCATTCTCAGGTGTTCAGGAAACTGTGAGAGGTTTTGGATAATTTCCATATACACATCCTCTTCCACACTTCTGTCATGGTGGACTGGGATCTGTTTTTCCAAGTAATACGATGCATAAAACGGAACCTTTTTTATATACCCCTTTACTTCCAGAAATTTCATAAAAAACTGTATTCCCGAAACATTGGTATTAAATGTCTTTGCTCCCATAGCACCATTCTGCAAATTCTTTAAATATACATCAATCAGGCTGGCATCACACTTGGTAACTTCCAGTTCGCTGATCTCCTGCAAAAAATTTCGAATGGTTCGGAATCTTTCGTACACCGTGCTGAGCGCCAGTTCTCCGATTCCAATTTCGTACTTCATATATTCCTGAAGCAGCAATCGATTCTTGGGCTGTAGAACTTCCTGAAATGATATTTTTTCTATACTGTCACTCTGGTTTATTCTTTCTTTGGCAATACGAAACCGCTCTAAATACCAGATGGTAGCATCCCATCTTGTTTCATCAGTTTCTATAAAAATCACTTTACGGGCAGTTTCCACAATGCTCTTCAGTCGTTTTCGCCGTTGCTCTTTCTCGACTTTCTGCTTCAGGTAGTCCTGAAATGCTGTTTCCTGTTCCAGCTCCAGAAGCTGGATATCTGTAATCTGCTCCCGGATGCAAAATTCGTAAAAAAGCTGTAGCCCGGTCAGTTTATATTCCCTCAGTCTGGAAATTTCATAATTCTTCAGAATATATTCCAGCACGGTAAAAATCTGACGTTTCAGTTTCTCACTGGCTGCCGCTTTAAAATTCCAGACCATGTTGCTCCGACACCGTACCGTTTCCACACTCTTTACGATTACAGGATCTGAGTGGTATGGAACAAAAAGTATTTCATTTTTATATTTCCATTCACATTCCCTCTGTCCAGCCGGAGTTTTCATCCGTTCCCGGATGTACGCCTGCCGTATCCGGTCGAACGTTCCGGTATATCGGTAAATGTAATTTCGCTTTATCAGCGGTGTTATGTATAATTCAAATTTCATTCGCAGTTCATAATCTATTTCCGAAAGATGTTCTACCATCTCATCTGCCAGAAACAGCAGAATCTGTTCTGTAATGGAACTTCCTGCTTCCTCTTTTGCAAACTCCCGGATTTCTTTTCGTAGCTGCTCAATCCGCCTGCTCCGTTCTTGTTCTGCCTCTATAAAAGACTGTAAAAACGCAGGCATAAAAACCACCTCCTATAGCAATTCCTCAATCCCATACAGGGAGGAGTGTTTCTCGTAGAATTCCTGGCTGGCATCCAGCAGTTCATCATCCACAATGTCCAGATAATTGATGGTTGTCTGGATGTGGCGGTGTCCATAGGCCAGCTGTATCAGTTCCAGCGACCATCCTGCTTTTCTCCGCTCATTTCCAAAGTAATGCCGGAGCATATGAGGCGTGATCTTAATCCCTGTTTTCTTATCCATTCTTTTTAGCATGGAGTATACTGCTTCCACGTTCATTGGTTTTCCGATATTATCCCCGGAAATATTCACAAACAGGCTTGTCTGGTGCTGAAGTAGTTTTCGGTACTCTGCGATATACAGATTTAAAAAGCCGAAGGTATCTTTGCTGATCTTCGCACTTCGGTATTCTGCATTCTTTGCTCTCGCTCCATTTTCATTGTCCTCACGGAAATATACCCGGATTATGTGGTTCTGATAATCAATGTCCTTACTGTAATCAATTCCTAAGATCTCACCGATTCGGTAGCCTGTCTCTGCCAGAAGCAGCATGAGAAGCCGATCTCTTATATTGGTACACGCTTTCAAGATTTCCACAATTTCATCTTTCTTTGCTGCTCTCGCCTTATGCTCTTCCTCTTTTAAATAGCCTTTGAAACTCTTTGATCGTATGCTTTTCTTTACGCCTACTGCATCCACGGCTACAAAATAATTATAGGACAGGACTTTCAGCTCCCCGAACTGCTGGTACTCTTCTTCTATAAAAAGATAGAACCTGAACACATCTCTTAAGTATGCGTTGCAGGTTCCATTGTTTGGAGATCTGTGATTTTTATCTCTGGTATGCTTCCCGGCTTTCAGCCAGTATAAAAATTCCACAAAGTGATTTGTCTGTTCAACATAAGGCATTTGATATACGTCTGTCAATTCCTTTTTCTTTTCATGGATGTATTCCAGATAGTACAGGATTGCAAGTGCGGAGCGCCGCACCGTATTCGGTGAACATTTACTCCGTATCTTGTGCATCAGATATTTGGTTGGAAGCAGGACGATATCCAGTGTTTCCACATCTCTGATAAAGAAATAAACGGTGGAACCCTCTCTTTCTTTTTCCAGTTCATATCGTCTCATTCCTGCTCACTTCCTTTCCTCTAACGCTATACACAGTATACCCAACTCATGCCGATAAAGCTATCACAAATACCACCAATTCGGTCAAAACCGCTCCTGAAATACCACTAAACTTTTTGTCTTATTTTCTGTCCAGATCTGGGCAGAACCAACAACACCACGGATGTTATCAGCTGTAGTAACGCTCCACTTTCCGGCTTCGGATAAAGTCCTCTACTTCATCGATTTTTTCTGCCATCTGGCACTTTGGCAGGGCGTCCAGAACATCTCCCCGGTACTTTCCTTTCTTTGCCGCTCGGTGGTCTAAAATGGACACTACACAGGTGTCCTGCTCCGTCCGGATCGCCCGTCCGAATCCCTGGCGCAGTTTCTTCTGCATATCTGGAACAACAACATTTTGAATGTAGGATTCCAGTGATCGGTATTGTTCCCTTTGTGCTTCATGGATGGGGTCCGGTACAGCAAACGGCAATTTTACAATGATCAGGGACGATACCATATCCCCCGGAAAATCCACACCTTCCCAACAGGAGCCGGCTGCAAACAGAACGGCATTTTCCATCTTCTTAAACCGTGCGATTTCTTCCTGTGAGTTTCTCCATACCTGCACCATCGGGAACGGGATCTGATCCCGCAGGAGCTGCTGCACATTTCCCATCAGGGTATAAGATGTAAACAGTACCAGTGTATGCCCAAAAGTAGAACACACCAGATCACGGATCTGGCCTGCAAGTTGCTCGACCTCTTCCCGGCTTCCCTTGAGCGTCGCTTTTAAATTCTCAGGAATATAGAGCAGACAGTTCTCTCTGTAACAAAATGGGGATTCTGCTACACACTCCCGGACTCTGCTTTTCTTTTCCAGCCCGGTCATCTGTCTGGTCCTTACAAACCCATTTCCGGCTTTTAAAGTTCCACTGGTGAGAATCGAGGGAAATCCCCTGTCCCATAAGGAATCATGGAGAAACCTTGGAATCTCTCTGCTAACAGCCATAAACACAGGATCTCCCCTGCCGTCTGGCTGAAGAAATAAAACGTATCTGGTATCCTTCTTCAGAAACCAGCCGAACAGCTCTTCCATCTCTTCCAGCCGCCGGAAGATCCAGTAAGGGACATTTCCAGCAAGTCTTTTAAGCATAAGACTGAGATTCCCCCTTACCTGCTCCAGAGAAGATCGGCACTTTGCCGGAAAATAGAAATTTTCTTTTCCAGCTATGTCATCTCCCATCCCGGCCTGATCCTTACGGATTTCCATTGAAAGTGTATTAAACCAATCCTGTAGTCTCTTACCTTCCGAACTTTTATGCTCCCTGTTTAAGAAATACGAGATTTCCTGCACATCCTCTCTTCCAATACTTCTCCCATCCATCTGGCTGGCAGCTTCTGGGAGCTTATGTGCTTCATCTACTACCAATGCTCTGTAATCCGCCAGCAGAGGCCGGTATTCATTCATCCGGTGCATGGCGTCTGCCAGAAGATAATTGTGATTGCATATCTGTATAAAAACTTCCTCTTTTTTGGAAACATCCAAATATTTCTGATAACGGCATCCTGCTTTCCCCGGACACTCCCTGGGGCAGAATTTCGGTACGCACACCAGCCTGCGGTCAAAACCGCTCAGGTTATGTACGGAATCTAAATCAAAGTTATGCCGGAGGGACTTCAATGCCTCCATCTGTGCCTGATTTTTATTCTTATCCCGGACTGCCTCCAGTCTTTGGGCCAGCCTGTAATCGCATACAAAATGTTCCTTTCCCTTGCGGACAACTGCCTTTAATTCTCCCTGAAGCAGATCTGCTTTTAACAGTACATCCGATAAAAAAGGAACATATTCCTCTATGATAGCTTTCTGTAAGGCAATGCTGGAAGTGGATACCACCACAGGCCGCCTGTCACATCCCGAATAACCGGAATGCAGTACACTATATTTCCGCATCAGGATGCAGGCAGTCAGATAGGCATAGGTTTTTCCAATGCCCACTCCTGCATCACAGAGCGTGATCTCATTTTTCATAAGGGCATCCAGCATTTCATGGCAGAGACGGATCTGTTCTTCTCTTACGTGAAGCCCGACTTCCGGTAGAAGTTCCCGAAAGATTCTTTCCACTTCGCCATGCGCCCTTTTTTGATATTCATTTTTATAACACATTACTTCTCCTTGCCGGGAAGCTTATCTTACCGTACCCTTACGGACGGATCTGACTGCTTCCGGTGCTTTTGCTCCCTGCTCCTGCATTTTCTTTATGGCAGCATTTCCCCGTGCCATCATCCTTCGGATATCCGTCCGGGAAACATTCCATGTCCTTACCTTCTGTGGAGCATTCCTTACCTGCTCGGACAAATGCCTTTCACAGAGTTTCGGATAAACCACCATGGCTTCTGGCAATTCCAACGGATACTCGATCATGGGATGGTACACAATATCCCGGATCACCTGCTCATAGCTTTCCATCTGCATTCTGGCTGTACTATCCTGGTAAATATTTTTTCCTTTCATGGCACTGTAGACCTGCGATGAGATATATCCCAATGATTCAAAACTACAGTATCCATAAGGAGTTACACCGGAAAGGGAATCCGGATCTTTTAAGGCATTCAGATATACATCTTTTCCCTGGGCGATCAACCACATCCGAAAATCGGAAAAGCTGTCATCACTGCACCCTGTTTCCATCAGAATACCTGCCGCTGTCCATAAGCCATACTTATAAGCTGCATCCCGGTAACTGTAAACCAGATTATGGAATTGCAGAACATCCTCCGGTGTCATATAGAAAAGCTGTTGCTTGATCCACACCGCCGAAGCATCCAGATCGGTGCCGCACACTTCCTTTGCTTTTTCAATCAGATTCCAGAACTGATCCTTGCTCATCCCACTTCTTTTTGTTTCTTCCATCTTTCTCTCCCCTTGATGTGACGTTAATACCACAAGAATACGGCTGTAGTCTCCCACAGCCGCATGGTATCTGATATCAACGACACACTTCTTCATTGATTTCTTTTTTATCTTGCTGTTCCGCATTTGACCTCGCACCCCCGGAACTATCCCTGTATTTCTTCTGGGAAAGGGGACACTACAGGCGGGCGGCTGGCCTGCCGCCGCTCACAGATGTCCTGGGGGTCTTTCTGATTACAACCCGGAGTCCATCTTCCGCTCTCTGGCTGGTAACGTGTATCATTATCCCCCATCCGTGATCTTGGCGAAAGGCTGCCACCGCCTTATTCACAGCTATGCTTTCTCGCTCCAAGTCTAAGAATCTTTACCCTATACTTAATCATGGCGCTCATACTGTCACGCTTCTACGGTTGGGAACGTACCTGTAGTGCCGATATTCACTTGCCAAAGAACAGCCGAGGGATGTCCCTCTGCTTACTAGCCGATGGCAGTGTATTTTTTTATTCACTTCACAAAAAAATTTTTTATCGTGATTCCCCGGATCTGTTTTTCTTTTTTCCTTTTGCCGGATTCTTCTGCTGTGCATCTTTCTTCTGCTTTTCTTTCTGCTCTTTGGCTTCTTCCGGCGGCATCTTCATCACATGAAGTTCCCCGTTAAACAGGGTGAAAATTTCCGGTGACTGATATTTTTCTTTAAACTTTTCAATCTGCTCCGGTGTCAGCGAAGTAAAATCGTCTTCTGTCAGTCCTACTACAAGGAATGTTCCGGCAATGGCATCATAGACCTGTCCTCGGTCATCGTACAATGCCCGATTTAACGGCAGCCCCTCAAATTTTCCATTGCCGTTTAAAAGGATTCCAACTTTATCATCAAACGGATAGGTCATTTCAATGTCACCGCCTACCGCCTGCTGCAGATCCTCCAGCTCATTGGGGATGTTCTTGACATAGGGTGCTTTCATCGGCTCGACTACCAGTACCGTCATCATTTCTTCCTGCATTTCGGACACTTCTTTCTCATCCATCGTATCAATCCTCCTGTCTGTTCGTTCTGATAATCAGCCGATGAGAGCCTTTTGTTTTATTCAAATTTCATGGACTTTTTGATTTTCTCCCGTAACCTCCGCAGTCTTGTATAAACAGTCTGCTCCGGCAGTTCCATGTGATGGCTGATCTCCTTTGGTGCATATCCCATCATCTTCAGAACAACCATCTGAAGAGTTTTCTTGTCAGTCGATAACAGGATCTGGAGCAATTCCTCATTCTCCACGGTATCGAGCAGGGCTTCCACACTCTCTGGCTGAGACTCTCCTGATTCTTTTTCTTCCAGAAGCAGTTCCATACAGTCCAGAAGTGAGGTCTGATGTTCCCGGAATCTCCGCTCTGCGTTAAAATCGTTCCAGTCATACTCCCGGAGCTTCTGGATCGTCTCTTCATCCACACCCTGCTCACGCAGGATCTTCTCTTCCTCTGCTTTCCACTGGTTCCATCTATATTCTTCTTTTGCTTTGTTATAAGCCACTTATCTTTTCCTCCGATCTGAATTTTTGTGAAATCAAATCGGAGTGTGGCGGTGATCTGGCTCGTTCTTCCTGTCCACAGGAATGTCCGGCATCTCTGCTGTTTCCCTGCAAACACGGATCTCCTTTGTAATCATATCTTTACAAAGGCACAGTGTATCGGATGCACCTGTCAGTTAACGGTCAGAAACCTGTCAATTGACGGTCAATTTTTATCACCTTCTTTCCAGCACAAATAAAATAAGACGAACAATCTTTTTACGGATTATTCGCCTTACTGCTGTTCGTTTTCATTATTCAATTCAAATTTGTAACCTATATCCCTGACACTGACAATGCAATTCCCGGCACCGTCTTCAACGACATTCAACTTTTTTCTCAATCGCTTTACCAGACACCAGATGATATTTTTAATATCACCAACAGAATAATCTTTCCATACAAGCTGGTAAATCTGTTCAAATGTGTATAGCCATAGCTTAACCTCCCTGTCGTGCTGGGGGCTTCGCTGTCGTCTTTGCCCTGTGATACCAGTCCCAGATTGCAGCGTCAGCTATCAAACGGCGGTTTCCATTCTGTATATATTCAAGCTCGCCGCTATCCATAAGCTCGCGCAGCTTATTTTCCCCGATACCGCTAATCTTGCTCATTTGCTCAACGGTCTTTAACATAGGGAATACAGGGATAGCGGGGCTTGTTGTTTCCTTTTTTGCCATAGGAAAATACCCCCTTTCATAAATGGCTAAAAAGTCAAGTTACAAAAAGTGGGCTTTAACCGGGCGGCTGTTAGCACAACCTCGCGGGAATTGCACCCCTGCTCATTTAAGGCAGCTTTACCCATTGCCTGCGACGCTCTGAACGCTCGGACTGTGGATGTAAAGGCTTATCTTCCCTCAATGCGTGTCGTCGCCCGCAAGCTGCTAACTTGCTTCCCGTCGCGGTGTTTTTCGCTCGGCTTTTCCCGATAAGGAAATAGCGTCATGGCGCACCCTCTGTATGGCTCGGCGCAAAAAGGACGTACCCGGTTTGCCCTATACTGCGTCGCCGTTATCTTGCGTCGCTTTCTTTGTCAAGGAACATACGGGGCTGCTGCGGATTGATACGAAACGGAAAAGGGGTTAGATGATTTGACAGTTCATATATGAGGGTAGAAGTGTCCCCGGCGGTGGACGAGCTTTTTTTGATAAGCTGAAATGTGCCGTACTTTGTCGATACGCTCTATATATCATGGCGGCTACCTCCATTAGCCGCCGTTTTTACGGTGTTAGGGTCGTCGTAGACTTGCCGATAGGCAAAAAGAAGCGGCGGCTCTGTTTTTTCAAAGCCGCCGGAAGATAGCATAGGCGCGTTAATAGATCTGCTTTACGACGGCTTTTTTTCTTTTGCCGTCGTCCGGCAGATTATTTTTTTATGAGTAAGGGCGAAAAATCAATCGTAATCATAAAATTATGGTCATGTATTTCAATTATTGGATTTGTACAATTCATCATAAGTAATAGCTTTTTCACAATGTAAAGTCCTTGTCCAGACGTACCATTACTTCTTGAAACATCTGCTACATAAAAGCGTTCCAACAGTTTTGAATATTCTTCTGTAGGAATAGATGCAACAGGATTTTTAATACAGAGTTGTACAGAATCTGCAATATTAATTAGTTGAATTACAACATTATTTGTAGTGGATGTTACCGCATTGAATATAAGATTTTGTATAATGCGAATACACGCCTTTCTGTCAGCATTAAGATAGATGTCCATATTAGGTATTTCTATTTGGGGTTCAATTCCATTAACGCTGAAAATCGAATAATTGTCTAGCAGGATTTCAGTAAGCAATGAGCATAGCTCAACCTTTTCATAGTAAAATGGATATTGTCCTGCTTCTAAAAGAGAGATTTGATAAAAGTCATCTATGAGACGTTCTAATCTCAATGCTTTTCCGGATAATGCTGAAATATATTCCGCTCTTTTTTCATCAGGCGCACTTGATAGAAGTTGCAAATATCCGCGAATGGAAGTTAGTGGTGTCCGTAAATCATGAGAAAGGCAAGAAATATTCTCTTTTAATTCATTCTCCTTTTTTTGAATTTCGCCCAGATAAATATTATCTTTTGATACAATCTGATTTATGATTTCAACCAAATGCTCTAACCGCCTATCAGATAAAGACACTGTAACTAACTTTTTCGTTTTTCTATTCAGAATAGCATTTAGTTGGACGATTACTTTATATATCTGTATTTTCCAGTTAATTAAAGAAATTGAAAGGATAATGACCAATGCTATCAGAACAAGAAACATAATCGCCCAACCCATATTCTACCTCCCTTTTACTTGATTTCTTTTCTAATCATAATAAGACCGCCAACAATCAAAAGAGAAATGCACCCTATGAAATAGAATGGTAAATGCTCAATAATACCCATTGTGCGACAAGAGCTGAAATTCATCCAATAGTACATAGGATTTCCATATACAAAAAATTTTAAGGGTATTGAAACCGTCTCCATATCACTCCATAGCATTAAGTAAACAGACGCTCCACTGAATACATATAAGCAGCAAATCCCTGTTACAATCCCTGTATTTTGAATAACGACACATAAAAAAATAGAAATGCTTTCTAATGCTAATAAAACCGTTCCGCAAGCAAGAGCCCATCCCAAAAGGTTTATTACTTCACTCGCAGTTGGAATGTAACCGGATTGTATGATTTCAATAACGAAAAATGTAGCTACAAAAATCAGATACGTTATCAGAGACACCACCAATATTGTAATCGCTTTGGTGTAGTAGAGAATAGTTCGTTTAGTGCCGTATGCAACAGATAATTTGATTGTACCCGTATTATATTCTTTTGTAAAAAATATGGTTGCAAATAAAATGCCAATAATCCAGAAAAAGGCTGTATATGCAAGAGATGAGCGGGCAACAGTTTGAAACGTTGGTATTTCACTAGATAGATAACACTTAGCTTGAAATCCGATTACACTTTCTGTTCCATCTCCGGCTCCAAAAAAAGTCATGTCACCAAGTGCAAAAGAGACCATTATAACCGCCGCACATACGCCTAATATAGTTATCAATATCTTTGAGTGACGCAATTTATAAAATTCAGCTTTAAAATGGTTAATCATTTTGGCACCCTCCTATCAAATTAGTGTAATAAGTTTCAAGACTATCTCCAGATTGTGCTAACTGATAAATCGTAATATTATTTGCACTTAGCAACGCTGATACTTTTCCGGCATTTTCAACATAATCATATAGATGAATACTTTTGTCTGGCATAACAGAAAAATTTGAAGTATTCAGTTTGCTTTCCAATAAAACACTAGCAGCAGCTACATCATTCACTTGCAACAACAAATGCTTTTTGCAGCGTTTGTCTAACTCTGTAGCGGTAATTTCCTGTAAAAGTTTCCCCTCATGTAAGATACCATATCTATTTGCTAATTGATGAAGTTCCGTGAGAATGTGACTTGAAATCAAAATAGTGATTCCACGTTCTTTATTTAGTCTTTTGAGTAAGTTTCTTAATTCGATAATTCCAGTAGGGTCTAGTCCGTTAATTGGTTCATCTAGTACGAGAAATTCAGGATTCCCAAGCAAAGCGATTGCGAGAGCTAGTCTCTGCCGCATACCCAAAGAGAAATCTTTTGCTTTTTTCTTTCCGGTATCTTTCAAACCAACTAATGCTAAAGCATTATCAATGCAACCTTTTCCTGGAATACCGCGTTGCAAACGTTGTACCTCCAAATTTTCATAGGCTGTCATATCAAGATAAAGAGAAGGGCTTTCAATAATACAGCCAATGCGCTCACGCTGCTTTGCAAGTTTCTTATTGCTTTCACCGAATAAAGCAATTTTGCCAGTAGTAGGTTCTGCCAGTCCGGTTAGTAAACGAATCATTGTTGTTTTACCGGCACCGTTTTCTCCGATAAACCCATAAATATCTCCTTGCATTACAGACATAGATACTTGATTTAGGGCTAGTGTATTGCGATACTTTTTTGTGATGTTGATAGCTTCAAAAACTGTTACGTTCATTTTTTCACAGCTCCTTTCTTGTTATTTAGTATCGCAGACAATTCCTTGAATAATCTAAAGGTAAAGCTAAAGATTATCTAAAGCTCACTTTGCAAATCGGTAACCCAAGCCCCATATGGTCTTAATTCGGCAGCCTTCGCCCTTTAATTTTTTTCGTAAGTTACTTATATGTGTGTTAATGACATCATTATCCCTTGCAAATGGTTCTTGCCAAATACTTTCATAAAGATTTTGCTTAGAAAAAACTTTATCAGGATATTTCGCCAGTAGTTCTACAAGTTGATACTCTTTTGCTGTAAGCACAATAATTTCGTCTGCAACAGTAACTATTTTTGAAGATGTATTAATGGAAAGTTCTCCAAAGGTCAAACAAAGATTGGGAGTATCTTTTTGACTTCTTAGCAAATTGCGTTCAATTCGCGCTAGTAATTCGTCCAAATCAAACGGCTTTGTTAAATAGTCATCAGCACCCAAGCGTAGCAGTTCGACTTTGTTGAATGTTAAACTTTTTGCAGAAACAACAATTACAGGTACGTCTGAAAATTTTCTGATATTTCTAATTAACTCATCTCCACTGATAAAAGGAAGCATTAAATCTAAAATAATTAAATCTGGGGATAATTCTTTTATACGTTCAATCGCATTTGCACCAGTAAGTGTGAAGAAGACTTGATAATTGTACTTTTCCAGATGGTCTTTTATCATAACGCAAATTTCTTTATCATCTTCGATAATTAAAACATTATTCATGTTGAAACTCCTTTCTGCGTCTATCAGTTGGCTTTTCCACGTCTTTTGGTATCAGCCACATACTACCAAATTTTGAAACGCCCGGTATGCGCTCCCCCTCACAAAGTTTCTGCACCCGTCTTTCTGAAATGCCCCATTTGCCCGCTGCTTCTGCACAAGACATATATTCCATAAGCCACCCGTCCTTTCTTCAAAGTTTATCAGTATAATTATATACGGTATGGCGAATAATAGCAAGTGCGGAAATAGGCATTATTTAGGTTCGTTATAGGAAGTATATAGACATATCCAAGAAGAAAGGGGAACAGTAAAATGTAACTGGGTGAATGAATATGGCAAAAAGACCAGTAGAAAAGTACGACTTCAAGGCTTTTGGGCAAGCAATAAAGAACGCGCGGAAAGAGCGCAAAGAGAGCCGCAAGAAAGTAAGCGACGAAATGTATATTTCCCCGCGTTACCTTGCAAACATTGAGAACAACGGGCAGCACCCAAGTTTACAGATTTTCTTTGAGCTTATGCTGCGCTATCATATATCCGTAGACCAGTTTCTTTTAGATACGCAGCCGGAGAAAGACACAAAGCGGCGGCAGCTTGACGCGCTTCTTGATGATATGAGCGATACAGGCATACGGATTGTCACCGCAACGGCAAAAGAGATTTCCGAAGTCGAAAAAGAGGGCGAATAGGAATGTCCGGCCTAAAACTGAATAGGATTTAGGAAGCGTTGTAATCTTTTTTGAGATTGCAGCGTTTTTCTTTTGCGTAAGTTTGGCAAAACGGGGCTTTCTGTTGTAATAGGGAGTAAGAAAAAACTTTCATAGCAAGCATAGGAAGCGGGTACCCACTTCCGTATTTTCGCCCTCCTGCGCTGCGACGCGTCGGTTGAAAATGGCTTATTGGGAAGTATCCCAAACCCTCGGAATGGAAAGGAGCGAAAGCATGGACGGACGCAAAAGAACGGTACAAATCAAATTTAGAGTAACAGAAGCGGAACGGGATTTAATTCTTGAAAAAATGAAGCTCGTCCCCACCCGGAACATGGCGGCATATCTTAGGAAGATTGCCATTGACGGATACATTATCCAAGTAGACCATGAAGCTGCGGCAAAGGCACTCAAAACGGCGGGCATTACAAAGCTCCCCAATCCCGCCACGCTGCAAAAGGAATATGAAGCACTCCAAGCGCAGAAAGAAGCCCTTTACGCCGATTATGGCAAGCTGAAAAAGAAAGTCCGGGAATATGACGTTATCAAGCAGAACATAGACAGCATTTTGCAGACAGGAAAGCAGCTTGCGGATAGAGGGCTTTTTCTCCTGCGTCAGCTTCTTTGCGGAAAATTCCTTAAAAGCTGCGGTCAGCACGTCAGCGTCGCGCCCTTTGAAAAACACAAGGTAGCGGGGCGGGCTTTCCGTCGTGTCCTTTTTCAGCGCAAAGTCGATACCGTACTTTTTCGCCGTACTCTCAAAGGCTTTGATATTGCCCTCGGTAATCTCAATGTTGGAAACGCCCGCGTTCTGCTTCATAAGCTGCTTCAAAGTCTGTTTGCCCTGCGGCGTTTTGTCTTTCTGCTTCTTCATCTGTGCAAGCAGCGTTTTCATAGCCTTTTGAAGCGTCTGCGCGGTCAGTTTCCCGGTCTTGATGTAAAGGGCTATGGTCTTTTCGTTGATTTCATCTTGCATTTACCGTCCTCCTTTCGCGGTAGTCTGATAATGTTAGGGTGGTACGCCGCTGCGGTAGCCGCCCATAGGCTTTAGATACGGACGCGCAAGCCGTTCAAATCCTCGGCGCGGATACCCACAAGGTACCATTCCTGCGCCGCGCTCATTTCAATACGGGTCGGCTTCCATTTGCCGCCTGTGAATACGTCGAAACACTCCCCGCAATGCAAGCCGCCGTAATAGTCGGCAATGTCAAAGCGAATGTCGTAGCGGTCGGTCTGTTCGTCAAAAATCAAAGCTCCTGTTTTCTGTGCCATGTGGTAATCCTCCTTTAGATTTTGCCTGTCGCCATATCGTGTGCGACAAGGGCGGTATAGTAGCTGTCAATGGTATTCGGCGCATTGAACAGCACCGCTTTAAGGTACTGTTTAATGTTGCGGATTTTGGTGGTATTCTCTTTCATGCAGTCAAAGACAAATTCAATGTGGCTGCTGTTGAGCTTCATAAACTTTGCTTTGACAAGCTCTGCCGGATAATCGTCCCCGGCGATACGGATTGTCTTTCGTTTGGTGCAGACCGTTTCAAGGATAAGGGACACAATCTCGTCCAAGCGTTCCCTGTCAATGTCGGTATGCTTGATAAAATGCTCATACTCGATATTGTCCTTGATGATTTCCTCATACACGCTGTATGCGTCTGCCGCTTCCGTTCCTTTCCGTTCCGGCTCTGCCGTTTCTTCCCTCAAAGGAGAGGGGTTAGGGGAAAGGATAGGAATGGAATGGTTATTTGATAAATCCGTATTTGATTTTTCTTTTTTTGATAAGTTAGTCTTTTGTATATCTTTATTTAATTGCATTGGATTTTCCGACGTCGGGTTATCCGGTGTCGGATTTTCCAATATCGGGTTATCCGCTGTTGGATTTTCCAATACCGGACAATCCAATGCCGGGGGCTGTGGCTGTTCGTAAATGGTGTACTCGATAGCGGTCATTTTACCTTTCTCGTCGCGTCCCTGCCGTCTTGTGATATATCCGGCTTTTTCAAGCTCCCATACAGCGGTGCGGATAGCGTCGATACTTTCCCGGTTGATATAGGACAGTCCTGCAAGGGTATAGTCCCAATCCTCCGGCAAGGACAGCATTTGTGATAACAGCCCTTTTGCTTTTAGGGAAAGCTCCTTATTGCGTAAATGGTGGTTACTCATAACCGTATATCCTGTGTTTCTCTCCACGCGGAAAACTGCCATAGCTTCATCAACTCCTTTGCTTCATATTTGTTACGCAGTAGAACAGCAATTTTGAGGGTTTAGGTATCAATCCCTTACTGTGTGAAAACCGCACCCGCAAAGCCTTATGTAGCAAAGCTCTTTTTGCCCCTACTGCGTAACATGAGGGTAAAAAAATAGCGGCGTTCCTTGTTTCCCTGTTGGGATAAGGTAACGCCGCCTGTGCGGTACATTATAATATTTTAACTTCTGTTCTATCATGCTATATGGTTCTATCCGTAGAAATCTGTATGCCCATTTATCAATACATAAAATGCGTTGGACTCTGGTTTTCGACTATCTTTTTACACCCATTTCTACACCCAAATGGCATGAAAGTATATGATTTTGTATGAAGTTTTATGAATTTACAATTTCAAAAAACTTTGTAACCATGCGGTTTTACGGACTTTTATTGAGGTATATAGATTTATGAAAAAAGGCTAATTTACAACGATACCTAATTTCATAGTTTTCTCTATCTCCTTATTTTTCAAGGGTTTTCGGCACTTGAACGGCGCTTACTGTACCATTACTGTACCATTTTGGTTTTGCTGCACTTTTTCAAATTGTAATACGGCTTTTGACATGGAATCATTCGTCACATGAACATACCGATCCATTGTTGTTTTTATACTTGCGTGACCAAGCAGCTTTTGAAGAACCTTGGGCTGCACGCCGCATTCAATCGCTCTCGTGGCATAGATATGGCGCAAAGCGTACATACAGAATCGCCGGATTCCTGCCTCATCGCACAGTTTGTAAAGATGGGTATCAT